>OCTW011613199.1_pt1 | contig 16076 bp, 12 predicted proteins | sample 1539671 | NCBI WGS metagenome assembly OCTW01 (sample SAMN02144230, study PRJEB22623) | gut metagenome | biome: sheep rumen | host: Ovis aries | place: New Zealand
TTGGCGAACGGATCGTCCGGTCCAGCTTCGCCTTCGGCCTCAGCTTCGTCGCCCTCTTCTTCGCCTTCTTCGTCGTCGCCCTCTTCCTCGTCAGCCTCTTCTTCGGCTTCCTCGGCGGGCTCTTCTTCGGCGGGTTCTTCTTCGACAGGCTCTTCGGCAGCGGGCTCTTCCTCGACAACCTCTTCTTCTTTGGCGAGATTCTCGTCTTCGGCGGGCTTTTCTTCCTCGGGTTCTTCTTCAGTAACCACTTCGTAGTGAGAGAGCTCTTCGCGGACGATTTCGCGGACCTGGTCTTCGGTCATGCCTTCTTCAGGCTCTTCCTCGGCAGGCTCTTCGTCTTTCTCTTGCTTACCAAGCTCGTCGCGGACGATTTCGCGGACCTCGTCTTCGGTGAGGCCAACGGGTTCTTCTTTCTTCTCTTCTTCTACCTGAGGTTCTTCCTTCTTAACGGCATCAGCGGCGGCGTTCAAGAGGTTCAGAACGGGGACGAGAGCGAAAGAGAGGAAGGAGATGATCGCGAGAACGGCAACGACCATCCATTCAAAGTAAGCACTGCGCCAGATCCAGCCACGGTTGAGAGGAACGATGATCATCGCGCAGATGTAGGCGAGGTACCAGCCAGCAAGCAACAAGCCGAGAAGGGCGGGAAGGTTCTTCTTGACCTTCTTGCCGATGATCGCAAAGACCACGCCAAGAACGAACAGAATCGAAATAACGTAGCAGAAGGTAACGATGAGGAGGGACCAAATATCCTCATTGCCCCAATGCATTTGGCCGGTTCCACTCCAGCCAGGATCGGCGGCGAACATTCTCCAGAACCAGAAGGTTCCAGCAGCGACGCCCCAGTGCTCTCCACCACTGGTCGCGACATCAAACGGTGCCATCTTGACAGCGGCAGTGAGATTGAGCCACACCAAGGAAAGAAGCAGGAAAATAATTCCAACTAGAAGCACCTTGGTGGAGAAACTTTTCTTCTTGCCATTTTGTTTGGACATATAAAGTCCTCCTTATTCATTTACAAATATTACTCGCGCACAAGTAGATATTCAACAACGGGAATTGTAAAATCGAATGCACGTGTCGCATGGTTTGAAATTTTAGCGGATATATGTCTTGTTTTTCGCCATCGAGTTACGAAGTAAAAATCAAACATATATCGCGTCTTTTTTGAAGCGTTGCTACTAATTTAGTCCTCGTATTGACCAATCGAGGATAAATATCTCTTCAAAATGATGTACGCTGCGGCCGAATCAATGCTTCCTTTTGCTTTCTTAGCGTTTTTGCCCGCTTCGCGCAACATCGCCGCTGCTTCGACGGTGGAATTCCTCTCGTCCTGGAAAACGATTTCGATATTTGGGAAGTTCTGCTCCAAAAGAGTGGCAAATCGCTTTACGATCGGCGTCATTTCGCACTCGTCTCCCGAAGGAAAAAGAGGCAGGCCCAAAACAAACGTTTCAACCTTCTCTATCATCAGAAGTTCCCGAAGGTGTGCGATGGCGTATTCATAGTGGGTAGCAGGGAACCTTATTTCCTTAAGCGGCGCAATGAATTCTCCACTGCGCGATAGCGCCAATCCGAGCGACCCCTTACCTAAATCCAGTGCGAGCAGATACTTTTTCATGGAGCATATCATACTTGATTTGCCACCAATGCGCGATCGATATGGATTGCGTCATTCCCGTTTTTGGGATTTAACATCACAAAGCTTGGGCTGCAGGTAGTTTTCGAACAAGGCTATTAACTTTGTTAACCAAAAAAGGAAGGCGTCTTTGCATTCCTTCCTTTTTTGGTAGCACGTGAGTCTTAACGATAGCTAGTCGATGTTGGCCTCAATATCGTTATTTTGGATCTCGTTTTCGTTCTGGATTTCGTTGTTGTTTTGAATCTCATTGACATTTTCGGCAACTTCTTCGTTAGCGAGGTCGTCAGCGAGCTGCTGTTGGAAGTTGGCAGCGGGGCGATCGACTAAGGCGCGGAGCTCTCTTATCTTGCGGTTGCTCTCCGCGATGCGCTCGTTCATGGTCTCGGCCTTGGCGGCATCGACGGAATCGATGACGGTGAGGCAGAACAAGGAACGGCTACGCCCGGTGGCGTCCAAGGATTCGCACATCTCGACGGTGATGTCTTTGGGGTCGACGCCAGGGAATTTGTGCTGCAGGTATTTCGCGGCAAGGTCGCTAGCCTTGTCGAGGTTGCCGTTTTCTGGGCCCTGGGTGGACCAATTCTCCATGAAGGCAGAGACGTTTTGCCATTCGGGAGAGGTGCGGTGAAGGGCGCGCTCAAAGATGCCACCTCTGTATTGGCTTTTGAAGGTCGCGGGGTTGAAACTCGGAATCGATTCGCGGATGAAGCGGTCGGCGCGGTTGCGGCGATCCTGCATAAAGGCATCATAACGGTCGACTTTGCCTTGGCGGAAATCATTGTAACTCCTTTGCTGTGACCGCATGGAATCAAGGTTTTGCTGAATGCGGGTATTTTCTTCAGCCTCACGGCTATACGGCACATTCTCGTAATATTTGGTCATTGCTTCGACCGGGTTTTTCAAGAATTGCTTGAGGAAGACACTATTGGGGTCATCGCCAAGTTCGACGCAGCGATCAAGCACTGCCGCTTCCACGCGGTCTCGCGCTAGAGATAGGAATTCCGCCGTCGTGGGGAAGTCTCTTCGACCGCTATTTGCGGCAGAACGAGCCACACGTTGGAAGTCCATGACGGATTTCTGGACGACTTCGGCGAGGTCTTTGGGTTTTGAATCGCATTCTTGGATGGGCAACAAAAATTTTGCCATGCGCTGATGATGCTGCAATGCGGCGAGAGGGTTTGGATGTCCAGCGGCCTCGTTACGTTCTTGTAGCATTAAATTCGCGTCGGTCATGAATTCCCGTTGGTCGGCGAGGTCAAGTTCGTCGCGGTGGTCTCTAAGCGGAGCTTGGAAAGGCCTTTCCGCCAATTCAAAAGCGTAGGCTTCCACTTCGTTATTTTCATCATAGATATAGTCTTGTTCCAGCGATGTTTTGATGAAATCCTGCTGGATGTCGACCATGATTTTCTTGAAGCCTTCCTCGCTTATGCCAAGGTGCGCACGGCTAGAGAACGAGGCGACGCCATCGATGACTTCTTTGACGTAATTGATGTAGTTGGTGGAATTGGGTTCGTGAAGGTCAGGAACAAAAGGCGGAATGGCGTCTTGGGTCGCCAGGCGATTGAAGACATACTCGGCCTCTGCTTCGTCTAGTCCTTTCTCCCATTGGGCAAGTTTTTCTTCGAGGTTCTCTGGCAAATTGAAGTTTTCCAGTTCGCGGCTGCTCACGAAACGTCCAAGCGATTCCATGCTGTCAGGGGCATTGACGACGCAGTAATTGGTAAAATAATTGATCTTGCGTAAAGCGATTTCAAGTTCGAAAGCCAGCGTCATGTCGACCGGCTCATTGGCCCGTAATCTACGGTCGACCTCACGGATGATGTCGATATTCTTTTTCAATGATTCGCTGATTCTGCCCATAATAGTTTCTCCTTGGACGCTTATATCTTATTAAACCAAAGAAGGGGGCACAGATGTGCCACACTAAGCAAACGCTTCTATCCTTAATAGCCGTTTTTGGGATTTAACACCACAATTTGGAGGGTGAATCCCAACTTCAGGTATCATACTTGATTTGCCGCCGATGCGCGATCGATATGGATTGCGTCATTTCGCTATGCCCCATTCATTTGGACTATACTTATCCCGCTCGGCGGAATCCCGCCTGAAAGGAATATTGAATAATGGCATGCACAACAATCCTCGTAGGCAAGAAAGCCTCCTATGATGGCTCAACGATGACTGCAAGAAACGACGACTGCCCTACCGGACAGTTCCACGAAAAGAAGCTAGTCGTCGTTCTTCCTGAAAAGCAGCCCCGCAAATACAAATCTAAAATCGGGAAGATTGAAATCGACCTCCCGGACAACCCGCTTCGCTATACTTCCATGCCAAGCGTGAATCAAATTGATGGCATTTGGGCAGCGGATGGAATCAACGCCGAAAACGTTGCCATGACCGCAACCGAAACAATCACAACCAATGAGCGCGTCCTAGCAGCGGACCCATTGCTTAAAAAGGGCGGCATAGGTGAGGAGGACCTTGTCGTCATCACCTTGCCTTATATTCACAGCGCACGAGAAGGCGTAATCCGCCTAGGCGAACTGCTTGAAAAATATGGCACGTATGAGTCCAACGGAATCACCTTCTCCGATAAGGACGAGATCTGGTGGGTTGAAACCATCGGTGGGCACCATTTCATTGCTAGACGCGTTCCAGACGATCGTTACGTCGTCATGCCCAACCAATTCGGGCTCGATGAATTCGATTGGGACGATGCATACGGCGCGCAAAAAGAATATATGTGCTCCAAAGACCTCAGAGAATTCGTGGAGAGCAACCACCTCGATTTGAACCTCGACGGGAAATTCAATCCGCGTTTGGCTTTTGGAAGCCACTCCGATTCGGATCACGTCTACAATACCCCGAGGGCTTGGTATATCGCGCGCTACCTCAACCCACGCACCTTTAAATGGGACGGGCCAAATGCAGACTACACCCCTCTTTCCGACGACATTCCATGGAGCCTCGTCCCCGAAAGGAAAATCACCGTCGAAGACGTAAAGTATCTGCTATCCTCGCATTATCAAGGAACCCCGTATGATCCCTATGCGCGCTTTGGCGACGAAAAGGAGCGCGGACAGTTCCGCCCCATTGGCATCTCGCGCACAAGCTTCGTGCATTTGAACCAAATCAGGCCATACGTCCCCTCCGAAATCGCGGCGATCGAATGGTTCTCCTTTGGCAGCAATCCATTCAATGCCTTCGTACCTATTTACGCGAATGTCGATACCATCCCCGCCTATTTCGGCAACACGACCCTCACTCCATCAACGGACAACTTCTATTGGGCAAACCGCATCATCGGCGCGTTGACCGATGCACATTTCGGCACATGCATCATCCATGTGGAACGTTATCAAGAGGCTCTGCAATCCGAGGCGCTTCACCTTATCAAAGAGACCGACACCGAATACTCGAAGAGCAGCGATCTCAAGCTGCTATGCAACGCAAACGCTCAAATCGCGGCGAAAACCAAAAAACTGACAGACACTTGCCTCTCTAACGTCCTCTTCACGGCCAGTTGCAACATGAAGAACGGCTTCGCGAGGTCCGATAACTGATACACGTACCCAACGGATTATGGCGGCGCAACAGAAAAGTGCCGCCTTTTTCCAACGAATTCATTCTTCCTTAACCCCGTCTAAGGTTTATCATTATCTAACAATGATAAAAATTGTTAGTGGGGACATAACAGAATTTGAAGGCGACGCGCTTGTAAACGCGGCCAATTCGGCATTGGCGCCTGGCGGCGGAGTTTGTGGAGCAATCTACGAGGGTGCCGGCTTTGAGGAATTGCTCGAGGCCTGCGTCAAAGTCCGCCCATGCCCAACGGGGGACGCAAGAATCACCCCCGGCTTCAACCTTCACACCAAATACATTATTCACGCCGTCGGGCCAAACTACTATTTGGAGCGTGAGCCCGAGGCAAAGCTTCGCGAGGTATATCGAAGCATTATCCGCGTTGCGCGCGAAAATGGCATTAAAACAATTGCCGTCCCCTCCATTTCTACTGGGATCTATGGCTATCCTGTGCAGGAAGCCGCGCCAATCGCGCTTCAAGAGTTAAGCAAGGCACCTGATTTGGACATCACTGTCTATTGTTTTGGTTTCGACGTTCGCGAGGCTTATGACGAAGCGATGGAGACCATCCGTGGCTGAAACCAAAGTAGAAAAAGTGAGAATCCCGCCGTTCATCACGGCGACTTTATGCATCCTTACGGTGGCTACCGCTATCGTCTTTTGCTTTATTCGCCTGGCTTTGGGCGATATCGCAAGCGAAACCCCGCTATCTTTCGCATATACCATTTGGACCATCGCCATCGTCGTTATCACAATCGACGTCGTATTTGAGTTCGTCGCCAATTTCTTCAACAAAGCAGCGACATGGAACACCTTCATGGTCGCGCTTTCTTTGCTTTTCTACTTGCTCACCCTTCCAGAAGCGAAATCTTATTTCTCCGACAAGATCACTTCCCAATTTGCGCTAGATTTATTCCGAATGTTCAACATCCTTTTCTATGGGCTGTTTTGCGTTTTCTTTAGCCGTTATATCCTGCAGAACTATTTGCCCGAGCTCAGGAGGAACTGGATAACGATAAGCGGCTTTTTCGTTTTTACCGTCACCGTTATCGTAGGCGCCATCCTATCAATATGGAAATTGGAATACATAGTCATTTGGCTAGCCGCGTGGACGTCAGCAATCGTCTTCACCGCGCTTTTCATGTCAGGAACCATTCGCATGAAAGACGACCTTACGTTCTATATTTCCTTCATCATCGCCGCGCTTCTGGTCGCGTCGGAAACCTCGATCGGCATTCTCACCGTTTCGAGTTATCGCGCCTATCCCTATGGCTTGGCATCTGGCTATATCGTTGCTGCTGGGTTGATGTTCCTCGTTATTTATACCGTCTTTACGATCCGCGTCACGAAATCGGCAAATAGAGCGGAAATCTATAAGTCCGACCTTGAGGCGCTGCAAACGAAAATCCTGAGGGAGCAAATCAACCCCCATTTCTTCTTCAACGTTCTCAACCACATCAAAGTAATCTATCGCAAGAGCCCAGAAGAAGGGGACAGGGCAATCGATCTTTTGTCCAAGCACCTCAGAGCCAACGTTGCCGCAAGCGACGTCTATCTCGTCCCACTATCGACGGAACTAGAGAACATCACCTATTACCTTGAACTTGCGAGTTTGGGGTATGAAAGAAAGCCCAACGTAATCTTCAACGTCGAAAACTATGATTTCGACGTTCCTACCCTTTCGCTTCAGCCTTTCGTGGAAAACGCGATACGCTATAGTCAAATCACAAGTCGCGAAGGAGGCTATATTGAAATCAGCTCCGAGGAGATGGAGCACGAATACATATTGAAAATCATCGATAACGGGGTGGGTTTTGACGTCAATTCGATCAAAACGAAGAGTCAGGGTATCAAAAACGCGTCCGATAGGTTCAAATTGCTTTTGAACGCGGACGTCCAAATCACCAGCAAAGCTGGCGAAGGCACCACCGTTACGATCAAAATTCCGAAGAGGATTTTGAAGGGGGGGGGAACTAAAAAATGAGAATCATCGTTGTTGACGACGAGATCAACGCCCTGAATGTCTTTTTGGGGCAGATTATCACCAATCAGCAAGTCGAATATCGTTTTTTCAAAGACGATCCAGAGGCAATCCTCAAGTACTGCAGATCAAACTATCTGGATGGGGCATTCCTCGATATCAGCATGCCTAACATCAATGGGTTCGATCTCGCGAGGAAAATCGTGGAAATCGTTCCTGACATCAAGATCAGTTTCATCACCGGCTTAGTCATCACGAATGCCGATATACCAGACGATCTCAAAAAGAACACGATCGGCATCATCTATAAGCCATATAAGGTTATTGAACTCGAAAGGCACCTGAATCTGTTCGGGGAAAGAAAGCAGACCCTGGTCGTCAAAATGTTCGGCTCGTTCGAATGCTTCATGAACGGGCGCGTCATCGCATTCACTTCCTCCAAATCCAAGGAGCTATTCGCGCTGCTCCTTGCTTTAAGAGGCAAAAGCCTTTCAATGGGAGACGCGATCACCGCGCTTTGGCCTGACAAAGACCTCGACAAATCCAAAAGGCTCTACCGCGACGCCGTGTGGAGGCTAAGAGAGACCCTCAACGAAATCAATTTCCCATGCGTTACCTTTGGGAGAGCGATTCTGACGCTAGACACGCAAAACATCGAGTGCGATTACTACGATTTCATGGCTGGCAAAGGCGTCTACTATAACGGCGAGTTCCTCACAAGCTACGAATGGTCATTGCCGTTCCAAGACGAATTAGATTTCTACGATTGCGGCAAATAAAATGCAACGGGCCCCTCAATCCGAGGGACCCGTGTATTTGTTATTTGACCATGACGCGCTCGGAATCGAACAATTTCGCAACCGCGAATATGATCCCGGCCGTAATAAATGCAGATACCCCAATCGTGACCAGGAAGTATGCAATCGGTACCTGTCCAGAAAGCAGCGTAGACATGCACGATACAATATTAAGGAACGGGACGAATGCAAACCCAATGGAAGTCGTATTGACAACCGCTGGGACGATGGAGATAGCCAAGAACACAACCGTCAAAGGGCCGAGGTAGGAATTCGCTTCTTTCGTTGACTTTGCCAATGTCGAAACCAGCAACCCAATTCCCACAAATAGCGCAAGCGTTGTCACGACGAGGAACGCAACGAGCACATAACCCCAAATCGGTATGGATAGGCTCGTCGTTTTTAGAAGGTTCGGAATCGAGGTGACGATACCGACAAACGACACAAGCCCCGAAGCCACTGCAGTCGTCATTAAAGCAAAGGCCTTGCCAAGAGCGATGTCTCTCCGCTTCACTGGCGTTAAAAGCATCGAGGCCATCGTCCCCCTTTCCTTTTCGCCCGCAACCGCATCAGGCGCAATGGAGATGACGGTCGAGAAAAGGAGCGAGGTGGTTATCATCGGAACGATGAATGCGATAATCTGCGCGCCAAGGAAATCGCTGCCAGTGATGTTTGGCGGAATAAGGCGATCGTCCTCGGAAAGATTAACGACGTAATTGTTGTAAGCCGACGCCACTGCGGAAGCGATGACGTTATATGCAGCGGTTGATTTCTTGGAGGCACCATCGTAATAAAGATCAATGTGGTTGTTCTTCGATGTTTTGACTTCGTTCTCAAAGTTCTCCGAGAAAGCAATTACAACATCGTATCTTCCGTCGAGGATCATTTGCTTCGCTTCGGATAGTTCCGAGATGTTGTAGGTGTGCTTTTCAACGCGATTAGAGGGTTCAACGCTTCCGACATAGGCCTCGAAATACGAGACCACGGTCGGCGTTTCCGCGCCGCAATTATCGCTATAGGCCACGACATAGGTGCTATCAGTCACGGTCGCCATCTTGGTTGTGACGCCAGCAAAGAAATTGCCCATAAAGCTATAGAGAATGAAGATGAGGATGCCCGGGAAGAAAAGAGCGAAAAGCATGCGGGTATCCGTGAAGAACCTTTTGAGTTCCTTGAGGAAGACGGTGCGGAATCCTTTCATATTCTTCCCTCCTCAAGAAGGTCAAAGAACACGTCCTCCAAAGATTTTTCCTTCGTCACTTCTCGCATTTCGCCTTCAAGGACAAGGCTTCCGTTAGCAATGATGCCAACCCTATCGCAAAGTTTCTCGACGAGCGAGAAGATATGGGTTGAGACGATGATTGTTTTGCCTTCTTTCCTAAGGTCTATGAGGAAGTTCTCGACGTCGCGCGATGCAATGATATCAAGACCATTGGTCGGCTCATCGAAAATGATGACTTCAGGGTCGTGGCATAAGGCGATGGCCAAAGAGGCTTTCTGTTTCATTCCGGTCGAAAGATTCTTGATCTGCACATTCGCAAAGTCGTTGATTCCAAATTTATCGAACAGGGCTTTCTTACGAGATAAGATCTCGTCCTTGCTCACCCCAAATAGCTCTCCCATGTAGTGGAAGGTATAATCAGGGGTGAAGAAATCATCTAGTTTGAGTTCAGAGGTAAGAAAGGAAACTCTCTTGCGATATTCGCCGATGTTATCCTTGATGTTTTGACCATGGAAAAGCACTTCACCAAAGTCGGGGTCAATAAGAGAGGAAAGCATTCGAAGCGTTGTCGTTTTGCCTGCGCCATTGGGGCCAAGCAAACCATAAATTTCGCCCGAACGAAGGGTAAGCGAAATGTCGTTGACCGCGGTCAAGCGGGTTGCTTCGGTATGCTTTTCCTTCCTTTGCTTTCGAGTAAGGGGGAAGGTTTTATGCAGGTGCCTTATCTCGATTGTGGCATCATCCATTCGCGTTGCCTCCTTTGCTGGCAATATTATGGGGCGAGATGCAAAGAAAGGCCATATTAAAACCAGCAAGGCCTGAAAAATCTTTTTCCGGCAAAAACCCTGCAAAATTTTTGAATAAATTAGTAAAATCCCGTTATTTTAGGATAATCGCTTCATAAGGACGCAAGGTGGCCTTTTCTAATAACGCGGCATCCTCATAGTTGCTCAGCAAGATTTTCTGACCATATGACGCGAGGCTGAAGCCAAGTTCTACTTCCTTCTCAGAAAGGTTGATGAAGACCTTCTCAGACTCACCATTGAACGCTCTTTCAAAAGCCAAAATCTGCTTTGGAGCGTCGATCTCTTGGAAGGCTCCCGCGATTAGGATTGGGTCAGCGTTACGCATCTTGATGATCGCGCGGTAGTAGTTCAAGATCGAATCTGGGTCGGCATCAGATTTCGCCGCATTGCATTCTTTGTAATTGGGATGCACTGGAAGCCACGTCGATTTCGAAGACGAGAATCCAGCGGAAACTGAGCTGTTCCATTGAACGGGGATTCTCGCGTTATCCCGGTTCATGTTATGAACCAATCTCCTCGCGACTTTTTCAATTCGAATTAGCTTTTTCGCGGTCTTATAGACATACTTGTCAACGATGTCGACATATTGGTCAGGCGTGAACATCGGATAGTCGACCATGCCGAATTCCTCGCCCTGGTAGATAAACGGGGTCCCGCGAAGTGTCATTAGTACAGTAGCAAGCATCTTCGCGCCGAGATCTTTGTATTTAAGAGAGGTGTATCTCCCTAGGCTTCGTATTTGGTCGTGGTTTTCAAAAAACAGGGTGTTCCAGTCCAAATTCTTTTGCCATCCGACGAGGACCTGCTTCATTTTCGCTGGATCGTATTTCTTTTTGAATACGGGTGCAAATCGACGATCTAAATACATATGGTCAAAAGAGAAGACCATATCCAGCTCGTGATCGGTGAAACGATTCGCGGATTCATAATTCACATATCCGCATTCCCCAACGGTCATGCAGTCGTACTTGCTGAACACATCATCGTAGAGCCGTCTCAGAATCTCATGATTGCCGTTTTTGGACAGGTAATGTTCTTTCCCGACCATGAATCCGAACGGTTTACGTTTCCCATCGTCCAACGTTTCTTTCCAGATTTCGTTAATGACATCGCATCGGAATCCATATACGCCGCGATTAAGCCAAAAGCGAAGGATATCCTCGACCTCTTCCCTCACCTCGGGATTATGCCAATCGAGATCAGGCTGTCCATCGGCGAAAAGATGGAGGTACCATTCGCCTACATCCTTGTCGAATTTCCATGCCGGACCACCGAAATTCGATGTCCAGTTATTGGGAGGTCTGGTGTTGTTCTTCCTGCCTTTTCTCCAATAGTAGTAGTTGTGGTATTTGCTTTCGGGCTTTTTGGATTCCAAAAACCATTGATGCTTATCGGAGGTGTGATTCACGACCAAATCCATGACGATTCTGATGCCACGCTTCATAGCTTCGGCAATCAGGTTATCCATGTCTTCCATCGTCCCATATTCGGGGTTGATGGCTTTATAGTCGGTTACGTCATAGCCAAAATCGTGGTTTTCCGTTGCGTAAACAGGGCTTAGCCAAATGATGCCCACCCCTAGTTGATGAAGATAATCGAGTTTGCTTATGATGCCCGGGATATCGCCGATGCCGTCACCATTGGAATCGCAGAAGGAACGTGGATAGATTTGGTAGACGACGCGGCTTTGAAAATACTTAAGTTCCATGTCGAATAATATCTTGGCCCTTTTGCAGCGCAAATAAAAGGAAGAAGAGCGGAAAGCACCCCTAGATTCATAGCCTCCCATCATCGCGTCTAAAGCGTATAATAACCGCATTATGGCCAGCAGGATCAAAGAGGAAAAGAATCGCGGAGCGCTCGTTTATCTCGCCGCGTTCTTCATCATGGCCGGGGCCGTGCTTACCCTTCTCCCTATCGCGGGAGCGTGGACCATGGACGACAAACTGGTTCCATTCTCTTCATTCAGCGTCTATTTCGGGGGCCCATTGACCATCGATTCCTATTCGTTCTATTTCTCGCCGAATATCCCTTTGATCATCATGATTCAGCTTTATGTGCTTGCATTCATCAGCGCGATGCTAGGCAAAAACCTTCCCCATCAGCTCATGATTGGTTTGATATTGCTCGTCGCTGGCATGGTTCTAGAGTTCACGTCCCCTCTATTTATCTCCCTAACAAATAGCAGCATCCCACTCGCAGGGCTCACTTATGCCCCTGGATTCTATTTCTCAATCGCATGCGAATTCGTCGCGTTGATCATCATGATCGTCAAATACGTAGAAAGCCGTATCTACTGGGCCAGGAAAAAGGCCGTAGTCTAATAAATTGCTTTCCGAAAAATTCTCCCATGCGATAATTAGGCCATGAAAAGATTTTTGGCGACGATTCCACTGCTTCTCTTAGGTCTTGCGTCCTGCGGCGCGCCAAGCACGCCATTTTCTTTGCTTTCAGCTTCCTCTAACGAAGCGCCAGTTTCAGAGGAAACTTCGCAATCTCCTTCAATTTCAGAGAAGTCTTCGCCCGCTCCCGCTATTTCAAGCAGCGAGCCGCCTAAAACTTCTTCAACCCAGCCAGAAGCTTCAAGTGAGCAGCCTTTCGAATCGCTTTCTAGCGAAGAAGCTGTTCCAAGTGAACCCATTGTTTCATCTGAACAGCCAAGCATCTCGAGCGAGGATCCCATTGTTATAAGCGAGGAACCGATTCAATCAAGCGAACCTGAAATTCACCTCGACCCACACGAAATCTATGGCGGATATTATGCCTCCTTAGGCACATGGGACGATGGGGATGACCTTAAGGCGAAGCTACACGAAATCATCCACGGCGGTACCTATCAACCTTTGACCTATGCGGGTTCCATCACGAACTGGGTCTCCAATTCTGAAGCAGACGAATATCTTTATGACCACGAATTTGTCGACCCCGTGTATTCGGATTCGCCAATGCTAAAGACCTCAACCGGCAAATGGCAAAGAGAGCACGCTTGGTGCGCGTCCCTTATGACGGGATCAACGACCGGGAACGCGGTCAAAGAGCTAGGACGTGCAACCGATTTCCATAATCTTTTCGCTTCAACGGAAAATGGAAATACATCGCGTGGCAATAAGAACTATGGCGTTGCCAATCCTTCTGCGCCGAGCTTTACCGATCGTCGCACAGCCGATAAGAAAGATGGCTATTGCTACGACTCCGTCACATTCGAGCCAGCCGATCACGACAAAGGAAGGCTATCACGTGCAATCTTCTATATGGCAACCATGTATTGCGAAGACGAATACGACTCGAAAAACAACATTATGATGGGCGGACTCCAGATCGTCGAAGAGGACGTTCCTTACGTTTCGGGCGAAGACTGCGCATTCGCGATTGGCCATCTGTCCGAACTATTGTCCTGGAGCGTATTTCCAGTCGATTTAAACGAGTATCAGCACAACGAATCCGTTTATGGCTATATCCCTAACGTCCATAACGATCCGACCCATAACGTCGCGCAAGGCAACCGAAACCCATATGTCGATTTCCCTGGGCTAGTCGATTATGTCTTTGGCGATAAGAAAGAACAGGCCGGTTCCCTATCAGATCTACTTTCAAGCTACGAATCCCTAGGAATCAATCAGCAAGGCGTGCACCACTACGCCATAGACACCGCCAAGCGCCAATATGATGACGATGACGTTTTCCATCTTAGCGATATCTCCCTAGTCGCCGTGGACCATAATCTCAATGAAACTCCATTCACCGGATTCACCGTTGAAGGCGCAACCGACGGAGAGGAATTCGCTTTCGGCGGGAATCAAACATTGACCATCAAAACACCGATCAACGACATCGAATACAATGTCCTAGTCGAAACCGATCCCATCCAATCTGCGACATGGAACCACAAGGTGACCGCAAAGTCGACCGGCAACGATTTCGCGGGCATCGCAGCCGAAAACGGTGTCACGCATACGCTCGATTTCGATGGAGTCAACTGGGACGTCACTTTCCAAAGCGGATCCGTTCAGTCAAATTCCGCTGCACTAGGATGCAAATTCGGAACCGCTTCCGCACCAGTTACAAAACTCACTTTCGAGACAACTTCAGCCTTCTCCTATTCCGGGAAATCGACCGTGACGGGCGTCTACCTTTCCGGGGCAACCGCAGCCAATTGCACTTATAACGTCGCAATGTCAGTTGGCGATGTAGCCGTCGGATCATTCAGGATGACCTACGTCGATAACAAAACGACCGTGACAGTTGGCCAGATGCTAGAGACGCCGGCGACTGGAAAAGTGAAAATCGAGATCACCAACATCACGAACGCCGTCTATGTACAATACCTTGCGGTTCACGCAATCTAAGGTCCTATAACGAAAAAGTGCCGTCCAGCGTAAGGGCGACACTTTTCGTTATAGGTCCAAAACTTACTTGACGAAGTTAAGGACGACAGGGCAAACACAGGCAACGAATCCGAGGATGAGAAGGATTCCGCCGATGACCCAGCCAGCGCCGAGCGATCCGCCACCCGCCGCAGAGGCGACAGTGAATGTGAGGATACCGGCAACCAAGAAGAGAACGGCGACCAATAGCTTGATGCCAAGGAAAGCAATGGCGGGAAGCTTGATCTTAAGCAGATCAAGGACGATGGCTGCCAAACCGGCGACAAGGGCGATGAGCAGAAGGATCCAAGCTGCAAGCGCTACGCCGACCGGATTAGCATACTCATTACCGAAAATTACCAGGGTTCCGCTCATGTTCACGCTGACATAATCATTGCCAGCGACAACCGCTGGGGTCGCAAGCAAGAGGACAAAGGCAATAATCGCAACGACGACGCCTCCGATGAAGATGATTGGCCCGAGATCTTTTAGTTTTTTCATAAATTGACTCCTTTCGGCAAAATATTCTAGACCAAAATGATTTTTTGAAAACATCAGATTCACTTCGCGCGACCGTGAAATGGCTTTCAGGGAGTTGCTAAAGCAATTTCTTGATGGAACGAAGGGAAATTTGAATCCTCGTATCTATTGGACGATGGAGAATTCCCGTTGCAGGAAGGGAACCATAGCTTCACCGCGTTCCGCGTCCAATGCGATAAAGATCAAATCGTTATCTCGGCTGTGCGCACAAAAGAAAAGCCTAAGATCAAGGTCATCGATCCTAGGCGTAGAAACGTCATCACCAAATAGCTATGACGCAGGCGAATTCGAATACACGCCTGCGTTATTTTTGTGATGCTTCCTTCCTTGCGACGTAATCGCTCAGGATTTTGTATGAGGGTAGCGCACGCTCCTCGATTGGGCCAATGTTCGTTCCTAGTTCCTGCAGTTTATTACTAACGGGATCCCATGGACTCCAAATCGGAAGGCTATCGCCATTAGGGTTTCCCGTCTTCGCGAAATTCGTCCAATAGCTGACCATGGTTTTCGATAGCGCATAATCGCTATCGTCATAGGCGAATTGGTGCGCACGCCCGACGTTGCCATAGCAATAGATCATTTCGCCCGAATGGTATGTGCCGTAATAGCCGTTCTCCTTCGTGAATTGATAGCGGTATACGTTCACCCCTTTGTCATGGGCGATGGTCGACCACTCGAAATGGGGTTGCATGAACCAGTAATGGGAAATGATGTCATTGAAGGTCCCAAACGCATCGCTTTCGATGCGGTCGCGATACCTTTCTAAGAACTGATCCGCTGCTTCGGCGTCGAAATAATCGGCTAACCTCTCGCGGATATTGTTTTTGTTCGTGGGGCTGGTGAGGAACTTCGGAACGACAAAGGCATCGGCTTCTTTGACGTTGTAGCCGTTTAGTAATGCCTCCTCGTTGTTATTCCCGTCCCGATAGATCTCGTAAGGCATCTTCGGAAGCGCATAACCATCCACGACCATGCAGTCGTTGCTATATGCGGTACCGACGAGCTTCTCCGCGGGAACCTTGCGCAACTCCTCAATGGAGGAGCAATTCTGTTCTTTCAAGATCTTGTCCGCGGTTTCATAGGCTTTATCAAGCGTCCTGAACGTATGTGGGACATGGGGTGCGACGACAGAGCTAGATTCG
>OCTW011612244.1_pt1 | contig 16074 bp, 12 predicted proteins | sample 1539671 | NCBI WGS metagenome assembly OCTW01 (sample SAMN02144230, study PRJEB22623) | gut metagenome | biome: sheep rumen | host: Ovis aries | place: New Zealand
AACCGGCGGCGCATTTTCTTCCGCGCAGTGCAGGGAAAAATACAGCAGCCGCTCATTCCCACGGGGCCCTGTCGCCCGGCAGGCCGGCGATCGCCCGCCAGAAGGCCTCGCCGGTGTTCTCGACGATCCGCAGCGGCGCGGGCAGGCGGCGGCGCACCTCCTCCACCGGCATGTCGTCCAGGAAGAGGTCGCCCTCATTGCGGATCATGTTCCGGCAGATCAGGATCTCGTCGCAGTCCTCGTCCCGCAGCTGCTCCGTCAGGTCGCCGCCGGTCACCAGGCCGGTGACGGTGACGCTCTCGCCGAAGAAGCGGTTGAGGATCGGGTGCACCCTCACCTCGGTGCCCGCGGGGGCAAAGGTGTCGCACCAGCGCTGCATCGTCCGGGCCACGGAGGTGCCGCAGGCAATCACCAGCCGCCGGGGCGGGGTCTGCGCGACCGGGGTTTCCTCCGCGGCGAAGCGCAGATCCGTCTCGAACATGCGGAGCATGCCCACGCCGTTCTCGATCTGCGGGAAGTCCTCGTAGGCCTCGTCGTCCGGCAGCTCCTCCCCCGCGAGGCAGTAGAACTCGTCCGAGGGGAACACGAAGCGGGTCTCCAGCCGCGACATGTATTCCCGCTGATATGCCTCCGCCTTCCGGAGCAGGGCCGCCGCGGAGGCCGCGTCATAGGGCGTGATCGGCTCCAGGCCCTCGCGGAACTTCGTCAGCCCCACCGGCACCAGCGCCACGGACTGCACCGTGGGATGCAGGCCCGCCAGATCCTCCAGCGTGCGCCGCAGCACGGCCCCGTCGTTCCACCCCGGGCAGAGCACCACCTGGCAGTGGCAGCGCAGGCCGTGCTCCCCCAGCATGCGCAGCCGGTCCATCAGCTGCGCGGCGCGGGGGTTCTTCATCATGCGCACGCGCACCTCCGGATCGGTGGCGTGGACGGAGATGTACAGCGGACTGACCCGGCGGCGCAGTATGCGGTCGAACTCCCGGTCGGAGATGTTCGTCATCGTGATGAAGTTGCCCATCATCAGCGACAGCCGCCAGTCGTCGTCCTTCACGTAGAGGGTGCTGCGCAGGTTCGGCGGCATCTGGTCGATGAAGCAGAAGACGCAGTGGTTCGCGCAGGGCCGCGGGGCCAGCACGATGGCCTGATCCAGCGTGATGCCCAGCGGCTCCCAGTCCAGCTTCTTCACCTGCACGGTGATCTCGCGCCCGTCCCGCGCCACGGTCAGCGGAAAGGAGCGCTTCGCGGTCAGCGCCTGATAGTCGATCTGGTCAATGATGGGCTCCCCGGAGATGGAGAGCAGCACATCCCCCGCGCGGATTCCCAGCCGGTCCGCGATGGAGCCCGGCTTCACATGGGCAATCGGACAGGACACGCCATTCCCTCCCTTTGTTCTTTCTCCGTGCATTATGGCCGATGCGCGGGCGAATGTCAAGCGCGGCCGCGGGGCACGCTGCAGCTCAGCGGTATGGGGGAAGGGAAACCTTTTCCGGAATCAGCCCCTCCACGATGATCCGCAGTCCCGAAAATCGGCATCGCTTGCGCAATGTTGCGATAGGACATTTGTCCATCCACCCCACTCTTGCAACATCCGCCTCATTCTGCTATGATACAGATGAGGAAAGCATCATGAAGGGAGTTGAAGGGAATGCCTGAATTGAGCCGTTTCGGCGGAATGGTCATCTATATGCTGTTCTTCGATGTCGGTCAGCATAACAAGCCGCACGTCCATGTTTATTACGGCGAATACGAAGCAGTAGTTGGCGTTGACGGCGAACTGCTCGCGGGCGCTTTGCCAAGAAAGCAGCTGAAAATTGTTACCGGATGGCTTGCATACCACGAAGAAGAAGCTTACAAGGCCTGGAACCACGCTGTGAAGGGCGAACACTTCGACAAGATTCCTCCCATGATCTGAGGTGATAACGAATGTACATTGTCAACGGGATCTGCTATGCCGGCGAAATGCAGGCGGGGATCCGGGTGACCGAAGCCAAGCCCCTGCGCGGCGGCATGATGCTGGTCACCTTCTCCACCGGCGAAAAGCGGCTGTTTGACACGACGCGCCTGCAGGGGCCGGCCTTCGCGCCGCTGCGTGACGAGGAAATCTTCCTGCATCCCACAATCTTCCACGGCGTGATCACCTGGGCTGACGGCACCATCGACATCGCCCCGGAAACCGTGTACCGCGACAGCTATGCCTATGACGATATGGCCATCTGACAACCCCAACTCCCTTGCGCGTCTGCCGCACAGAGCAGGCGCGCTTTTTACTTCCGGCGATCCCCTCCGTTGTGCTTTCCGCGAAACCGTGCTATAATGTCCTTGAAGGCAGCGCCGGACGAGGCTCCGGCGGACTGCGGAAAAGGAGGATATGCCATGAAGAAGCTGTTGGCGGCTCTGTTGGTTCTGGCGATGCTGCTGTGCGGCGCGGCCCTGGGCGAAGAGGGGGCAAGCGCGGTCAGCCCGTTTGTGGGCGAGTGGAACGAGGAGCGGATTTCCGCCGTCATTTGGCAGACCGGCGAGGACTTCCTGGTCACCATCTCAGGCTCCAACGGCGCCACCGAGAGCACGGTGTGGATCTATCCCTGCGTGTACGACGCCGATACGGACAGCCTCGTCTGCACGGAGAGCGGGCGGAAGGCCGACACCACCATTCCCGACGAGTTCGAGCTCCCGGAGGAAACCCTCGTCTACAGCGACGGCTCGGCCGTGTTCACCATCGATCTGGAAGGCCGGCTCCGCTGGGAGGACAAGAAAGAGGGCAATGGCGAAGGCCGCGCCTTTGACAAATCGCCCCTGACCCTGGGCAGCTGCCTGGATCTGGCCGTCGAGCGGCCCATGTCCATGTACAATGGGGAGCGCTACGTCTGCGCCTTCATGCTGGCCGGCGTGCCGCTGCGCGTGACGGCCGCGATGACGGAGGAAATCAGCGAGGCCTGCATGAACGCGACGGGCGACGACGCCGAGGAGCAGATTCGCAGCCTCATCGCGGATCTGCCCATCGTGAATGTGGAGGATCTTTCCGCCGGGATGATCAGCCAGGCGGATCTGGACGCCCTGGTCGGGTGCAAGGGCTCCGAGCTGCTGGCGCAGGGCTTTACCCCGAACGGCTACACGTACACGGAGGACGAGACCTGCTTCTTCCTGGAAAACGGCCTGTTCGAGTATTCCTTCGACTTTGAAGAAACCCTGGGCGACGACGTGGAGGATCCCTACGCCCTGCTGGACGGCATGACCGTGAAGGCGGCCCGCTGCGACGGCATCAGCTACAACGCCGTCTCCTCCGTCATGAGCGATGCCGCCGACGGCGAAAGCCTGCTCACCATGCTCTTCGGCGGCCTGTACTCCTCCGTGCCGCAGCCGCAGGAATCCCCCGACTGGGTGAAGAACCTGCCCCAGGCCCAGGACGAAAGTACCCGGCAGCTCTTCGTGGTGGCCGGCCTCGGCATGGACAAGACCACGGCGACCGTCTCCATGCACATGCGGGATGAGGAGGGCCGCTGGATGCAGTACCTCTCCACGCCCGGCTTCGTCGGCAAAAACGGCCTGTGCCCGGACGCGGATCACAAGGAGGGCTGCGGCCAAACGCCCATCGGCGTGTACCGCTTCAACAAGGCCTTCGGCATCGCCCCGGATGTGGGCTGCTCCATCCCCTACACCCAGGTGGACGAGTACGCCTACTGGTCCGGCGATCCCGAGCGCCAGTACAACCAGATGGTGGACATCCGCGAGGTGCCGGAGCTGGCCCTGGCCGACAGCGAGCACATTGTGGATTACGATTACCAGTACCGCTACTGCCTGAACATCAGCTTCAACGAGGAGGGCACGCCGGGCCGCGGCTCCGCGATCTTCCTGCACTGCTTCGGCCCGCTGAAGCCCTACACCGGCGGCTGCGTGGCCATCCCCGAGAACATCATGCAGCTGGTCATGATGACGGTGACCGAGGACTGCGTCGTCGTGATCGACACCCTGGACAATCTCGGCGGCAGCCTCTGAGCCATTCCCCGCGATGAAAACGCGCCGGCCCTCCCGGGGGCCGGTTTTGACGTATTGAGGTGTATTGCGGGCCGTTGTCTTCGGGCGCGTTCCGTGGTATAATTCTCCCTGACAGAAAACGAAAGACGGTACGGCAGGAGGGAGAGGCAGATGTACCAGGTATTTGTGGCGGAGGATGAGGCGCTGATCCGGCAGAGCATCCGGAACACCATCCAGCAAATGCAGGGCCCGTTCTCCCTGTGCGGGGAGGCTGCGGACGGCGAGATCGCCCTGGCCATGATGCAGGAGCTGCTGCCGGACATCCTGCTGACGGACATCCGCATGCCCTTTCTGGACGGCTTCGGCCTGATCCGGCATATCAAGGCGCGGATGCCCTGGCTGAAGGTCATCATCATCAGCGGCTACGGGGACTTCGGGTTTGCGCAGCAGGCGATCACCCTGGGGGTGGATCAGTACCTGCTCAAGCCGGTGCGGCAGGCGGAGCTGATCCGCGCCATCGAGACCGTGGCGGCGCAGATTGAGCAGGAAAAAAAGCAGGCCCCCCTGCCCGACGGCTACGACCGGGACGAGGTCCGGGAGGCGCTGCGGCAGCAGTTCCTGCAGCGGCTGCTCTACGGCGGGGCGGACACGGGCGCCCTGCTGGAGCAGGCAGCGGGCCTGCAGCTGGATCTGGTGCGGAGCCACTATCTGGCGGCGGTGGGCTATCTGGACAGCCTCGACGTGGATCCGCGGCGGCTGCGGCAGGCGGTGGACAAGGCGCTGGCAGGGGCGGAGAACACCCTGTATTTCTTCCAGGCCCCGGATCAGCTGGCCCTGCTGGCCTGTGACAACGATCCCGAGGCCCTGGACGAGCGCATCTATCAGCAGATCGGCATCCTGCGGCACGAGCTGCAGGCCCTCTGCCCGGTGACCACCTGGGTCATCAGCGGGGCGGTGCAGCGGCTGGGCGCCATCAGCGAGGCCGTGCGGATGGCCTCCTACCTGCTCAAGCAGGCCGGCGCCGTCTCCGCGGGGCAGGTGATCAACATCAGCGATGGCCCGCAGGTCACGGCGGAGCTGGTCTCCTACCAGGGCATTTTCGGCGAGGACTTCCTCCGCAAGCTGCAGCGCGCCGCGCCCGACGAGGTGCCCGCCCTGCTGGAGCAGGCGCTGGACGAGCCCGGCGGCCGCTTCGACAGCCTGCTGATGCGCTACCAGGCCCTCGTGGAGCTGATGAAGCTGGCGGTGCAGCTGGTGAGCCAGCGCAGCCCCGGCGCCGATCCGCGGGAGACCGCCGCCCAGGTCGCCGGGGATACGGACATCCTGAGCGCTGCCGCCCGCCGCGATACCTTCCGCGCCGCGGCGGAGGAGCTGCTGCAGCGGGCCCTGTCCCTCCGGCAGGAGGGCCGCAGCGAGCCCAAGCCCAGCCCGGTGGTGCTGCGCGCCGGCCAGTATGTGGCGGAGAACTTCTGTGACCCCAACATCTCCCTGATCAGCGTGGCCCATCATGTGGGCATGAGCCCCGCCCATTTCAGCACGGTCTTCTCCCAGGCGATGGGCCATTCCTTCATCAGCCATCTGACCGCCCTGCGCATCGAGCGGGCAAAAACCCTGCTGGCCACCACCGGCATGAAGCTCTCCGACATCGCCATGGAGATCGGCTACAACGAGCCGAACTACTTCAGCCATGTGTTCCGCAAGGTGGAGGGCATGACCCCCAAGGAGTACCGGGCCAGCCATCAGGCTCAGTAGCCGCGGCCGTCGATCACCGCTTCGCTGAGGCCCTCCGCGTCGAAGGCGGTCTCCTCCACATAGGTGAATTTGGGCGGCGTCTCCCCGCGGCGGAGCTGCTCGATGACCGCCTGCACCCGGGGGCCGTGGAGGGGATTGCACTCCACGTCGAAGTTGATCTCCCCGGAGAGAATCAGGCGGAGGGCGTGGCCGGAGGCGTCGAAGGAGAGGATCGTCACGTCCCGCCCCGGGGCCAGGCCTGCCGCGCGCAGCGCGTCGATGGCGCCGTAGGCCATGTTGTCGTTCTCCGAATAGATCAGGTCAAAGCCGGTATCCCGGGCCAGGAGCGCTTCCATCAGCTCCTGGCCTTTTGCCTGCGTGAAATCCCCGGAGCCGCGGAAGACCAGCTCCCACTCCGGATGGGCGGCCAGGCCGGCGTCCAGGCCCTCGGTGCGGCCGATCTGGGCGCTGGAGCCGATGTTCCCCTGCAGATGGACGATGCGCAGCGGGCCCTGCAGGTGCTCCTCCATCCAGGCGACCGCGGTGTCGCCCTCCCGGCGGAAGTCGGAGCCGATCCAGCAGGTGAACAGGCTGGTGTCCGCCACCTCGATCATCCGGTCCACAATGATGACCGGGATGCCGGCAGCCTTCGCCTCCCCCAGCACTGTGTCCCAGCCCTTCTCGGTGGTGGGCGCCAGGACGATGTAGTCCACGCCCTGATTGATGAAATTCCGGATCGCGGTGATCTGCCGCTCCTGCTTCTGCTGGGCGTCGTCCAGGATCAGGCGGTAGCCGTTCTCCGGGGAGAGCGCCTGCTGCATGCTGAGCGTGTTCGCGTTGCGCCAGTCGCTCTCCGCGCCGACCTGGGAGAAGCCCACCACGACCAGGCTTTCCGCCCCGTCCTGCGCGGGAGCCGGCCGTCCGCCGGCACAGCCGCACAGCAGCGCGCCCGCCAGCGCCAGCAGGCAGCACAGAGCCATCCATCGGGCTGCGCGGTTCATTGCTCCGCCTCCTTTTCCGCCATGAAGGCTGTCCCTCCGTCCCGCGCGGGCAGGCGCACAGTCACGGTCGTCCCCTCCTCGGGCACGCTGCTGAACGACAGGCCGTAGGGCTCCCCGCAGTACAGGCGGATCCGCTGGTGCACATTCTTGAGCCCCAGGCCGCTGTGGTGATCCTGATAGATGCCCTGCTGCAGTTCGCGCAGCTCCTCCGCACTCATGCCGGCACCGTTGTCATGCACGCGCAGCAGCAGCTCGTCCCCGGCCTTCTCCCCCGTGATCGTGATCCGTCCCCGGCCCCGGCGGCTGCGGATGCCGTGGTAGAGCGCGTTCTCAATCAGCGGCTGCAGGATCAGCTTGGGCACCCGCAGGTCCTGCACCTCCTCCGGGACGGAGATGCTGTATTCCAGCACGTCGGCATAGCGAATCTGCTGGATCTCCAGGTAGCTGGTGGCCTGGGCCAGCTCCGCCCGCAGGCTGATGATGTCCTTGCCGCTGCTCAGCGAATTGCGGAAGAAGGTGGACAGGCTGGTCACCATGCTGACCACGTCCTCGCTGCGCTCCGATTCCGCCAGGATCACGATGGAGTCCAGCGTGTTATACAGGAAGTGCGGGTTGATCTGCGCCTGGAGCAGCTCCAGCTCCGCCCGGTGCAGGGACTGCTGATCCTCCCGCTGCTTCACCATCAGGGCGCTGATGCGGGCGGCCATGCGGTCGAAGCTCTCGTCCACCACGCGCAGCTCGGTGATGTCGGTCCGGATCGGCTCGCTGGCGAAATCGTCAGAGCCCAGGCGGGCCGCCTTCGCCGCGAGGTCGCTGCAGGAGGTGGTGATGCCCCGCGTCAGCCGCAGGGAGAGCAGCGTCATCACCACGGCGAACAGCGCGGCCAGCACCGCGGTGGTGACGATCAGCCAGGTGCTCTGCACGCTGATGGCGGCGCGCAGCCGGGCCAGCTCCTCCACCTCGTCGTCGATGAAGTCGTGCATGTACTTCTCGATGAGGGCGGTCAGGCCGGTCTCGCCGCGGATGTTCCGCTCCAGCAGCTCCATGCGCAGGTCGTAGGAGTCCGTCTGCGCGATCTCGATCATATAGCCGCGCAGGTTGCTGCACATGTTCAGCATGCTGCGGATGCGCCAGCGGTTGTCCGGCAGGGCGGTGGTCTCCTCCAGCTGCTGCAGCACCGCCTCGGCGGCGTCCAGCTCGGCCATGGGCAGCTCCTCCACCGAGCGCTCCGTGCGGGGCCGGATTACGTGATTGTACATCTCCAGGTCCAGGGTGCTCTTGAAGGCCTTGTTGAAGCCCGCGGCCGTGTTGGCGCACAGCAGCGCCCCGGCGTACTGCTGATTGATGGAGATCAGCATCAGGCTCAGCACGGCAATGATGACCGCCGTGGCCGCCAGGATGATGAAGAGCGAGCGGTTGATCTGCCAGCGGATGCTGTTCCGCTCGGCGCGGTTCCCCGGCATGGTCTCACCCCCTGTATTGCATGTGAAACTGCATGAATTATACCATATTGTTCATCTTTCGCCAGAGCTGCGCGCAAGCTCCGAAAAAAAACACCGGTCCGCCGAAAAAAAGCTGCACCCCGGCCCACCGGAGCGGCGCAGCGGCGTAAATAGTTGGCAGGACTGCCGAAAGAAACTCCATGCAATCCGTGCGCGTCCCTGATATAATAGGAAGCAGAGAGAGGGCTGCGTAAAGCCCGAATAAAGACAGGAGGCCAAGACAATGAAGAAGTACGCCCGGATCCTGCTGGCCATGGTGCTGGCCATGGTCATGACGCTCACCGCCGTCTCCGCTCTGGCGGAAATCACCGTGGGCATTGTGAACAATCCCCCGTCTGAGTCCGGCTACCGCGAAGCCAACGTGAAGGACTTCGAGAACGTGTTCTCCGCGGAGAACGGCTACAGCGCCAAGACCTACTACAGCCTGAAGAACGACGAGCAGCTGGCCGCCGCCCGCCAGTTCATCACCGACGGCGTGGATTACCTGCTGATCTCCGCCGCCGAGACCACCGGCTGGGACGCCGTGCTCCGCGACGCGCAGGAAGCCGGCATCACCGTGTTCCTCTTCGACCGGATGATCGACTGCGATCCCGCCCTGTACGCTGCGGCTGTCGTCTCCGACATGGCGCAGGAAGGCGAGACCGCTGTGAACTGGCTGCTGAGCCTGGGCCTGGAGGAGTACAAGGTTGTGCACATCCAGGGCGCCATGGGCAGCGACGCGCAGCTGGGCCGCACCGGCGCGCTGGACGCCCAGTTTGAGGCGGGCACCATGACCAAGGTCGTGCAGCAGACCGCCACCTGGGACGAGGCGGGTGCGAAGCAGATCGTCGAGTCCGTCATCAACTCCGGCGAGGACTTCAACGTCATCTATGCCGAGAACGACGGCATGGCCCGCGGCGCTGTGGCGGCCCTGGACGAGGCCGGCATCACCCACGGCGTGGAGGGCAAGGTTGTGGTCATGGGCTTTGACTGCAACAAGTGGGCGCTGCGCGAACTGCTGGCCGGCAGCTGGAACTACGACGGCCAGTGCAGCCCCTTCCAGGCGCAGGTCATCAGCGACATGATCCAGACCCTGGAGGCCGACGGCGAGATCGAGGGCCTGAACGAGCTGAAGCAGATCATCTCCGTGGAGAAGGGCTTCGACGCCCGCGAGATCACCGAGGAAGACATCGCCGCCTACGGTCTGGGCGAGTAATCCGACGCTGATCTCCTGACAAGACAGGCGTATCTCTGAACAGAAGGCGCGGTGTGGATACGTGGAGCAATCCGCGGTCCGCACCGCGTTTTCCATCAAAGCCGGCGCGAGCCGGGCAAGGGAGGCTAACGGATGGAGAACGGGATTGTGTTGACCATGCGGGACATCAGCAAGTCCTTTCCCGGTGTCCGCGCCCTGAGCCATGTGGACTTCACCCTGCGCAAGGGGGAGATCCACGCGCTCATGGGCGAGAACGGCGCGGGAAAATCCACGCTGATCAAGGTGCTCACCGGCGTCTATCCCAAGGATGGGGGGGAGATCTGCGTCGAGGGCATCGACAGGCCCATCACCATCCACTCTCCCCAGGAGGCCGCCGGCTACGGCATCTCCACGGTGTATCAGGAGATCACCCTGTGTCCCAACCTCACCGTGGCGGAGAACATGTACATCGGCCGGGGCAAGGGCATCGGCGTCCGGTGGAAGGATATGGTGCGCAAAAGCGGGGCGCTCCTGGACAGCCTGGGCATCCCGGCCCGGCCCCGGCAGCAGCTGGGCAGCTGCTCCCTGGCAGTGCAGCAGATGGTCGCCATCGCCCGGGCGGTGGACACGGACTGCAAGGTGCTGATCCTGGACGAACCCACCTCCTCCCTGGACGACAAGGAGGTGGCCATGCTCTTCAAGCTCATGCGGGAGCTGCGGAGCCGGGGCGTGGGCATCATCTTCGTCACCCACTTTCTGGAGCAGGTCTACGAGGTCAGCGACCGCATCACCGTGCTGCGCAACGGCGAGCTGGTGGGCGAATACGAGGTGGAGAAGCTGCCGCAGGTGGAGCTGGTGGCCAAGATGATGGGCAAGGAGCTGGAGAGCCTGTCCGTCATGCACCGGGATGCCGCCGCCGCGCAGGAGGCCGGGGATGTCTACCGGGCGGAGGGCCTGTCCAGCACGGAGGCGAAGCCCTTCGACTTCCACATCGCCAGGGGCGAGGTCAACGGCTTCACGGGCCTCCTGGGCTCCGGCCGCAGTGAGAGCGTCCGGGCCATCTTCGGGGCGGACCGGGTGACGGGCGGCCGTGTCACCGTGGACGGCGTCCCGGTGAAGATCACCCGTCCCGTGCAGGCCATGCATCAGGGCATCGGCTATCTGCCGGAGGACCGCAAGCGGGACGGCATCATCGCGGATCTGTCGGTGCGGGAGAACATCATCCTGGCCCTGCAGGTGATGAAGGGCTTCTTCCATCCCATGAGCCGGGCGCAGCAGGAGGCCTTTGCGGACGAGTACATCGCGGCGCTGGACATCAAGACGGCCTCCACCGACACCCCCATCAAGTCCCTCTCCGGCGGCAACCAGCAGAAGGTCATCCTGGCCCGCTGGCTGCTGACCCATCCGAAATACCTGATCCTCGACGAGCCCACCCGGGGCATCGACGTGGGCACCAAGACGGAGATTCAGCGCCTGGTGCTCCAGCTGGCCCAGGAGGGGATGAGCATCACCTTCATCTCCTCGGAGATTGAGGAGATGCTCCGCACCTGCTCCCGGCTCATCGTCATGCGGGACCGGAAGATCGTGGGCGAGCTCAGCGGGGACGAGCTGACCCAGGACCATGTGATGTACACCATTGCGGGAGGTGGCGAGTGAGATGAGCGGCAAGCCGAAAAGGAAGGGTTCCTTCTTCCAGAACAATGCGCAGCTCCTGGTGCCGCTGATCGCCCTGGGACTGCTGATCATCTTCAACCTGTTCCGGGATCCCGGCTTCTTCTCGGTGGAGCTGGCCACCAACAATGACGGCAACCCGGTGCTCCAGGGCAACCTCATCAGCATTCTCAACGGCGCCTCCGAGCTGGTGATCCTGTCCATGGGCATGACCCTGGTCACGGCGGCCTCCGGAGGACAGGACATCTCCGTGGGCTGCCTGGCCGCCATCGCGGGCAGCGCCTTCGTGAAGGTGCTCAAGAGCGGCCCGGAAATCAATCCCTGGCTGGTGCTGGGGGGCTTCGCGGTGTGCTGCGCGGTGGCCATGCTCTTCGGAGCCTTCAACGGCACGCTGGTGTCGGTGTTCCGCATCCAGCCCATGATCGCCACCCTGATCCTCTTCACCTGCGGGCGCTCCATCGCCTACTGGATCAACGGCGGCGCCACCCCCACGGTGGAGAGCGCCATCATCAAGGCGATCGGCGGCTTCATCCCGGGCATCCCCGTGCCCACGCCCATCCTCATCGTCTGCCTCATGGGCTGCTTCTTCGGCCTGGTCTTCCGCTTCACCACCATGGGGCTCTACATGCAGACGGTGGGCATCAACCAGGGCGCGGCCCGGCTCAACGGCATCAACGCCATCGGCATGAAGCTGCTGGCCTTCGTCCTGCTGGGGCTGTGCTGCGCGGTGTCCGGCGTCATCGGCGTCAGCCGCCTGCAGCTCATCAACCATGAGACCCTGCTGCTCAACGTGGAGATGGACGCCATCCTGGCCGTGGCCATCGGCGGCAACAGCCTGGGCGGCGGCAAGTTCAAGATGGTGGGCTCGGTGCTGGGCGCCTATGTCATCCAGGCCCTGACCATCACCCTGTACGCCATGAAGGTCTCCTCCACCGACGTGAAGGCCTACAAGGCCGTGGTGATCATCCTGCTGGTGGTGCTGGGCTCTCCCGTGGTGAAGGCCTGGTTCGGCTCCCTGAAAAACCGTTTGGCCGCCAGGAAGTCTGCGTCCAATGCCGGAAAGGAGGCGGCCTGACCATGACGAAGCTGCAGCCCGTCGCCCCCGCGAAAAAGCGTGAGCCCATCACGGACACCATCCTGCTCATGAGCATCACCATCGGCATCTTCCTCGGGATGTATGTCATCGCCATGCTGGCCTTCGGCGGCGGCTTCCTCAAGCCGCAGCAGGTCTTCGACATGCTCAACGAGAACGCCTTCCTGATCATCATCTCCTGCGGCCTCACCGTGGTGATGATCGCCGGCAGCATCGACATCTCCGTGGGCGGCGTCACCGCCCTGGTGGCCATGGTGGGGGTGATGATCCTCAACGGGAGCCTGCTGCCCGATCCGGCGATCTCCGGCGGCACGCGGATCTTCCTGGCGGCCCTGGCGGCCCTGGGGATCGGCCTGGCCTTCGGGCTGGTCCAGGGCGCGCTCATCGCATACCTGGAGATTCAGCCCTTCATCATCACCCTGGCCGGCATGTTCTTCGCCCGGGGCATGATCACCATCATCAGCGTGCAGCCGCAGAAGGCCACCGGCAGCATCATCGAGGCCCTGCAGCAGCGCCTGGAGATCCCCTGGCTGGGCTCCCCCAACCGCAAGGGCGTCCTGATCCCCGCCAAGATGGAGATCGGCGTCATCATCGCCCTGGCGGTGGTGGCCGTGATCTTCGTCCTGCTGCGCTGGGGGAAGACCGGTCGCGGCTTCTACGCCGTGGGCGGCAACCGGCAGAGCGCCCTGATGCTGGGCATCAACGTCCGCAGGACGCGCTTCCTGGCCCACCTGATCTCCGGCGTCCTGGCCGGCATCGCGGGCTTTGTCTTCATGATGCACACCGGCGCCGGCAACGCCACCAACGCCACCGCGGCGGAGATGAACGCCATCGCCTCCTCCATCATCGGCGGCACCCTGCTCACCGGCGGCGTAGGCAATGTCATCGGCACCCTCTTCGGCGTGCTGACCCTGACCACGATCAAGTCCATTGTGGTCACCTCCGGCCTGCGGGAGCCCTGGTGGCAGTCTATCACCACCGGCGCGATGCTGTGCTTCTTCATCCTGCTGCAAAGCGTGGTGCTCTCCAGCCGCGGCAAGAAGCTCAGCCTCCCCGCCTGGCTGCTCGGCGCCTCCGGGAAAAAGGCCCCGGAGAAGCTCTGACCCCTCCCGCACAAACCCTCCCCTGGCCCGCAGGAACACCACGTGCGCCCCTGCGGGCTTTTCCGATAGGCGCATAATATACGGGCCGGATTGCGCTTTCATGAGAATTCCATGAAAAATGCACAAGAAAAATACTGCCGGTTTTGTTGACAGCGTGGGAAAAACTCATTATAATATGCAAAGCCCAAAATCTAAAAGGAGGCTGCAAACATGAAGAAGACACTGTCCATCCTGCTGGCTCTGTGCATGCTGCTGGCAAGCGTTTCCGCCATGGCGGAAGGCGCTTTCACGCCTGCTGCGAGCTATGAAACCGGCGAGCGCGTGTACGACGCCGGCGAAATCACCACGGCCAAGGCCGGCGAAGGCGGCGGCACCGTGACCTTCGACGTCTACAGCGGCATCGAGGGCAAGGACTACACCGACGAGAAGTTCTACACCTTCAACGACTACACCGCGAACCTGGGCTCCAGCATGAACTGGGATCCGCTGTCCTGGGAAACCAACGACGACTCCGCGGTGCTGGACTACATCTCCTCCGGCTTCTACAGCTTCGCGCTGAACAGCGACAAGACCGGCTACTCCGTGACCTGTGAGCTGGCCGCTGAGATGCCCGTCGACGTCACTGCCGAGTATGTCGGCAAGCTGGGCGTGGCGGAAGGCGAGACCGGCAAGGCCTGGCGGATCGCGCTGAACCAGGACGCGACCTGGGACAACGGCGAGAAGATCACCGCCAAGGACTTCGAGTACTCCATCCAGCAGCTGCTGAACCCCAAGATGCTCAACCGCCGTGCTGACAGCTACTATGCGGGCCAGTTCGTGGTGTACAACGCCAAGAACTACCTCTACAGCGGCAAGACCAGCTACGATCTGATCACCGACACCGCCGAGAATCTGATCGCCGCCGGCACCGATGTCTACCTGGACATGGGCTTCTGGGGCATCGCCGGCGCGCCGGACGCGGAAGGCAATGCTGCTCCCCAGTATGTGAGCATCGCTGACGAGACCATGTACCGCGACGCGGCCGTCGAAGAGGGCCAGGCCGAGGACTGGGTGTCCGCCAAGTACCTGTTCGACAACTATCTGGCTGCGGGCGCTCCCTACGAGTCCTATCAGGCTCAGTACCTGTACACCGCCGCGATCGCTCCCGAAACCAGCTGGGAAGACGTCGGCTTCAAGGTGATCGACGACTACACCATCGACTTCATCCTGGCCAACCCCGTGGAAGAAGCCGCCTTCTATCTGCCCTACAACCTGTCCTCCTCCTACCTGGTCTATGAGCCCCTGTATGAGTCCTGCAAGTCCTTCTTCGACGCGGACGGCCAGCAGGTGCAGACCGAGGAAGAGGCCACGACCGTGACGACGACCTACTGCCGCTCCCTGGAGAACTCCGTCTCCTACGGCCCCTACAAGCTGACCAGCTTCGAGCTGGACAAGGAATACACCCTGTCCCGCAACGAGCAGTGGTACGGCTACCGCGACGGCAAGCACCTCGGCCAGTATCAGACCGACGAAATCAAGGTGACCGTCATTGCCGAGCACGCCACCGCCATGCTGGCCTTTGAAAAGGGCGAGATCGACGGCATCGCGCTGCAGAGCGACGACCTGGACAAGTACGGCACCTCCCAGTACGTGAAGTACGGCCCCAACAACGGCTACACCACCAAGCTGTCCTTCAACACCAACTATGAGAAGCTGCTCTCCCGCGGCACCAACTCTCAGGTGCTGGTGATCGACGAGTTCCGTCAGGCCTTCGCGTACTGCTATGACCGTAAGGAATTCGCCACCGCCTACACCGCCGCCGGTACCGCCGGCTTCGGTCTGCTCAACGAGCTGTACTGCTACAACCCCTTCACCGGCGAGACCTACCGCGGCAACGACGCTGCCAAGGCCGGCCTGCTGAAGGTGTTCGACGTGGCCTACGGCGAGGGCACCGACTACGCGACGCTGGACGAGGCCTATGAGGCCATGACCGGCTACGACGTGGAGAAGGCCCAGGCCCTGATGAAGGTCGCCTATGACAAGGCTGTGGCGGCTGGCATCTATGACGGCGAGTCCCCCGTGGAGATCGAGTTCCGCGTGTATCAGAACGACGAGATCTACGTCAAGATGTTCAACTACCTGAACGACCATCTGAAGGCTGCCTGCGTGGGCTCCGGCTTCGAGGGCAAGGTCTCCCTGAAGATGACCGTTGACTCCGACTACTACAACACCAACTACTCCGGCGGCGCCGACATGATCTTCACCACCTGGGGCGGCGCTTCCATGAGCCCCTTCACCATCCTGTACGAGTGCTACTGCGACGCTGCCGACGGCTCCGGCCAGCAGATGGAATACGGCTACGACACCTCCAAGATCATCGTGAACTTCGTGGTGGACGGCCAGCCTGTCTCCAACACCCTGCAGAACTGGGCCCTGTGGGCGGACAACAGCACTCCCGAGTCCGTCATCCCCGAGCTGGAGAAGTTCACCGCGTATGACTACGACACCCGCTGCGCCTTCTATGCTCAGCTGGAAGCGGCCTTCATGAACTGGTATCCCACCACGTCCGTGTACTACCGCAACACCGCGAGCATGGACAGCCAGAAGGTCCAGTCCGCGTGCGACGAATACATCAACCTGATCGGCTTCGGCGGCATCGCGTTCATGACCTACAACTACGACGACGCGGCGTGGGCTGAGTACATCGCCAACAACGAGCTGGTGTATTAATTCCATCAACCTCAGCAATCCTACCGTGTAATGCGGCTGCGGGCACGGGGTTACCCCGTGCCCGCGGTTGCGTCTCACAAAAAAGCGCTGACAGAAACTGTCGGTTGGCGCGGCTGGG
>OCTW011609669.1_pt1 | contig 16071 bp, 8 predicted proteins | sample 1539671 | NCBI WGS metagenome assembly OCTW01 (sample SAMN02144230, study PRJEB22623) | gut metagenome | biome: sheep rumen | host: Ovis aries | place: New Zealand
CGTCTGCACCTTCCACCCTGAAGAGCCGCCCGCCGTTGGCGAACGCGGAAAACGCGCTTGCAATCTCAAGCCCGCTCGCCGTGACATCGCGACCGAACCCCGAACGGATCCTCCGAACCGCCTGCTCTTCCTCCGTTCCATCCGCTTGATCGAAATGGAGCCCGAACGCTTTGAGCGTCCTGGCTTCTCCTTCCGCGCCGAGCGCGAGCGCCAGACGCGCACCGCCGCGCTGCGAGGACCATTGGATCGTTTCGGCCAATGTGAACTCCGTTCGCCCTCGAGTGAAGTCAAGAATCTTGACGCCGCCAATGGTCTGCTCCGAAACGTCGAGCATCGTGTTCGTTTGAACGACGCCCGCATCGAGCGCTCCGGCCGCGAGGAACGGAAGAACGAGCTGGCCGATCTCGAAGCGATCCTCGTTCCACGGCATCCCGCCGCCGATCGTCTCCGCGCAGACGATCTCTCCCGTGTCCGCGTCCTGGACAACCGCCCAGCACTGATCCGCCGGATTGCTCGCCTTGCCGTCCGCCAGCGCATCCCGGACAATCGCCGCGATTCGCTCCCAAGCCGCAGTTCGTTCCACGGCGCCGTTATCCTGTGCCGTCGCACACATTGCCACGGCCACAACCGTATAGAGAGCGCTTCGAGTCATTGCGTTCATGCGAATCTTTCTTGTGACGAGTCGTTGTATTGGTCGAAACATTCAAAACAGCATTGCGGGTCTATGCGCCCAGGGATTTCCGGGAAAATCGCCCTCGTGCTTCCGTAGCACTTCACTCGTGTTACCAATTCGTTCCCACTCTTGTGCATCGTCGTAGCGTTCCAGGACACACATGACAGCGGCAGTAGCTCCAATCGCAACGACCGCCACGACACCACCGACGAAGAATGCTCCGACGGTCATTCCGCCCCCGCCAGCCGCCACGGCGCCGCCTCCGTACATCGCGAGAGAAGCATTGTATGCAGCAGCGCCCGAGAGCGTCGAAATCGCCGTTCCCGTGCTGGCCGTTCCCCATGCCGCTGCTGCCGCCATCATCGCGGAGTATGTCGCCATGCCGGCCAGGGCACCGCCCGTTCCGGCAATGGCTGTTCGATGTGCTTCGTCCGCGTCGTAGAGACCCAATGCATAGCCGCCATAGGAAAATGACAAGGCACCAATGATGCCTCCTGCGGCCTTTGGAAGGAGCGCGACTGTTCTTGACGGAAGCAGCCCCATACTCCGTCCGAGGGCGATGGACCGGCTTCGAAATGCCGCGTTCCGAAGGAGTGCTTGCGATGTCGCCAATTGAGCTGCCTCTGCGGATCCGGCGGAGAAGGATCCCAAACCAGCCATCGTGCCAGCCCGCTTCCAGTCTAAGGTCTCGTCAGACAACAATTGCACAACGGCGTCGAGTCCGCCGGCGGCAATCCCGCCGGCGGCCAGAACCGTCCCCGTAGTCCCGGCGAGACGGAGGGTGGCGTCTTTCCGCGACAAGGCAGTCTGTGCCGTTTTGGCATGGGCGTACATCCGCCGGGCGAGGTCGCGCGATTCGGCCTTGCCGGCGACGAGATTCATTTTCCTTACTTCGCCGATAAGTTCGGCAACGACGATCCTCTTTGGGCGACCGACAATCTGGATAGGACGCATGGAACGTTCCGCACCGATTGCGAAACCGTCTGGTCCAAGTCTCTGAACGGAAATCCGTGCGACGTCGCCGTCAATCTTCACGCGAAAGAGCTCCGTCCGATACGACACCCTCCCTTCAGCCGCTGCACGGAGATAATTCGCACGAAGACGGAAAGGGCGCGCCTTTGATTCACCGTGACGACCGGCTACATCCGTTGCCTTGTCGTCCCAATTTCTTGCGAGCTTCAAAAGTCGTTTTGAAATCCACGACTCGCTCATCTGTCGGCCATCCTTCGTCAGACCGAGCCTGCTCGACCCAAACTTCGTTTCGCCGACGATCAACCCCGTCGGGCGTCCCGTCCTGTCGAATTTCATCCAGACGTGATCAATGCCTTGGGGACCGTTGCGAGGTGTGATTGGCTTCCACCCGCCGGAAGCGTGAAGCTGGCTGTTCACGAGCGCTTCGCCGACGTTCCCGTGCAGACGCGGCGTCAGGATCGTTGCTTGGGCGAGAGCGACTTCCGGCTCCATCGCGGAAAGAATCGCGGTCGAAACGAGTCCCATCTTGAAGGCTGTAGATGGAACTTCCCACGCGGGAAGCGCATGATGTTCGTTCGCTATGTTGGAGACGAGCCCGGTATCGGGCTCCTTAGCGGAAAGCATCCCGACTGACAACAGCAGTACTGTCGCGCCCAGTAAAATACTGCGACGCATTCTAGAAGTCCTCCAGCCGAATCTTCGGCTCCTCGACCATCCAGCGAACCGAAAGGACTTTCCGAGCCTCATCCATTTTGTCGTAGTACTTTCCGAATGTGTCATTGAACAGCCGCGAAGTTTCTGGTGTCAGCAGAGATTGGTCAATGCGATAAAAACCGTAGATGGCTGTCACGATGAATGCCTTGTGTTCGTTTTTGACATCCCAGTAGTTCGGCCCGCCGGAAGATCGCTGAAGAGCCTGAGAAATCAACACGTCCGCTTTGTAAATCGAATCGTAGTCGTCTTCGTTTGTCAATTCTGCCAAGGAAATCGAGCGGGCGAAATCACGGACGTATTTCTTGATGAATTCGCTTTCGTTCTTGAATCCTTTGTTTTTGGGGAGACGACCAAATCCAGATGGTCCGGTATTCATGACATCCCAACTGTCGAACGCCAACTTGCAACAGTTCGCGACGAACTTCTGATACTCGTTCATCTGCTGACGCTTCTCGTTGGCGACCTTCTCCATGATGGCGGCAACCGATTGCTGGACTTCGGTCTGAGCATCGGTTCCGCGAATGCGGCGAACTTCTGCAGTCACCCGCGCGACCTGGCCCGTGTAGAACTCAACATTACGCTGGTGGGGCGCGGAAGACATCGCCTTGGGAGGATTGGCCGTGGCGATTGTCTGGATCACTTGGAGAATCGGCGCGTCATGGCTGGCGTTGAATCGGTCGATGGCATCCACGAGACGTTTCGGGAATCCGTTGATTCGATCCGTTTCGGCCTTTTCGAGATTGCTTCGATCGAGGAACCAGAGCTGCGACATGGCGCTTTCCGCGACGCCGGACAGCTGGAGAATCAGGCACTCCTTCTCCGCGACTTCCGCCGTCTTGCCGGCGACCAGTAGTTCCGCATAGGAGACTACCTCCCGATCAAGTTCATCGAGAAGTTTCCCGACCGCCTCGATGGCGGCGCTCGGCCCCTCGTCCGTGATGTCTTCGACATCCTCGTTCGCGGCCGATTCGGCGAACAGCGATGTTCGAAACTGGGCGCACTTGTTCCGAAGGGCGAAAGCGTCATCCATCTTCCCTGGCTCGACACGGACAAGTGCAAGCTCGGCGAGACGTTCTAGAATTGCAGCCTCGGCAATCCGATCTTCGCCAGGGGCTGCCTTGAAAACCGCCTCGGCATACTCTTTCAGAACGTCAAGAAGGTCGTTGTCGGATGCATGTTCAACCGCGTTCCGCCAGTAGTAGCCTGCCCGGACATGGTCTCCAGACTTTTCCAGTTCACGTGCTTTTGCGATGGCAGACCCGCACCGATCCGGTTCATCGGTCGAGGAAGAACGCCTCGGTTCGCCTAGCGATCTTTTCAAGCTGTCAACGCTCGACTGAACTACGGCGATTCGATCCGTCAATTCAGACACATCGATTGATGTTGTCCGTTCTTTGCGTAGACCGAGGATGCAACCGAGGACAAACACCCCGATGGCGATGACGAAACCAGCCATTGCACGTTTCCGATTTCCGGACGTGCGCGCATGTCTTTCATTCATTGTTTTTTGAGAAGCTTCGGATTCGTTCATTGTTGTGGCTCCCGTTTATCCTTGGGAAATCGGGCGGAAATACTCAACGGCCTTGTTTCCGAGACGACGGCACAGCCAGTAATTGACCGTCCCCTCGCCGACCTTGGCGAAAAGTTTCCCCGCCGCGGGGATAATCTGTCCGAACCAGGGTCCAGCCCCTTCCGCATCTTTGCCGAGAACATCGACGAGTTTCTCGACCAGAGTTTCCGATCCCTTTTCCGCAATCTCGCCTAGATGGCCTGCGACATACAGGTCGAATGCCCAATCGCAGGCAAGACGAAAAGCCTTTGCTCCCGAACAAGTTCGTCCGTAGAGCGATGCGATTCGCTCAATCATTCTGGTGCTATTGTAGAACACGGCAAGAACGTCTACGATTTTCCAAGGCGAACCAGCCGTCTTGATGGCAACCAGAAGAGCATGGTCTCCAATGATTGTCCGGGCTCGTTCCTCTACGGCTTCATCAAATGCTTTCCTATTGTCGCTCCACTTGCCCAATCGAGTGGAATCGAAAACGGAAAGGCTCTTCAGGGCGTCCCCGGCCGCTTTCCGAGAGAAAACACATTCGGAATCCTTTGAAGATGTCTCGGGAAACTGATTGCAAAACCGGCGAAAACAATCCTTGTCGGTTGCAAGTGTCTTGTAGTAATCGACAAGGCCTTTCTTCGCAGGCTCGCGTACATCTTCGGGATTCCATTGTCGCGGTTGTTTTGAAGAGAATGCACGAACAATCCGAAAGAGCCAAATGGCCACGGCGATGATGAGCACGCCTTCTGCGAAAAGGGCGAACTCCCGCAACGGAGTTCCCAGACGAATTGTGTGTTGGACAACGACTCCAATTTTGAATCCCAGCCATAGCAGAATGGTCCAGCAAACGAGCCACGCGCCGAGTCCGAACCAAGAGGAGCGAACCTCGGGACCACTTTCCTGCTTACCCGAAACGAGATCGTTTCCAGTGGGCGCGCGAAACGGATGGTCGTCGGCACTGGTTGCGATCTTTCCACCACCGACCCGCGGTTTCGGTTCTGGGTCAAAATCGCCTGGACGTCCTTGTGGTACAACGGCGGTGTTGTTGTCATTCATTTATGAGATCTCCTCTTTGAGGCCGAGAAGGAAACGGGCGATTCGATCAAGACCAGAATGCCTAGGTCCACGCTTTTTCGGCGTTTTGAAGTTCGGCGGATTGGCTTCCTTCTCGTTCATTGAACCTCGCAGGTTTTCAAAGTTTAACTCCTCCCCTTCCGATGGAATTGAACATAATGTTTTTGGCGAAGTCTGGTTGGATTGTGTTACTGCTGCCGAACAAGACGTAAATACGGCCGACTCCGCTTTATCTCCAATGTCAAATATGTCGCGGACAATCGTTCCCAGCATGCGTTTTGCTTGCGCAACAAGATTTGTTCGAGATTCATCTGAATCAGCCCTGTCGATTTTCGTGACAACGATTCTAACACGATCTTTGTCGACACGCTCGCGGAAGATGCCGTTCATTATCCAGGTCCCCAGGCTGGCTTTTGGATTCCGCAGGGAACAAAGCATCGATTCAAATTCCTTTTGCGTGGCCTCGTACGCTTCTTCTCCCCGATTCAACGCCGCGAACATATCCACAAGGAACAACGCGCAGTGTGCCTGCTTCATCCAATCCACTACGGGGTTTACAAGTTTGTGTTTGTAGGTTTCGAAATTCTTCGAAAATTTCCTTGCAAGTTCCGGCTTCTTCTCTCTCCAGAAGCGAGACAACGGGACGAACCGACGGGATGCGTCGATGCCGAGGCGATGTTCAATTCCATTTTCGAAGGGCGAATTGCCATTGGGGTAAACCGTTCCTCCTTCCGAAACGCGAACGGAAGACGGAGATAGAAAGCGAATGTGTTTCTCGTTGAATGCGGTGGCGAGAGTTTCGCCGTACTGATGACAAACGATGTCTTCGTCGAAGTCGATTGTCTCGCCATCCCGAGCTTTCCTCTCCTGATCGTCAAGCCATCGTTTGTAGGCGAGGACGGCATCCGCATGTTTGTCAAGAAAGTCGTCCGACCATTCGTCGAATTTCGTTCCGTACATCGCAAAGTCGGCCATCCGTTCGCCGGGAACATCCAGAAAGCGCATCGTGACGCGATGGCTTTTCCGCGAGTTGCGGGACCAACGTGAGATCATTGGACCCGTAGCATTCGGCCAACGCAGGTCGAACGAGAAGGCGAGTTCAGACGGACGCGCCGTTGCCGCCGGCCAGGACTCCCCTGTCCAGAAGGCGGACTGCGCTTCGCGATACGGAAAATCTCCCAAGGCGTCATCGGGACTGCCATGATTCCCCGTAAGTAGTTTGAAACGGCGGGCCATACGCCCATCCCCGAAATCGAAACGAACGTCATCTTTTGCGTTTTCATCCCGTCCGGGATCATGGAATTCAAAATGCGAAGCGAGAGACGCCAGAAAAACGGTCTTGCCGCTGTTTTCGGTTCCACAAACGGCAACGCGAATGGTTTGTCCTTTGAGGGCGTCTCTCATGAAATCGAAAGGACGGCTGGTCGCTAATGTGGATTTGTTCATGTGTGATCCTTTGTTGGGTGTGAATGTGTCGTATGGTTATTGCCATTCCTTTTGTTTCCGTCGGGAACTTGGCGGACTAAAAAGCGGCCTCTTCCTATGTTCTTGTTCCGGGCTCGTAGGAGGGCCTTGTTCAAAACACGGGAAGAGGTCCGCGCACTCGGCGCGCGTTCTCTCTTGCACGTGTCGCTGAACGAATTTTCCTACGATTCGGAACAAACGACGACTTGCAGAAAGCAATTAGTTGGTTCGGGGTACTTGTGTGGCGGGGTTCTCCGGGTGTGCGCGGCGGGGTGCCGCGCGACGGGGCGTAGGATACCAGAACCGCCCCATGGATACAAGCGCGTTTTGCGGCGAAGCGGGCGCGCACGAAGGTCCTGGCGAGGCCCTCTAGTCCATGAGCCATTCGTGGGCCGGGACGACGCGGATGGTTCGGTCGTCCTCGCGGGCGAAGTCGCTCTGCCTCAGCGTGACGATCGTCCCTTCGCGCAGGCCGAACTGCCTCAGGGCGCCGAGAAGCCCGGCCAGTTCGCGCTCGCGGTTCTCGGGCGCAAGCTCGTAGCAGACCTGCACCGCGGAGAACGCGCCGGAGGCATCGGCGAAGACGAAGTCGCACTCGGAGGCGTCGTCCGCCCAGTAGAAGCGTTGCGCGCTCCGGCGGCGGATCCGCGCCCAGACGGCGTTCTCGAGCGCGTGCCCGAGGTCCGGCGTGCGCGACGGCGACGCGATCCGCGCAAGGGCCGTGTCGGCCGCGTAGACCTTCTTGGGCGCGAGGGAGCGGGCCTTGGCGGAGTCCGAGAACCGCTCCAGCCGCTCGACCAGATACGCCTTCTCGAAGTGGTCGAACCACGCCAGGACCGTCGCCGGGGCGCTCACGCCGAGCGCGCCCGTGAGCCGGCTCGGCGTGACGCGGTTCCCCGCGTTCGCGAGCAGGAACGCGACGAGCGTCTCGAGGGGGCGGACATCCTTGATGCCGTGGCGCACGGCGACGTCGCGGTTCACGATGTCGCGGACGAGCTGGCGGAGGATTTCCGGCTCGCCCGCCTCGAGGTAGGCCGGGAACCCGCCCCGCTCCAGATATGCGAGCACGCTCTTCGGCGACGCCTTGGCGCCGGTGAACCGCAGGAACTCGCCATAGGAGAACGGCTGGAGCTCTAGGTCGAGATGCCGGCCCGTGAGGTGCGTTCCGAGCTCCGCGCTGAGCATGGTCGCGTTGGAGCCCGTGACGAGGACGCGGAAGCCCTCGTCGAGCTTCTGCTTCACGTAGCGCTCCCATCCGTCGACGAGCTGGATCTCGTCGAACACGAGGTTCGCCGGCCTCTCCGCCTCGACGATCCGGTCCAGCGTCGCGAAGTCGCCGGCCGAGAACGACGCCATCCGAAGGTCGTCGAACAGGAGCGAGAGCGTCGGCCTCCGCTGCGCCTCCGCCCACTGGTGCAGGAGCGTGCTCTTGCCGCACCGCCGGATGCCCGTCGCGATCGTCGCGAACCGCGCAACCGTGCGAAGGGACGCGAGCGCGTCGCGCGGAAGCGTCTTCTTCCGCGACATCTCCTCGTGTTGTTTCCGGATGATCTCCCGAAGCTCGGATTCCAGCATGGCAGGCGTTCCTTTCCCTTTCGACGCAACGGAGACTACCATTATTTTGCCACAAACGCAATAATTATTTTTCTATTGCTGAAATATATGCCGCGCGTCCAGTTGCTTTCCGAATCAAGGGCGAATCGGACGCGAAGGGCGCGAGGGCGCGCCGTGGCGGGGTGCGACACCCCGCCACGGCATCCTCAACGAGGCGCGATCTTGACCCAGACGAAGTCGAGCTTGTCGCGGACGGCGACCGTGAGGACGCCGCCTTCGATCCGCGCTTCGCCGCGACCGCCGATGACGGTCGCCTCCAGGCCGTCCGAGGGCAGGTAGTCGGCGAGGGGCAGGGAGAACACCTCGCGCGCGTCCAGCTCGCGGAAGAGAAGCGCCGTCCCCGTCGTTCCGTCGCGGGACGCCGACACGAAGCCCGTCCAGGAGAGGCCGTCCGGCGCGCTCCCGACGGGATAGACGTAACCCTGGTGGATCGCGTCGCGCTCCCGCTTCCACCGGGCGATCAGGGGCTTCCACGCCTCGACCGTCTCCGGCGAGAGGTTCTGGATCTCGAACCATCCGAGGGGCGAGGAGAACATCGCGATCGCGAAGATCGCGTCGCGCGGCCAGCGCAGGGGCGCGAGCGGGTCGCCCTCGGGATACAGCTCCGGCTTGCGCTCGGGGTTGAGGACCTCCATCCGCAGACGCGCGGGATCGACGGCGTGCGCGAGGCCCCAGAGGTTCCGCAGCGTGCGGTGCGGCCACCAGAGGCGGCCGTCGCCCTCGCGGACGTAGCGGTTCTCGACGAAGACGGGGCCGATGCGCGGGAACGCGAAGTAGCCGGGGCGCCGCCCCGCCGTGACGTCGAGGTCGACGGTGATGCGGCCGCCCGATCCGTCCATCAGCCGGTCCATCAGCATCCCCTGGCGCTCGAGCGCGAGCGGGCTGGGCGTGTCCATCGAGTCGAACTTGAAGTAGTCGATGCCGAGAGAGCGGTGGAGGGACAGGAGGAAGTCGGCGTCGCGCCGCCAGTTCGCCGCCTCGTCGGAGGAGTCCGGCCCGAACCACAGCCCGAACTTCAGGCCCTTCGCGCGCGCCTCCGCAATGAGCGGCGCGAGCCCGCCCGGGAACCGGACGGGGTCGACGTCCCAGAAACCCTCCTCCTCCCACCAGGAGCCCCAGCGCCCCTTTTCGCCCCTCGCGACGCGGACGGAATTGGCCGTGTAGCCCTTCTCCCAGCCGTCGTCGATCTGGATCACGTCCACGCCGAGCTCGGCCCCCGCCGCGATCTCGCCCCGCAGGAAGCGCTCATTGACGCACGCGTCCTGGTGCCCGTCGCCCCAGGTGTTGGAGAGGAAGAGCCCGTCGCGCCCCGCGACGTACGGGCGGAACGACCGGTGGAAGTCCGTGGCCGCGCGGACGCGACCCGCCCACCCGCCGCGATAGCCGACGCGGAAGCACCGGTAGGGACTGGAAAGGATGCGCAGCATCTGCCGGCCGGGATCCACGTGCCAGTCGGGCGAATCGTCCGCCCGCGCGTGCGGCAGCGGCGCCTGGCGGAAGAAGGCGACGCCCTCCCCGCCGAGCGAATCCTCGAGGAAGAGCGCCGGTCCGGCAACGTCGAACGGCCTCTCGCAGCGGGAGAGAAGACGCTCCTTCTCGAAGTAGAGGTCGTCGTGCCGGTCCGTGTCGTCCACCAGCTGGACCTCGACCAGCCGCGGATGCTCCCAGGCGTAGCGGAACTCGCCGCCCTCCTCCGCTCCGTACGGAAGCGCACGGACCTCGGGCACGACGGGGGCGGGCACGGAAGAAAGGCCCTTCTCTACCGGACGGTGATGACGGCTGGCTTCCCCGCCGGTTCGTCCGACGGAAGCTCGCGGACCTGGATCGCGTTGATCGGACGATAGCCGGTCCCGTTGCCCGAGAATGTTACCGCGACATCCTCCGTCGCGTCCGTGGCAGTGAAGGTTCCGATGATGGATGCGCCATACCGATACGTCGTATCGCTGCCGTTGGGACCGATGGGCCGGGGCGGCGTCCCGTTCACGGAAATCATCATGCCGGCCTCTTCGGACCGCGAGCTGAAGGAAACGATCTGGACGAGATAGTCATGTCCGCGGACCAGATTCTTGAGCCGGAGCGTCATCGCCGTTTCCGGAACGGAGGAATCCCAGTAAAGCGCGCGTTTGAGCAGCCAGCCGTAGTTCGTCCAGTCGACGTGCCCCATCCCTTCGATATGGCTCGAAAAAGAGGGGGACACGTCGATGTTCTCGGCAAGGACGTTGTCGCTTGCGCCCCGTCGGAACGAGATCCCGTTTACGGGCTGGTTCTGGTCAAGGGTCGCGTAGGCGTAAACGAGCGTGCCCTGCGTGACGAGCGAGGATTCGTCCGGCCCCATCGGCGAAACGTTCCACGGCGTGACGGGCGGAGTGCCGATGCGGAAGGCGAGGTTCGTCGACGCGGCCTTGCCCGCGTCGGTCTCGACCGTGACCGCGCACGCGTAGTCGCCGTCGGCGAGGTTCGCGATGTCGAACGAGGCCGTCGCGCCGGTCTGGTCGCGGAGCGCCACGACCGCCGGCGCGTTGGTCAGCGAATAGGAGACGTCGTAGGACGTCGCGGCCGCGCCCTGGGCGTCCGTGCCCAGAACGATTCCGCCGAGCGAGACGGTCGCCGTGGCCCCGGACACCGAAACGGACGTCGATCCGATCGCCGGATCGACGACCGATGGCGCCGCCGCCCCGAGGTCGCGGACCTGGACGGCGGCGACATAGCGCGCGGCGCCCGATCCGCCCATCTTGAACACGACATCGTGTGAAGTTCCGACCGCCCGGATGGTGCCGTAGACCGTTGCGCCGGACGATCCGTTTCCGCTTTGGATGTTGACGCGCGGCAGATCGCCGATCGTGATGTATGGATTGCCCCATCCATTGCGGGCCAGAATCTGGACGAGATACTCATGGCCGCTCGTAAGCCCCGAGAGCGTCAACCGGATTTCGGCCATGCCTTGCGAGGCGCCGAAATTCCACGCCGAGCCGAGAAGCGAGCTGCCGCCGGCGTTCGCGTTCGCTTCGGTGAAGGCCGGATCGAAGGCGATGTTCGCCCCCGAAAGGTCGGCGCCGGCCTGAAACGTCACGTCGCCGAGAGTCATTGCCGTCGATGCACCGCGATAGGCGTAGAGGGGCGTTCCGGCCGTCTGGAGCATGGTCGCGTCCGAGGCGGGCAAGGTTGCAACGGTCCATCCGGAATCCTCCGCGCCGGCGGGCGCGGCGAAGAGCGCTGCGGCGGCCGCAAGGGCGATGGCGGCGGTTTTCCTGGCGATGCGATTCATGGGACGTCTCCTTGTCCGGGATGGGGTTGTCGTCGGCCGGTTCTTCCGGGCGCCTCCGACGGAGGCCGTGGCGGTGCCGACGCCCCGTATCATACCCCCGCGCCCCCGCGGGCGAGTAGGTTCAAATCGGGCAAAAACGGGTAAAGCGCCCAGCCCTTCGCGTGGCGGGGTGCGGACCCCGCCACGGCGGCGAACGCCACAAGGGGCGGCTACTTGATCCGGTAGATGTGCCGGGAGAAGCCGTCGAAGGCGTCGGAGAAGACGCCGCCCCTCGCCTGGAGGGTGCGGTTCTCGTAGAGGACCTCGACCGTGGCGTCCTGCGGGACGTCGTCGGGGAGGCGGAACGAGACCCGGGCGTTCGGATGCGGGTTGACGCTCGCCGTGTAGATGCGGCGCTCGCTCCCGTGCCGGCGCGTGAGGCAGCGGATGTAGTTCTCGGTCTCGCTCGCGATGGCGCCGCCGCAGAGCTCGTCGGAGCAGAGGAAGTCGACGTTGTCCAGCAGCTCGCGGTTGATGTCCACGAGCGCGTCGTAGCAGCAGCGCGAGGTCGGCATGTTGACGAACCAGGAGAGGCCCGTCGCGCCGGCGGCGACGGAGCCCCAGCACTGCGCGACCTGCTCCTTGTAGGTCGGGATCCGCGGATGGAGCGAGTTTTCGCTCTCCATGAAGTACCAGCAGGGCTTGCCGGGCGCGATGGAGCGCAGGACGTCGACCTTCGAGACGACCATGTCGAGCGTGGTGCCGTCGACGGTCAGGTAGTAGTCGACCATCAGGATGTCGGTCGGGAGCCCCGCGAAGCGCCCGGAGATGCCGAGCCAGCAGTTGTTCATCTGCACGGGGTTGTAGGGGAAGAGGGCCTTCGTCCGCTTCATGAACGCCTTGCAGTCGTCGGCGTTGCGGTACTCGGGCTCGTCGAGGACGAGCCAGTTGATCACGTTCGGGCTGTCGAGCATGCCGTACATCTTCTGGCGCGACCAGTCGGTCACGGAGTTGTCCTCCCAGCGCCGGATCTCGCCCACGTCGTCGAGGGTCTGGCCCTCGCCGGTCCAGATCGTGAACTTCATGCCTTTTTGTGCCGCGTACGCGAGCGTCTTGCGGTTCATCTCGATGTCGCGGACGTTGAGGTTGTTCTGCAGGTTCAGGTACTTGAACCCGGCGTCGACGAGGATGTCGACCGGACGCGAGGTGCCGTCGTCCTGCGGCCCGTTCTCGCGGCCGATGAGGCACGGCGAGCTCATGAACACCTTCTCGCCGTCGTGGACGAGCGTGCGGGACCACTGGTTGATCTGCGTCGCGCCCTTCCTGAAGGGCAGCTTGCGGACCTCGGCCTTCCACTCGCGGCCGAGCGCGCGGACCGTGACGGCGTTGGTGCCGCAGGGCATCCCGGAGATGTCGATCGAGACCTGCTCGAAGCCGCCCTTGCCGTCCCACGCGCGGAAGTCGGCGGTCCTCTCCTCCATATAGAAGTCGTAGTGGCCGAGGAGGAGCCCCTCGGGCGGGAGCGGATAGCCGCAGAGGGCGTTCTCGGCGGGCGTGAGCGGCGCCGTGCGCTCGGGCTTGGCATGCGGGGTCGGCTTTCCGAGCGCGAAGTTCTCCGCGTCGCCGGACTTCGGCTTGTACGGCGTCGCGTAGGTCTTCGCGGGGTCGAAGCCGCCGGCCGGCGGGTCGACCATCTCGAGCTGCAGGTCGTCGAGCCAGATCGAGGCCTCGGTCGTGCGGTCGCGAAGGCCGGGGACGTCGAACCAGACGGGACTGAAGATGCCGGGCGCGGGCAGGTTGGTCGTCGTGACCTCGTAGCGCGTCCATTCGGTCGAGAGGTCCACGATCCGGGCGTTGTCGGAGAGCTTCGCCTTGAACTGGACGCCGGGCTCGGACGCCTTCGCCCAGAAGGAGAGGACCGCGCTGCGGCCCTTCTGCGTGGGCGTGTTCCAGGCGAAGAAGTCGAAGCTGCGGACGAACGGCCCGATGCGCAGCCGCAGCGACTGCTTCCCGGAGTGCCTCTCGGCCGTGTCGACCATGAAGCACTTGAGGTACTTCTCCTTGTAGTCCTCGATCGAGACCTTCGACATCTCGCAGGAGTTGCGGTTGCAGTAGTGCAGCGGCACGCCGTCGCCGTCGAACTCGAAGCCGGAGTTCGAGATCAGGTTCGGGCTGTCCTCGCCCTTGAGCGCGTAGATCGTGACGCGGCGCACCTCGAAGGGGCACTTGAAGTTCTCGATGCCGAGCGGGGCCCAGTGCGCGACGCCGTCGAAGCCGACGGTCTTCTTCGGCGTGGGCGCCGTGTAGTAGTTGCCCAGGACGCCGTTGAGGAAGAAGGCGTAGCCCATCATCGTTTCGCCGATCTTGCGGCGCTCGAAGCGGACCGTCACCGGCTCGCCCTCCTTGAAGTTGGCGATCCAGGGGTAGGCGCTGCGCGTCGGCTGGTCGGCCACCGGCTGGTAGAGGGTCACGCCGTAGCCGTCGCTGCGGACGCCGAACGTGCCGTAGTCGCCGGTCATGACCGCCCAGTGGTAGTCGCCGTCCTTCGGGTCCTTGATCTCGCTCCACGCGGGGTAGACCGCGATCTCGGCCTCGGCCGCGAACTCGTCCGGCAGCTCGCCCTTCCACTGGATGCCGTCGCCGGTGCCGCCGCTCGGGATGCGCACCGCGCCGTCCTTCACCTCGATGTCCTTCTGCGCGTGCCCGCGGAAGCTCCAGCGCTCGGCGAAGACCTTGGGCTCGGAGAAGTCGTCCTCGAAGATCGGGACCGAGAAGTCGGAGACCGGTCCGCCCGGCGCGCGGACGGCGCCGCCTTCCGTGGCGGCGTCCGCCTCGAGTTTCGGCCCCGCCTCGAGCGGCACGTCCGTCGCGCTCGCGTAGAACTTCCCCGAAACCGCCTCGTAGAGGCCGGCGACGCCGTCCTTCACGACCGGGACGAAGCGCGCGAGCGGCTTTCCGTCCCGGTAGAACTCCGCCCCGTAGAGCGCGAGGTCGTAGCAGGCGTAGGACTTCACCGACCCGTCGTCGCAGGTCATCCCGAAGAACGAGACCGGGACCTTGCCGGCCGCGGTGCGCTCGCCCTCGAGCTTCATGTCGAAACTGCCCCAGGTGACGTGACGGCCGTCGTAGACGATCGGCACGCGGGTCCCGATGACGGAGTCGTTCACCTCCTGGAGGCCGCAGTGGATCCACTTCTCGCGGCTCTTGCGGCCCAGGCTCGCGAACGTCTGGTACGTCTGGGCCTCGTGCCCGCCGAGTGCGAGCTGGAAGAGGTCGCGGAAGCCCTCCGCGTCCTGCGCGTCCTCCTGGCCGAAGAAGACCGTCGTGTTCTTCGCGTGGTCGAACTTCCCGCCGAAGATCTGGTTGAACGGGCCGTCGAACCGGACATCCATCCGGAACGTCGTCCCGGGCTGCGGCACGAGGTCGGTCTTCACGCAGCTGCCGTGCGCGGACTTGACGTATTCGACGCGGTAGTCGAAGTCCGCGGCTGACGCGGACGCGGCGGCGACGGCGAGGCAGGCCGCGACGGCGCGGGCTGCGGATTTGCTCGGGAGGGCGTTCACGGGAGGTTCCTCGTTGGAAGGGCGTTCGGGCCGGGCGGTTCCTCGCCAGGACGGCGACCGCACCGGATGGCGTCCAGTATAGCCGAACCCGCCTGGCCCGGGATAGGGGCGAATCGGGCGAATAGGAGTAAAATCAAGTCTCTTCGCTTCGCGCCCCTCGCGCGCCAGAACGCTCGCGCCGAGGCGGCGAGAGCGATCAGCAGGACTCTGCCGCCGCGCCCGGTCGCCGGGCTTGCGGGCTCACGTGGTAGCCGGCCGCCTGGGCGAGCGCGCGGTCGTCGTCGAAGTCGGCGCCGGGCGTCGTGAGGAGCGGACCGGCGATGCCGGCGTTCATGCCGACGTGGACGCACCTAGCCGCGGTCTCGTCGGTCATGTCGCGCCGGCCGCCCGCGAAGCGCAGCGGCGTGGCGGGGTTCGCGAGGCGCAGGATCGCGACGGCGTCGACCGCGCGCTCCGGGTCGGGGACGCCCCGCGCGCCGAGGGGCGTGCCCTCGATCGGGTGGAGGAAGTTCACCGGGATCGAGTCGGGGGCGACGGCGCGGATCGTAAGCGCGAACTCGACGAGCTGCTCGTCCGTCTCGCCCATCCCGACGATCCCGCCGCAGCAGATCTGCATCCCGAGGCGGCGCGCGGCGCGGAGCGTCTCGAGCTTCTGCGCCTGCGTGTGCGTGGAGCAGAGCGACGGGAAGAGCGAGGGCGCGGTCTCGAGGTTGCAGTGCAGGCGCTTGAGCCCGGCCTCCTTGAGCTTCGCCAGGTCCGCCTCGGAGACGAGCCCGAGCGAGCCGCAGAGCTCGATCCCCGACTCGCGCCGCATCGCGCGGAGGGCCTCGCAGAGCGCGTCGACGTCGGCGGGCGTCTGCGCGCGGCCGCTCGTCACGATGCCGATGCGGTCGGCGCCGTTCGCCTCGGCCTCCTTCGCGGCCTTCGCGCACGCCTCCGCGCCGATCCAGCCGTGGCACTCGCAGCCCGTCTTCCAGTGCGCGCTCTGGGCGCACCACTTGCAGTTCTCGGGGCAGCGCCCGGAGCGCGCGTTCACGATCGAGCAGAAGTCGAAGTGCTTCGGCGCGAACGCGACCGTCACGCGGTGCGCCGCCTCGCGCAGCTCCTCGCGCGGGGCGTTCTTCAGCAGGTCGACGAGCTCCTCCGCCGTGGCGGGGTCTCCGCCGGCGATCAGGCGGTCGGCAAGGGCAGATGCGGT
>OCTW011576077.1_pt1 | contig 16070 bp, 15 predicted proteins | sample 1539671 | NCBI WGS metagenome assembly OCTW01 (sample SAMN02144230, study PRJEB22623) | gut metagenome | biome: sheep rumen | host: Ovis aries | place: New Zealand
AATTTCAAATACCTTTTTAAAAGCCTGTCGAAAACTATTATAATCAAATTCCTTTATATCAAAAATGTTTTGACCTTTCGAATGCGATTCCCTATTCATGTACCTATTAAAGGCCATATAACTTGTTTCTTGCAATTCCGGACGTTGGAATACTTGAGCAAAGTCTTGCTTTTCCACAAAATTGAAAAAATATTCCATTACATTTCTCATGCAGTTTGCTATCAATGCAGGCGCTTGTTTTTCATCTTTAATAATATGCCAATATGCTTGATAATCATTTTGAATATCCTCATATTTCATATCTTCGAAATAACTACTCTCTATATTCTTACAAAGCCTAAAGAGTTTCTGGGTTTCCTTCCGCTCTTTATGATTCGTATTAGTCAGCTCATAAAAGAAATATAAACTATGAGTCAGAATAAAGAGTTGATCATATTTTTCAGTTCTTAAAAACTCATTATGTATTAATCTTCCAATATTGAAAACAAAAATGTGAGACAGGCTGGATATAGGATCATCAATTACTACTATCTTCTTGTTTGAAGCTTTCTCAGCGGTTGATTCCCCCTTGCATAATTCAATAAAATAGAGAAAGCTTATTACCATTTTTTCGCCTTCGCTCAAGGTTTTAAAGACATCATCATCAGAATCCTCGCGCTTTAGTCTATATAATGCTTCCTCCTCGGAATATTTTTCTATAGTAAAGTCCGTAATTCCAATATCTATCAACCCATTCTTTATATTCTCTACCGCTTCATCAATATTTACGGTTTTCTTTCGATTTTCCTCTATTAGAGCAGTATTGGTGTTGATCTCAGTTATTTTTGTTTGTAAATCCTTTTGAGATTGTTTTACTGATTGCTCATAAGCCTTTTCATTTGCTAAATATAACTCAATTACAGAATTATGCTCTTTACGCATAAGTTGCCAAAATCTTCCCCTGATTTTACGCTTAGATCCGTTAATATCAGCAATTCTTTGATTATACAGGGCAATTTCACTGTTAGCTTTTTCAATAATGCGGTTTACAGATGCTATGATTTCTTCAACTGGCTGCAATGAAACCTGAATGCTAAGGTTCTTTGCCTTCTCCCTCAAAGTGTTTAGATTTTGCTCTGATACAGAAGTAAAGTTTGCGCTAAGATTTTCTATTTCTTTTTTCATTTTTTCAAGGAAGGCATCCTCTTTAATTGCATCTAAAAAAACAGTTACTCTTTTTATTTCCGCCTCATATCTTGAAATCATCTGTTCTATCTGTAATTTGTCTTGATTATATCTCTCATCAAAATAAGCACCGATTTGGTCAAGGAATTTCTGTGTAATGGTTTCCTGCTGGCAGAAAGGACACACTCCCTTTTCTCCATCCATATGAACAAATTTAATTCCTGTATTAACCCAGTCCGAATTTCCTAGTTCTTCAATCACGGTAGCTACTGAACTGTTCTTATTTCCAACTATGACTTTAGAAAGCAATTCTGATTGCTCAATATCATCAACATTAATCAAAAGTTTTGATAAAGGCTGTTTACTCTGAGCTTCACCTTGGAGCTGCTGTGCCTCTTTCTTTAGGTCGTCTACAGAATAATCCATCTCACCTTCTGGTTTTTCTATGGAAATAAGATGCTTAAAAAGGGTATCTTTATTACCCTTTAGACCATCTAAGCAAAATTCTAAAACCCGATCACCACCAGTATATTCTGTCTTTATTTTCCATACCTGTTTCTTGTATTCTTCAATCTCGCTCAAATGCCTCTGCTCATCTTTAGCCTTTTTCTCCTCAATTTTCCTCTTTTGCTCAATCAACTTTTTCATTTCAGCACTTGCGTTATCAATTACTTTTTGAGCTTCAGCATTTCCTTTTGACAAGGTAAATATGCCATGTATTCCCTGCGGTTCATAAAAAGTATCCTGAACAAATCTCTGATTATAAACCAATATTGTGTCGTTATCTTCAAGTCCCTCTACTCTACATTGCGAAAATCTTGCTCCTGTCTGATTATAAAGAAAGTCTGAAAAAGTACTCTTTCCTGTACCATTTAATCCATATATCAAGTTTACTTTTTTATCAGTTTCAAGCACTGCCTCTTTTCTGTAACTTGCTACCTCTTTTAAAACTATTTTTGAAATCACTCTAATCGCCCCCAATTATTTATACTGCCGTCATGTTATCCTTTATATTTCTATACCTTTCAAGAATTCATCCAAATGTTAAAATTATAAATATATCTATGAAATTCTTTTCAGCGTTCTCTGTTTTTTACAAACTCATATACCTTTTCTGACCAACTCCAGATATCCTTACAATCATTTTCCAAATAAAATAGCCTACTCTTCAGCTCGTATGGAACGATTGCTTCAAATGCTCCTCGTTCCGCAGATGGAATTATAATTGTATCTACCCAATCTGATAATATTACTTCTTCCTTAATCTTTAGCGGTAATACGCCCTCAATTGTCGCATTTGGATGGCTAACAATCTTATCATACTTAAAGAAGAACCTTACTCCCGGAGTGAAATCCACACTTAGATCTGCCTCCGTAGGGAAACGCTTCATTTTTCTTTCCATGACTAATCTGTCTCCAGCCTGGCAATTTCCCCAAGCAAACATTACATAATCAAAATAGTCTTCAGGATCATTAGCAGCATTTCTATTTTCTGCTTTTAACACTAAAGCAGATACGCCTCTCCATTTTTTAGGTGCTTGGAGCGAACCACATTTAAAAATATTAACAGCATTCTCAACAGATGCAGTATGACAAACATAATCCGTCATACAGCCTTTATATTTAAGACAAGCTATACACTCTGTTATCTTTTCTGGAACATTTACACGTTTACCAGATTCATATATTCTCTTATAATTTTCAATCGCTTTTAAAATGTCATGGTCAGCCTCTATAAAACAATCCCTACCATTTTGTTTTTCATAGTGCTCAAAATCCAATACGTTTTGAATTTCCCATTCTGAAATAGCCGGGTAATTTGAAAGTTTTTTATAAAAAACTCCATCCCAACATTCTGTGCAATCAAATTCACCTATTTTTATCAACATGTATAATCCACATCTCCACTATTTGACAAGCCACGAGCCTGTCTTCTTTGATCCGATTCTTTCAATCACTCCTTCGTCCAGCAATTCCTTCATTAATATCTGTACTGCTCTTCTAGATTTATTCATCATCTCTGACAGTTCTGCTTGCGTTAATGAAGGATTTTCCTTAAGAAGCAACAATAGATGTTCTCGATCTGACATCATGTTTTTCTGCGCTTTATTTTGCGCTTTATCATGAGCATAGTTAAGATTCCACAAGGTAAGAAAGAAATTATACCCATCCGTATAAAAAACTGGCTTTAATTCTTCCTTATACCGTTCCTCAGCTTCATAGGCGTCAAGGATTTTCTTAAATCCACTTCCTCTTCGCTCCTTAAGCCGCATTCTTCCAAAAACATCCGCAAGAATCGGATTGCGTAATTTTGACGGTACGTGTCTTATATCCAGCAACTGAACCTCCGAACCATCAAACATTCCTCCGGGATTAGTGATGACAATCCTGTCGTCATAGATATCTACCTGACTGTGAGCTCATGTCTGAAGATAACTCCTGTGGATAAGAGCATTAACCAATCCCTCTTCCAATGCTCGTTCCGGATAGTCAGGCAACTCTACGCGTTTATCATTGTCTTTGCGCCATCCTTTTTTGTATTGTTTTTTATAAAGGCCATGGTGCTATCATAAAGTTCTATGAGCCCACCTGTGTATTCCGTATCATCAAGTGCATCCTGTGTAGAATTAGATTTTTCAAGACCATTCCAAATTGTACAAAAAATCCTTGAGTGATGAATATTCCATTGATCTGCAAACAAAGTCCCTGCATTCGTCATTTGACCATCTTCTTACATAAGCTTAAAGCTCACAAGATCATTATCAAGCTCCAACGGGAGATGTGTTGCTTTCAAATATATTTTCCTAAATGATTCAAATGTTAGCCTTTCTCTTGGAATATCCGAAATCATTTCATCATACAATGTCCCAGTACTTTTTATGATGAACTCTGTAAGTTCAAATCCGGTAATCTCCTTTTTTACACTTCCGGTTCGATAATAATATCTACCATGAAGACTTAATGGAAGTTTTGATTTCTTTACTTCGATTTGAATATATTTCTTTTTATCCTTTGTTTTGAGGTTAACATCACATGTCATCCCAAAAGCCGCTGTAATCTTATTTGGAATATCCTCTAACAGCTTTATTTACAATCTTTTCTTCCAATCCCAGAACGTTACCATTGTCATCAATACCAATATAAAGAGTTCCCCCTTGTGCATTGGCATAACCACAAATCCATTCGAGGTATTTATCCTGCCATGATTCTTTCCACTCAACAACCTGACTTTCATTTTCATCTATGATAAGGTCTATTTCCCGCATAATCGCACCTCTTTTTTATTCATTCCAAATATAAAATATCACATTTGCGCTTTATTTTTAATTCTAAAGCGCAAATTCAAAATTATTTTATGTGCTTTATGCGCTTTAATTTTATTTTATCCAGCCTGAAGCCATATATTCCCTGTATGACATGATAATGAGAGCGTGGCACGCTCCCGTCACTATCAGTCAAGGAAAACTTTTATTCCAACTCCGTTCCCCTCTGTTTTTGGGGTACCACCGGATTCCTTGGCCGTTCAGCAGTCTCTTTCTTTAACTAAGACAGTCTGCCCAAGACGCTTTCCCTGGTCTTTTCTTCAACCGCCTTCCTTTTGTGTATATCCCACCATTTCTTAAACTTCCGCCATGCTCCGGCGACAAATTTTCCGGTTGGTGTTTTGGGTTCTTTGAGAAATGCGTACCTCATGAATTCCTTCTGAGCTTCCGTTTCAACCATCGTCTGAATTGTTTTCTCGGTCTGCTTATTCAGTTCCTCCAAAACTGTTTCATTCGCTTCAACGGCATTTGTCGTTTCTGCATATTGTTCATTCAATGATTCCAGAGCTTCGGCCTTCTTTCTTACAAAGAACTCTTTTGACCAGTCACTGTTTCTGCCTTTCTCAATTTCCTTAAGACCCTCACCTTCAAAGATTTCCGGGTGTTCATTCATTTCCTGCTCAGCGTACTTATGCATTTTATCTTGAAGCTCGGTAAGAGTCTCCTGCGTAAATACTCTCGTTTTTGCCGCCTGCTTCTGCATACCGCGCTTATATCCCCGGCCTATCGGAAGTCAGATTACATGGGCGTGTGGTGAATGCTCATCCAGGTGAACGACCGCTGATACAATTCTAAAGTCTGGGACAAGTTCCTGAAGATGCTTCAGCTGATCTTTGAAGATTGGAAGCATCTGCTTCTTCATCTCCAGCGGTTTGTCATGCCAGAACTCTGCATCTCCAAGCTGTATGACAATCTCAGCCGCCACATCATTCTTCCCGCTTTCGGAAACATATTTCAGATAATCATCAATCTGTCGATCCGCCCGCTTGCCTTTGTTATATTCTTCAAGGCAATCGTCAAATTCTTGATAATATGCTTCTTTCAGATCATCAAGAATATTATCTCCGCTGATAAGTACGTATATGTTGTCCCGACAATATTCCGGGCTTTCGTACTGGCGGAGATTATGCTTGCTCGCAGCCGCCACTTTTTTCGTGGTGGTAAGAGCATGCTTCTTGTTGGATAAATGTAATGAATACGAGATTGATACTATGTCAATATTTTAAACAACCTAAACATCTGTCAATCGCATGTGGATTAGTACGAAATCGCCTTTATGATCTCTTGGTCAGCTATGATGCTGCATGTGGCTTGGCTATAATAGTTCTCCTTGTACTGATTAGGAGAGAGGTAGCCACAGTGTGAGTGAATTCTAGTTGTATTATAGAAACCCTCTATGTAGCTGAATATCAGTGACTTCGCTTCATGGTAGTCTCTGATCCTGTGGAGCTTTATGCACTCTCTCTTGAGAAGCGCATGCCATGACTCGATACATGCGTTATCCCATGGATTGCCCTTACGGGAATAGCTTCTGCGCATCCCTTTAGTGGCTTCTATGTATGCCTCGGATGTGTACTGGACGCCACGGTCACTGTGGATTACCAATGGCTGGCAGATGCCCCTTCGCCTCTTGGCTATCTCAATGCATTCAAGCACAGCGGACACCTCCATTGTTTTTGTGAGACACCAACCTACGATTTTGCGGCTATAGAGATCCATGACGCTTGTCAGGTAGACGAACCCATCCTCATAGGCCCAGATGTAGGTGATGTCGGTGCACCACACGGTATCTGAACGATTTGGGCTGAAGCTGCATTTCAGGATGTTCCTAAGCTTGTCGGTGAAGTCCCTGGAGAGAGTTGTGGTCGTTCTATGACTGATATATAGGGGCTTTATTCCCAGCTTTCTCATGATGCCGAGAAAATACTTCTGGAACACCTTGTCCTCACCCTCACTGTTGATGACGGCGGATATCTTAGGTGATCCGTAGAGTCCGCCGCTTCCGTTGAATATTCTCACGACCTTGTCGGTCATATCCATTCTTCTCGCTTCGGTTCTTGCCGTCTTGTGGTTGATATGGTAATAGTAGTCAGACCTGCTAATACCGATAATCTTAAGCACACTGGCAACCGAGAGGCTGTACAACTCCTTCTTGGCGTCTGCCACAGCCTCGTAAATGTCCTGATTGGTTACTTTCCCAGTATGCCTATAGCTTTTTTTAGTACTTCTACCGCATCTCTGTAATCCCTGAGTTCCTTCTTCAGTTGGGCATTCTCCTTGGCAAGGTCACTCTCGTAGTTCCCCGATCCACGTACGATGACTTCCCCCTTTGCCTCGGCATCCCGGCACCAAGCTCTTACCGTAGTTGAGTGCACGCCAAACTTCTTGCTGATGTCCACATATGTCTCATCGGGATGTTCTCTCTTGTAGTTGACGACACCTTCCCTGAATTCCTTATCATAGGCCACTGTTCTCTTGTCTTCCATAAAACAGACTCCTTTCTTACATCTATTTATCAATATCATCTCTATGATTATATTATAGCAACGCATCAGGTTGTTACAGATGTTTAACCTGTTCAATATTTATACTATCATCACTCTGGTTTTACGTTTACCTTTCGGACTTCGGTTTGTATAGCAACCTTATCCACCATTTAGCCTGATCAAGTTTCTGTACGTACGCACAAAGGAATCGCTACACCACTTCCTTCACCCATATCATCACTGATACTAGCTTGTGGTTCGCTACACTTGGCGGTAACTACCTGTGGTCGGTTTGGCTCCGACTGAATTAGTGCCATGCCCGGCACAAGATTAAAAAGCCCGTAAAATACGGACTTATTGACATTTATATATTTTATTCGAACTCGCCGCAGAGAAAGCTATTATCCCTGCTAAAGCTTGATTCTTGGAACTTTAAATGGCGATTATTTTGCCTTTTATCACAATTATTTTAAATTTTAATTATGGTTATTATCCATTCCCATTATTTTATTAAAATTAGAATACGCCGTATCATCTTTAAGGATTTCAACCATCTCTGGGGTTACCATTTTTTCAAAAGCCTTTAGCGAATCAGGTTCAGGCACCTTTGATAAAATAAAATTTCTAAGCATCATTGTTAATGGTTCTCCAATTGCAGACTTATAATTAAATCCTAATAGTTGCATTGTTTTAAGCGTGTCTACACTAATTAATTCTTTTATTTGCTCATATGTCTCCAATTGTTCAGTAATCCCACTTTGTTCTACTGAACCACTATTCTTTAACAATTCTAATATTCTAGAAACTGTATTATGCAAATGTGCTATATCATCATCGCTAATCACTACTTTATCTAATTCAGATTTATATGCTTGAGCAATTCTAACTGCTTCTTCCCTTTCATTTAATAATTCATTTATAATTTCATCATATGTGGCTCGCAATTTCTCCGCATTTTTTTCATCTTTTATAGTTTTAATTTTGTTTGAAATAGCTGTTGCAGTTCCCTTAACTGCTAATTCTGTTAATGATTTTCCTAACCCCATCAACTCGTTTGCATACATTTCATCCATATCTATAATTAACCTTTCCTATCTATTTTATTTGTTGTACAATATTCATTTTATATTCCTTTAAATAAACCGCATTAGTAATTTGCGCGACAAATTTATTCATTAAATCTGTTACTACATCATATATCTCTTTAAAGCGCTTCTCATCTAAATCTATCCTCTCAAGTCTCTCTCCATGTGCAATTTCATTTCTCATTTTTAATAGAACCTCATCTATCATAACAAAACTTGGCTCATATTCTGCATAATCCAAGCCAATGGTTTCCATTATTTCAATAAAAACCTCTGAATTTAAATTACTGCCTGTCTTGATAACAGCTTCATAAGGAATTTTTGCTTTATAACTACCTTCTGTCCTTATTTTATTAACTACTTGATTATGTATAGAAGCCTTTTTACTTTCTTTAAATAACTTAATGTCCTTATTTATTGATAACGCCATAAAATTACATTTCAATTCATCATATCTGCAATTTTGAAATGATACATAACACAAATAATATGTAGCAAGATTCTTTATCAATCCCTCCCAATGAGCATACAATAAAGCAATTCCAGCTCGTAGAGCTGTTATTTTAGCTGCTTTCTTTGAAGTAGCAATATTAGATGAAATTGATGAAAGTTCTTTCTTCCTCCATGCAGTTTCACTATCCACTGCATCTTGAAATTCATCCTCAGTTCTTATCTTCATCCTTTAAAATATTCTCTCCCCCAAATTGATAATTCCTTATATCTAGGTATTGCTCTAACTCCTGGTACAGTATTTCTAATATACGTTTCCTCTAAATAGATTGCTTTAACCTTTTTCTGCAACCATTTATTTTTATCTTCTATTTTAAGAATTGCTTCAATATTAGCCATTATCCCAAATGCAATTGTTTGAAATGCAGACGCTAAAAACGGGCCTGTGTATTTTCCATCCTCAAATTTTCTAAATGCATCTTCTCCAAACAAACCAGATAACAAATCAAATGACTTTTCAAATCTATCCGTTATATCTTCTATATTATAGTTTGTATCATCACATATTTTCAGCACTTCTTTATCTAACAATTCAGAAAAATCTTTATATTTAGATATACAATTCCAATCAATATGATCTGCAACCAACAATCTAACTATCATTTCTTGGTCATATTGTTCGCCTGATTTTCTTTCACTAATCTTTAAGCATTTTTCAAAAGATATATTATTTGATAATTTTTCTATAAGTTCATATATATCCCTATTACTCATAATTACCAGGCAATTTCGCACTTCTTGATCACTTAATAATGAACCACCTGTATTTAGCCTTTGAAATAACTCGTATTTAGTATTTGAATCACTTTCCTTTTTTATAATAATAACATCTAACCTGGCTCTTTTAAGCGTTAGTTGTTGTTCTTTTGTAAAAGATAACTCACCATTTCCCTGCCACTTCATCCCAGCAAATGATGGTAAATCATCGGTAGCCTCTAAAACTAAAGGAGAAATATCTTTTCCATCCTCACCTTTTAGAATACCTACAAATTGAAATATCGTTGACAGCCTCTGTACTCCATCAATCACATCCCATGTTCCATCTTCTCTTTGACTAACAAAAATTTGAGGTATAGGTATATTTAACATAATTGACTCTATCAATTTAGTTTTTTGATAATCGCTCCATCGAAATACTCTCTGAAACTCCGGATGAATATCCAATTCTTCATCTCTATATAAATTTATTAGTTCTCCTATTGACATTTGATATGCCTCTCGATAAATCTCACTAGATTTCTTTGCAATTTCATCTTGTAATGACATAATTTACCCTCTTTTCAATCTTCTTCTCTGCAACTTTTTCCAAATAGTTCTTGCATCTTTACACAATGCTTCTTCAATTCCAATACCATTAATTAATATTTCCTTATCGACAATATCCAATGCATTTTCTATCGGTTCATCTTCTCTTACAATCCGATCCACCTCTCTAAGCACCTGCCTTACAATTTCAATAGGTATATCATCTAGTTTAGGCACTAATATATTTCCTACTTCTCTAGGAAGTATTTCTAGTACACCTCCGCCATAACTTCTGCCACACAATTCCGTGAAAGCAAAAGATATACTATTATAATAGGACAACAAAATTCTTTCTGGCTCAACACCATCATTAAATTTGATTCTATGCATTGTATCCGTTGATACAGCATTGCAACAATTCAACACAAACTTAGGATAGAGATTATTTCTTCTTAGAAAAAACGCATCTGGCACCCATACAGACGGAATTCTATACCACCTATCTCTAATAGAACACTTATACCCTTTATTCTCTCCATTTGCTTCCCCCAAATGAATGTATTCCTTGTGCTTATCCGGATATTTCTCATATTCAACTTCTGGAAAATCAATCAAATAGGCAGCCTTACCAGCATTAACATTTTCTTTCCAATCTTCTTCATTAAAATAAACACTATGTGCATGTGCACTTCTACCTATTAATGGGCGAACAACCTTCTCTAATTCATATTGCTTAACTAGCTTATCATTAACAGAAAAATACTTATTGTTTCCAGTTGTTATTCCAACATTTATCAATGCTGTATCTGATAACATCTGAAAACGATTATCTTTGCGAATCTTTGATATTAATTCGTTTTCTTGGTTATTTATGAAATATTTTGTCCACTTCTCATGTACATGTTGTAATTTCTGAAATCCATTTGTATCAATATCAAAATCATTTAAGTCATCTAGATTATTTAATTCAATAATTCTAATGCCTTTCTCTTCTGTCCCTTTTTCTCCAATAAAAACAACTATTTCCTGCTCTATATCAGGAAATACTAATTCTTCAAAAGTTATAAGCGTAATCTTCGATAAATGATTTGCCAAAAATAATCTTAAATCTTCTGCATATGCAACCTGCAAAATTTCTGCTGGAATTACAAATGCTATTTTTCCATTATCCGAAAGAAGATTTACACAAGCCACCATAAACCCAACCCAAGTATTTACAAGCCTATTAGATTTCATTCCCTGCGATACTAAAATTTCTGACATAAGTATTCTTTGGTTTTCTTCAAGATACTGATATCTTATATATGGTGGATTTCCAAGAATCAAATCAAATTTTTTTTCATATGTGTTTTCATAATAATCAAAGAAATCTCGATTAATTATTTCTATCTTTTTTGAATTGGCAAATCTATGTTTTAACTTTTCTACCTCATCTTGCTCAATCTCAATTGCTGTTGCATCATTAAGTTGCTCCAGCATTTTCATATCGTCAAGAGCATCTATAAACACACCATCTCCACAGCTAGGTTCTAAAACTGTCTTTATTGATTCATCACTTGAAAACAATTTCACCATCATCTCCGCAAGCGGTAATGGTGTATAATATGCCCCTCTTAATTTCTGAGCAGAATTATTTTCTTTTAGTTTCATCTGATTACCTTATATTTCCTGTCGATATACTTTTCCTATCAATTCTTGTATCTCAACAATTGTTCTGTTCTTTTCCTTTACTAATACTCTAACAGATGCCTTATCGGGACGTTTTATCATTTGCTCATTTAAAGCATATATTTTTCTTGTTTTTAGTACCACATCATCATATAGCTTTTTTTGTTTCGCATCTGAAAAATTTAATTTGATAAATGGCAAATTCTTAAGCCAAAATGTTCCTCTGGCGTTAAATCCTTTTTCAAAATCGCTTCCTTGCATTTGAAAATATTTTTCTGTATATGGATGTGCTAACCATGCCTGGATGTACTCCAAATCATACTCTTTATCTTCTAGTTCACTAATAGCACAATATCCTGCTGTTCCACCAGATGCAATTAACATATCATCTTTATCATATGCATACATTGGCTCTTTACTTAATATTCCAACAATCAGTTTAGGTGTATTAATAAATGCTGTTAAAGCCTGAGTCCTTCCATATTTATACCATGTATCTGTTGTTGCATCTGGAACATCTCTGCCTACTCCATTATTCAAACATTTCGGAACTAGTCTGTCATAACAATCCAGCAAATATTTCAATGCTCCTGGGTACTTTTTCTGCATAGTATCCATATCAATTAATTTTCCTTTTGTATCATATGGAAAAATAATTTTTTTATCAGTTAATAATACAGAATACGTATTCATTCCCTTTTCACTTTCTTTTGTCGGCTTAAAATATGGCTTCAAGATATCTTTTTCAATACTGTAACGTTCTCCGAATCTTTTAATATTAATACACTTTTCATCTTCTGATTCTATGCAAGAATAATCGAACCAGTATACTTCCTTTTTATCCGAAAATTCTGTAGGTCTTTCTGCACTTGTCTGAATACCATTAAATATATTAACCACCTTAGAAAGAGGCACCGCCTTATCCCGAATATCACTTATAAGCTGCATAAAGTTCTTATCAGTCGTAAGACTCCATGGATTTTTCGTTAAATCTGTATTTTTGACTTCTACACTATTAACATTATATCCTGTCCACAAATCAGTTACAGATTTAACATATGAGTACTTTACATTTGAATTAGCTCTTTTTCCAATGGTAACAATTGAACTATAAATTGTCTTATCCGGAAATAACTGTGTATCTCCAAAATCTACAATTTCAGATATGTTGCCACAAATAAGATTTCTTAGTTCTTGTCCCGATGCAATTTTATAAAACTTATTTGGGATTATGTAGCACAATACCCCTGAATCTTTCAGAAGTTCAAATGCTTGCTCTACAAACAAATAATACTTATCAAATTGTTTAAATGCTGTTTTGTACTTATTCTTATATATCGAAAATTCAGCTTCACCTGACAACACCTTCATATCCTCAGTCTTTACATAAGGTGGATTTCCAAGAATCGCATCAAACTTTCCACCATTATTAATACTGTTCCAATCAAATGGCGACATCTTTACCAATTCATCAACTGATAATTCAATATTTTCAACATCTTTATCAGATATGAGAGAATTTCCTGATAGAATATTCTCGTCAAGATTTGGCAAAATAGGAGCTACCTCTTTAACTGATGGTTCTGTCTCATTCTCCAATAACTTAAGCAACAAAGAAAATTTGCTAACTTCTACTGCATGGATATCAATATCAACCCCATAAATACACTTCTTTAAAATTTCGCGCTTATCAACAATTGGCAGTTTTTTCTTACCATTTTCCATTTCAAGAAGATAATCAGGATTATTTTCCAAATACCACTTTTCACAGTAGTCAATAATAAACTGGTATGCCTCTTCTAAAAAGACACCAGAACCACACGCAATATCTGCTATTCTTAAATCAACAATATCTTTTGGACTCTTTCCTTTACATATTGGATCTAAGGTATTTTTTACCATATATTTAACAATTTCGACTGGGGTACTAACAACAGATCTATTTTTATATTCATTTTTCTTAGCTAATAAAACCTCTCCGCCAGATATTGTTAAACTTTCAGCCAAAAATGATTCATATATTTTTCCTAAAACACTTGGTTCTATTATGTTAAATAAGTATGGCGTATTAGGATAATATAACATTTCAATCATATCAAATATAACATCTGCGCTTAGGTCGAATATAGGATTTTCCCCCTTAAAAAGGCCTGAATTATACTTTTTATCAGCTTCCCTAAATGTTTCTGTTAATATCCTCTGTAGCTCTGTTTTATCGCTTGTCATTTCATATAATTTCTTGTACAGCGGGAGTTTTCTATCTTCACATATACGTAAAAAAATAATCTGATTGATAAATTCCTGAACCACATCGTTTAATACACATTCATCATGATACCTAACATTATTGGAATACAAATACCTTCCTATCTCTAACCGCCACGAATTAATCTGCTCTAAAAATATGTTATCGATCTTTGTATGATATTTTTCACTTTCTTGAAAATTCTTGGCTACAAAATCATCATACGCTCCACTATAGACACTTTCTTTAGAAACGAGTGCATTGATCTCATCAGATTTTTTAGCGTATTCTTCAAAATAATATTTTCGGTACAAAGCTGTTCTTGCATTATCCCCAGGTGCTGGTTTTATTGTTGCATCATATATCAGCATATCTTCAAAATTGGTTAGTATCACCATAGCATGATTTGCATTCCACCCATATTTTCTTGCCTGAATAGCAGGTTCTGTTTCCTCAACTATATCCACACTCGGTTTTTTGGCTTCTACAAATAATTCAGATACTCCATTCAATGTTAATGTATAATCTGGTCTTTCAGAACAATTAGAAAATCTTTCCACAACTACCTCTTTGTATTGAGGTGATTTTCCTTGTACATTTTGTACATCCCACCCAAAGCATTCCAACAATGGATTTATATATTCATCTCTACATTCGGTTTCATTATAGGCATATTTTGTATCGTGATAATATTTCATATTTTCGCGATATTTCTCTATCAATTTCTTCAATCTATCTAAATCCATATTGTCCTCCTGTTTTTATTAACTCGTCAATCAGATAGTTTTTCTATTGTTTTTATTATACTCTCCGCAGTGTCCGTTAAAACGTATTTGCCCCGTGTTTTTTGTTCAACAAAACCTTCTTTTTGAAGCACACCAAACATGCTATTAACTTTCATCTTACTGTAATTTAATGTCGTTGCTATTTGTTGCTGTGTTAAAGGTATTACCTTTTCATCTAATATAATAGCTTCATTATCATGCATTAATTTAAGCAAATCATAATAATCATTCAATAATAATTTAATACCCATTTAACTGGTCTCCTGTATTTTCAAACTCTAAGCGATGCATTAATCATATCACATATATTTAGGTTTTAGAATATCATTTTTTTATTATCTATTTCACTTATTTTTATTCTTTCCAATCACCTTCTCAACATTTTCCAGAAATCGCTCCAACAGATTAATTCCATCAATTACAAACTGCTTCATAAATTCATACGCTTTTCTAGCATTTCTTTTAATGTCATATTTTCATCTCTAATCTTCTAATTCTCTAACACTACATCAATAAGCTTATCCATGACATCATCAGTTTCTCCCCGTCTGAACAGATCATATACACTCTCCGCAATCTTTGTTTACTCAATCAGTTCACTTTCCTTAAAAAAAAACAGTTCCATATTATTCTTTTTATCCGTAATTATATCCGCATATTTTGCATATTCCGTTTCTGCTGCATTAATATTACCTCTTACTGTCTCCAGCCTATCTTCATCAGCAGTTATAATATCCAGATTTCTGCTTTGTCATTGTTCCTATGTAGCAATCTGATATGATATGTTTGCGTTATTGTTTCTCTGTTTAGTATTTTTCTCCTGCTCTTAATTGTTCTGACACTTTATATCCGCAAGCTTCTTCCTTTCCTGTTCTACTTTATATTCTGTCACAGACAAGTCATGGTTGTGCCCCTTTTTTCTTCTCTGTCAGCTGTTCTTTGAAATAATATTCAAATTCATAGCTTGCCTCCTCCCATAGTTTATCCAGAAGAATCACAGATAATGTTTGTGGTGATAAATCTTAGCAGTTTTATCAGTATGACAAAACGGCGGGGGCTCACCGAGGGTTTTGATATCAGACTTTTCCCCCATTGCACTTAAACACAATCTTATTTATCACGATTTCTTCTGCCATCGCTCTTGCATGATACCGCAAATACCTTTATCTGAAAGTTCCTTATTAGATTCTCTTATTGCTTTTTATACGTGAGATACCGATACATCAAGCATCTCTGCAACTTCTTTCGCTGTGTAATATAACTTCTCCATGCTGCGTTTACCTCCTCTTCCTGGCAATTACCGGTATGTATTAAACACATGTATTAGGAACCACAGTTCATTTAACTCATCACAATTATTGTATTTTCCTAACTTAATTTGGCGCTTTAAATAATCGTGGGGTTTGACGAATTTCGCTTTAAGAAATCGTGAGGTCTTAGCTGACAAATTTTAAATTCGCTTTAAAAAGCTGTGGGGTCAGTATGCACCTGATGCATATGATTCCACAGTTTTTGTCCGTCCCCGTATTTTTAGATCATTGCTTTATTTCGCTTTTTGT
>OCTW013392996.1_pt1 | contig 16069 bp, 15 predicted proteins | sample 1539671 | NCBI WGS metagenome assembly OCTW01 (sample SAMN02144230, study PRJEB22623) | gut metagenome | biome: sheep rumen | host: Ovis aries | place: New Zealand
GATTTGACACAAAAACAGGTTTATAATTTATTAACTCGCTGTCTTTTTTAGAAACTACTCATGCGCCGGAGGGTGCTGAGTTGTTACCATACCTAAATGACCTCCAACCACCCTTGACAACATCATAGAAGGGAATGCAGTTGTCAAGCTCCTTGTTGTAGCCACGTCCGTTTGTCATGGCTGTGGCAAGATTTGACTGGGTTGTGCCCCAAGCCTCACGGATTTCACCGTTCTTCTTCATGAACTCGAAATGAGCCACACCATGATTCATCTTCTCCTTCAAGAGGGCAATCATCATAGCCTTCATGATGCCGATTTCGACACTGCCAGTTCTCTGGGCAATAACGTTAGCTCTCTTTGCTGTCTGATTCTCAATTGCGATGTTCTGTACCATAATCCTTGATTTTTATTGCTAACACCTGTTTGTTCTTCACAATGCAAAGATAAAAAAAAAGCATTTAAAGTGTACACTTTTATATTTAAATTTAAGGTTTATTGTTCATTTAATATGTACACTTAAAATGTATTAACAATTAAAGTGTACACTTTTAGAAAATAATCCCTAACTTTGCAAACAATAACAATAACACTATGGCAGAAGAGAAAAAACAGCGTGGCAGACCTGCCACAGGAGTGACAACTGTTGACATCCATTACAAGATGTCAAAGGATTTGTATGATGCCCTTCCCCCAGGCATCAAGCGCAATAACTACATCAACAATGCTGTTAGGGCAAAAATGAAAGAGGACGGGTATTTGAGTGATTGATGTATTTATCTTCGAGTAGGGCACAAGTCCCTTCCATCCTTCTACCGTTCAATTATGTTGATTGGAAAAGGGCATAATTCCGCCTTTACATCCCTCATCCCTTCAGCGCCCGAAGAACACATGCTCTTATGTACTATAATATAAAATATTAAATAATAAATAATATATTATATATATAAAAAATATACTATTTTCAAATATATTATTAAATACATAAGATGAAAGGTTAAGTGAAGTCTTCAACAATACAACTGTTGACCGCACTGCTTGCTGTACCATCCCTCACACCACTTCGGTCAAGTTCTTCTTTTGCTCTCGCTCAAAGAATCGTTTAATACAGCATAAGTATCTTTGGTTTCTTTATCCCAAAAGGAGATGAGGTCAAGAGTCGTCAGAAATCATGCGGAATGGACGTTGCTCTCACATTCAACCAAAGTCTTATTCGACAGTACCACGGTTTTGCCAAAAACCGCCAAAAGTATCAGATTTTACTTAGTTTGATTAAGTGTTGGAGAAGATTCCGATGATTAAACTTCTGAGGATTATATCCAACTGATTTGCTACCTCTAATTATATTATCATATAAATAAATATATTCTGATTGATGAAAAATCAAGATTTATATAAAAAAATTTCAATCTTAAGTGAATTAAGGTATGACCTTTTAATTGTCTTTGCTTTTCTCAAAAATTCAAAATTGAATTATGAACGGAGGAAATATATTGAAAAAAAACGAGAAAGCCAAATATTCAGCCAACAATCATTAGTTTATTTCGTTCTTGCCATCTAGTTCGGAAATGATTCGCTTGGCTCTTGGATACCCGCAATGCCCCATCTTCATCAACATACAGATACTGCAATGACCATGTTCTTTATTCAGCATCCAATATGTATTTACTAGTTTTTCGTGGTATTCCTTCGTTCGAGCCTGCATCAAACGCTCCTTGTCGTATTTGCCTTTATCCAGGGCATTGGCTATTTTGTAACGCATTATGGAAATAGGATTGCTGCAATTGGCTCGGTGACACACGGCACGAAGGTTGTTCAGGTTGTTATGGCTTCTGTCTCCGTCAATATGGTCAATCTCAAGTTTGGCTATATCACCATTAAAAGCCGTGTAGACCAACCGATGCAGATAGAATTGTTTGCAGTTTCCATATTTGTCACACAACCGAACTGTCCTATAGCCGTTCTTTGCTTTAGTCGGTGTCAACTCTCTTTTCTTTACCATGTTCCCGTTCTTTCCTTGTTTCTGTATTTTACAAACCATTCCATTTGAGTATATAAGGTAATTGGGGAATTCGTCTAGTTTAATATAATCCATTGTATGTTAATTTATATCATTATCCTGACTTGCAAAATCTCACACCATTTGCAGCCTTATGATAATAAATATTACAATGGTTTTGAAAGTTACTTCTTTAATTAAGGAATCGCGCATATACATGCACGTACACGCGTGTAATGATTTTGTAGTAGCTGATGGTCAGATGGATTAACCGAACGTCACTGAGAGCCTAGAAATGACTCCTATGACGATTCTGGAGATGGTTATAAAGAGAAGCTCTCGCGAATCTTACCATTCTTTGAGTTACCAGGCACAAGTGACCCCATACTCCCCCCCCCCCTATGTAACCCCATCCTAACGGGGGATATTAAAGGTTTATATTTCGGCAAACAGTTCTTTCTATAAAATTTTTGGAAAAATTTTTCAAAAAAATATAGAAGTAACTCGAATTTTTAAAGATAATGAAATATTTATAATAAAAGATGTTACTTTGGTATCATCTATTATATTATATAATCAGATATAATTCACAATAAGAAAAGGAAAATGAGTTATTTCACACTGGAAGATATGGATAAGGAAAAAAAGAGAGACCACAGGAATGAAAGGAATCCACATTACAACAAACCTCATAGTTCAGAAGCCAAAAAGGCGATTAGCAAAAAACAATCATTGCGATATGAGGCAATAAGGCAACTGGTCGAGAGGGGCAAGAATCCAATAACGGAAGAAAGAGTCAAGCAAATAATAAAAGAAACCCTTCAGGATTACCAGAAAAGGGATTTATATAATAAAGAAAAAATTAGCCTATGAAAAAGAAACACAACAAGATAGAAAGTCTGGAACTACAGATTTGCAATCTTAAGGATGAACAGCAAAGCTTAAATAATGAAATAGCAATAATGACCGACTATAATATTAAGCTCAGTGATGATTATTCTGCACTAGAGGAAGAAAAAAACAAGATAATCATAAACAATAAATACCTTAGTGCTGTTTATCATATATTTGGACTTATGGAACAGGCGGCAAAAGGCACAGAAATTGAAAGGTTTATAACTGAAGCGACCAGTCAATTCAGGGAAACAATGGCAAGAGGGATGCTAGGGTTTACAATAAATGGTAGAACTCTATTTTACCAAGAGGAGGACAATGAAAAAAAGGATGAAAAGAGTAATAGTAACTGAAGAACAGTTCAATGAGAGCCTGAGGCAATATGAACAGGATGAGCCAAAAGTAATTTCAAATATACGCGACACCGTTCATGGAAACAAGCTGATGCAGGTTAAAATTATAGCCAAAAATGCTATACTTCAGGCATTTTATTTGGGAGGTGAATATAAAACTATATTTGGAAATTTAGACCAGCAGAAGATAATACTTAAAGAGCTGAATGAACTAGTTAACGAAATAGACAATGTCAAATAAAAACACGTATGGTATTTACGACTGATTGCCGTAAAATGGCTGAAGCCCTCTATTTTAAAGGGGTTCAGCCAATTTAATGGGCAAAAAGAAGCGTTCTTTCTATTTCTTGCCTTTATAATACCTTAATAATCATCCATCTTTATTGACGATTTGAAAAATGAAAAGACATGAAAAGTGTTAAGATTACAGAAGAACAGTACAGCGATTTCCTCAGACAGTATGGAAAGGATGCTGACAAGACAGCACAAGATATTAGCATAATTAGGCACAATGTAAGCGACTTGAAACCGAATGAATTGAAGGTGATTGAGGGGACGTCCTAGAAAGTCTCCAAATTTTTTCCAGAATTGTTCGGACCAATGAGAATGTGAATATATGAGTTGAACAATTCATATTTGGGCATGAGGGTACATAGGTTGACTTCATTCTAGTGGCTCGGTGGCTAGTCTAGTTCATCATCAGTAATCTTTCTATGTGACATATCTTCATCGTATACTCTTAAAGGCTGATAGTCTAATTCTTCCAATCCTCGCCAGAGGTCGTGATAATTTGGATAAGCATCTTCACTTCTGCATGGCAAAGCGAAAATATCATCAATAGAATAGTGTCTTTCGCTTCCTGTTACATAGAAATATTCACCTTCCGTATTCCAGAATGCTAGATTATGACTAATAAGCCTAGCCTTTACCCTATTATTATCACGTTTATCAAGGCAAATGAAATACATATTGTCATGCTTTTCGCCCTTGATTACTGGTAAGCCCAGTGAATCTTCTTTGCCATAATCAAATACTTCATCAGCATTATCGAAAGTAATCACTTCCAAAACGGTATATCTACGAGTCGCTAACAGTGGTTTCACCGTCTTTATGAGTAGATGAATATACTTGTATATTTCTTCTTTTGTATTTGAAATCTTCAATATATTGTTTTCTAAATCCCTTTCTCTTTGCTCTGCCGTGTCTCTTTCCTTCAATTCTTTTAATACCCTTTCATTCCTTTTTATTTCTTTTTCAATATTGGCTTTTCTCTTATCAATTTCATCTATTCTTTTTTGATATTTCTCTCTGGCATTGGCTCTATCTCGCCTCCTATTTTGATTATAGATGTATTCTGCATCATCATAATCGTCTTCAATTAACTTTAGTTCATTTTCTAGATTTTTTATACGATTATTTACTTCATCTTGATTGATTGCTGCATATTGAGCATTTTTCTTGGCATTTATTTCTTTCACCTTTGTCCTCAAGAATGACCACACTGCACTATCAAGGCTCAACATAGATGGTGCTTTGCGATAACCGCAATCTTCTATGTTTCTCCTTGATGCTGCACACCTATATGTGTGTTTGTTGAATCCATCTTTAATCCTATAGTCACCAGATAAGAACTTGCCACATATCGGACAAACGGCAATCTTTGAGAGTAACGTAATATGCTTATGGGAAATATCTACATACTTATTATTGCTGACTGCTCTTTTATGTGGGTCTTTTTTTGATAGTCTTTCTTGTACCTTATAAAACAATTCATCATCTATCAATCGTTCATATACGCAAACATAAGAGTTGGCATCAATATACTTAGGTGCTGATTTATCCTTGTAATCCCAATATTGAGGATTCTTCATTTTGTTGTGAGTTTCCTTCTTACCAATGTATGCTTCTTCTTTAAGGCACTTGTTCAAATTACGCTGGCTATGAAAATATTTATCGAAACCTGCTTGAATACACTCAAGTCTAAGTCTTTTCAAGCTGGTTATAGATAAATCACCGTTGATACCGTATGCGTACCATTCATATACTTGTCTAATTTGCCTTTTTTTATCTTCATTAGCCCTATAGGTTTTCTTTTTCATTTTATTCTCTAGAGTAACTGTGATTCTATCATAACCAAATAGTTCTTTGCCTCCTATAGAATATCCTTTCCTCCTATAATCCCTCAATGCTCGTTGCAATCTTTCCTTTTTGTCGAGCATTTCAAAATGTGCCATACTTGTATAGATATTGAAAAGAAGGTCTGCACTAAATGACTTTGAGCCATCTGGATTTAACAACCAAAAATGCAAGTCTTTGATGATTAGTTGTATTTGATTATCCATAAGGAATTTCTTTACCTCCATCAAAACAGCCTCATCACGTGCAATACGATTTATCTCAGTTGCTATTATGGTTCGGTAGTCTTTATGCTCACGAAGGAAATCAATAATTGTATTCCAACCCTCCTTAGAATCCATGTCGAGAAAACCACTTTCTACGGTATCAATAGTAACCGTATCTGTATATCCTAAATCTTTAGCAAATATCTTTAAGTCGTTTTGCTGTGGTGAAAAATTCTCATAATGCTGCTCTGGTGTACTCACACGACTTAGCAACAATGCTTTATTACCAAAAAAATAGTTACTTTCAGCCATAATTCAAATTCTTTTTGTAATTTTGCCGCAAAGTTACAAAAAAAAATGAAAGTCGTAAACTTGTTACTCATTTTTATGAGGTTATGGCCACCGGCAGCGGCCACTTCGAGTGCTCGCTTCACGTTTTCCTGACCACGCACGTCGGCGAAGTCGGCACCAAATTCGTATTGCTGTTCGTAGAACTCACGTCTTGTGTCGACGAAGGTGGGCTCGTACTGGTTTGAACCGTTGAGAAAGCTGACCACGTCCATGAGACTGTCCATGCCATAGACGTCGAGGTTGTTCACCACGGCGGCCTCGCGCACGTTCTGCCTTGGTACGATGAGTCCCTTGAACTTCTCGGCCCTTGCCCTGATGGCGATGGGCAGCGCGCCGCGAATGGGCTGCAGCCGTCCGTCGAGTCCCATTTCCCCGACCATCATGAAGTCCTTCAGCCGTCCCGTCTCCACCACTTCGCTTGCGGCCAGAATGCCAATCGCCACGGGCAGGTCGTAGCTGCTTCCCTCCTTCCTGATGTTGGCAGGCGAGAGGTTGATGGTGATTTCCATCGAGGGCATGCGCAAGGCATTGTTGACGAATGCGGCCTTGATGCGGTCGTAGCTTTCCTTGACGGCCGTGTCGGCCAGCCCTGACAGATGGAACTGCATGCCGCTTGACATGCTCACTTCGCATGTCACGGTGGTCACTTCCAGTCCGTTGACGGCGGCACAATAGGTTTTTACCAGCATAGTATTGTCAATATCGTTTACTTTGTTCTGCTCGCGTCGCGCCTCACCTGAGCAAAGCCCATCGGTGCGCGGAGCGTCTGTCTTTTCATGGTTGAATGTCCGGCTATTTGAAATTCTTGTGCTCGATGGTCCAGTTCGGGTAATCCTTCAGGTCGCCTCCGATGAAGAGCGTCTCGTGTTCCTGCTTTCCCTTCAGCTGCCAGTCGAGCCATGCGCGCACCATGCGGGCGTTGTCGCCGCCGCAGGGCTGTTCGTAGGTGCCGCCGTGTCCGCTCTGTGTGTTGTCGGCCAGGACAACGGGCACGTGCCTGATGGCCTTGTAGTCCATGTGAGCGTTCTGCCAAGCCACGTCTGAAGTGCCTCCCACGAGGTAGAGGATGGGCGCATGCAGCCGTTTCAGCGACTTGCTGCTGGCGTCGGCCATGGTCATCTTTCCCATGCCTGCGTTCAGAATGAGATAGGTCTTCAGTCGCGTGTCGGCCGCATTGGCCAGCACCTGAGCCCCGCCGCACGAGTGACCAGCGGCAGCAATCTTGTCGGTGTCAATCCTGTTAAAATAAGGAGAGGCCGGGTCTTGCGATTGTTGCACAATCCAGTCGAGCGCCTTTTTCACCATCGACGATGGCGTGTGCTGGTACTTGTCGTGCTGAGCCATCATCTGCATTTCGCCGATGGCCACCACTACATATCCATAGGAAGCCAGGTCGCTCAGCATGTTCTCGTAGCCGATGCTGGTGTCCATGCATCCTCCGTTGCACCAAACGAGCACAGGCAGTTTCTCGCGCTTGCCGCCGCCCTGTCCGAAAAAGGCGGGCCGTTCCGTAACCATTGCCGCGTCCATGTTGACGGGATGGTAGACCACGAAGTCCGTCAGCGTCTTTTCCCTCGCGGCAATCGCCTTGTGAGGTCCGCTTCCGCCGTATTCCACCACCTTCATCTGCTCGAAGCTCACGGTCGGGTCTTCGTGCTTCAGATGACGTGCGAAGAAGGCGTCCATGGCAGGTCGTGTGAACTCCAGCTGCTTGTCGAAGGCCACGCCGTGGTCGCCATGCACCTTCACATAATCAACCTGTGCTCCGGCCTTTTGCATCTTCACGACCCAGTCTTCGGTCAGATGGGGCTTCACCACGGGGTCTTCGCCACCCTGCAGCACCAGAAAAGGCGTCTGGCACTGGCCAATATGGCCGATGGGCCACCATTCAGGGTGCTCGGCCCAGGGTATGTTCGGGTTGCCAATTTCCGTTGGAGGAGCGCCACCTGCGGCACATGCCACGCCAGCCGTCAGTCCGGCCATCAGCGACAGATGTCCGCCTGCCGAATGTCCAAAGGTGCCTATGCGGTCCGCATCTATGCCCAGCTCCGTTGCATGGCGTTTCATCCAGCTGACCGCTTCGCGCACATCCTCGATGCAGGCCGGCATGGGTGCCTCCTGAACCAGACGGTAGTTCATGTTGCAGACCACATAGCCTTTCATGGCATAGTCTATCATCAGCGAGCGATACACGTAGTCGTTCTTCGACCCAGCGCTCCATCCTCCGCCGTGAATGATGAGAATGGCCGGGCGGTGGGTGGCCGTTCCGAAGAGCGGCTCTGCCAGGTCGAGCACCGTGCTTGGGCCTACATCCGTCCGGTAGGCGATGTTTTCAGTAACTCTGATTTGTCGTTTCTCGGTCTGCGCCATCATGGCTGAGGCCAGCAGCAAAGCCAGCAGTAACGTCTTGACTCTCATAGATGAACGGTTTCTTATTGTAAATGTTGCAAATGTTAGCATAGGTTTTCTTTCTGCAAAGTTACAAATAAGGTGGCAAAGAACAAAGAAGAATTGTTTTTATTTTTCAGAAGAGGGCTGTTTCTTTTGTTTTCATTGAGGCAGAAGGGAGGTAGGGCAGGGGAGGTGTCACTGCCTGCGCATCGTTTTTTTCAACAGGAAGGGAGGAATGACGATGGGAAAAGGGACGACCGCATGTGTGGACATGAGAAAGCACTAAAAAAGCGTAAAAACGACAATTTTTTCTGTTTTCTGCGTGCCATGTCGTAGAAAAACCGTACCTTTGCCAAGATTTTTCAGAAATACATTATTATATATAGAGAAGACATGGATAAACTGAGTTATGGTTTAGGTCTGGGCATCGGCCAGCAGCTGGCACAGATGAACATCGAAGGCCTGAACATCGACGACTTTGCACAGGCCATCCGCGACGTGCTTTCGGGCGGCGAACTGAAGCTGGGCCACCGCGAGGCGCAGCAGATAGTGCAGGACTACTTCCAGCAACAGGAAGAGAAGCTCAACGCCGAACGCGAGGAAAAGGGCAAGCAGGCGAAGGCCGATGGCGAGCGTTTCCTGAGCGAGAACGCCAAGAAAGAGGGCGTTGTGACGACCAAGAGCGGCTTGCAGTACACGGTGTTGCGCGAGGGAACAGGCCGTCAGCCAAAGGCTACCGACAGCGTGCGCTGCCACTACGAGGGCTTCCTTATCGACGGAACGGTGTTCGACAGTAGCGTTCAGCGCGGCGAACCCGCCACCTTTGGCCTGCAACAGGTGATAGCCGGATGGACAGAAGGCCTGCAGCTGATGAAGGAAGGCGCCAAGTATCGCTTCTTCATCCCCTACCTGCTGGGCTACGGACCGAGTGGTGCCGGACAGAGCATCCCCCCTTACGCCACGCTCATCTTCGACGTCGAGCTGCTCAACGTGGTGTAGTCGGCGCCGTGCAAGTGAAAAAAGAAAAGAACATTCAACAATAAAAAAGAACAAAGAAAAATGAAAAAACTCACATTCGTAGCCGCCATGGCTATTGCAGCTGCCACATTCACCAGCTGTGGAAACTCGGCTCCCAAGGCCGACCTTAAGAGCGATGTAGACTCTCTGAGCTATGCTTTCGGCGTTGCACAGGGAACCAGCCTCAAGGAGTATGCCATTCAGGGTCTCCACGTAGACTCTCTCTACATGAACGACTTTATCAAGGGTATGACTGAAGGCGCCAATGCTGGCGAGGATAAAGCCAAGGCTGCCTACTTTGCCGGTCTGCAGATTGGCCAGCAAATCTCTCAGGGCATGATGAAGAACCTGAACATGCAGGTGTTCGGCGACGACAGCACCAAGACACTGTCGATGAAGAACTACCTGGCCGCCCTCGTTTCCACGCTGACCAATCAGAAGACAATCTACACCGAGGAACAGGCCCAGCAGGCTGTCGAGAGCCTCGTGTCGAGCATCAAGAACCGCCAGTTTGAGGGCGACAAGAAAAAGGGTGAGGAGTACGTCGCCAGCTATGCCAAGGCCGCTGACGTGAAGAAAATCGACGTGAACACCGTCGTTGGCACGCAGAACGTGAAGGGCACCGTCTACTACAAGGTGCTGAAGGAAGGCAACGGTCCCGTTCCCACCGACTCCACTCGCGTGAAGCTCCACTACGAGGGCAAGCTCATTGACGGCACCGTGTTCGACAGCAGCTACAAGCGCGGCGAGCCTGTTACCATGGTTCCCAGCCAGGTTGTGGCCGGCTTCAAGGCCGCTCTGACCAAGATGCCTATTGGCTCTACATGGGAAGTGGTGATTCCCCAGCAGCTCGCCTATGGTGAGAATTCCGCCCCGGGTTCACCCATCAAGCCCTTCTCTACTCTGATTTTCAAGATTGAGACCCTCAGCATTGAAAAGTAATCGCGCAATGAGACGAATCGTTATAGTGGCACTCACACTCGTGGTGAGTGCCTCTTTCTTTACGGCCAGTGCCGCAGGAAAGGACAAGAAAAAGAAGAAGGCCAAGACCGAGCAGATCACCACGCTGGAGCCCGTCCGCATGATGACCGGCGGCGACACGCTGAGCTACGTGAACGGCATGGCCATGTCAAGTCAGCTTGACCGCTTCATCAAGCAGCAGTATGGCGTGGAACTCGACAAGAGCCGCGACGCCTTCCTTCGTGGTTTCGACCAGGCCGTGGCCGACACCTCGTCGGAAGCTCTCCGCGCCTACGCCGCAGGCATCATGATAGCCGTGATGAGTCGCGAGAACACGTTCGACAGGCTGAACACCCAGTACGGTGGCAACCTGCGCAGCGACCTGGTGCTGCGCGGACTTCGCGACGCCGTGACCAACGACACCACCCAGTTTACCATGGCACAGGCCCACGACATTCAGGCCGAGGCCGCCAACCGCCGCACGCAGGAGATACGCAAGGCCAGCGAGGACTTCATAGCCGCGAACGGCTCCAAGCCCGGTGTGGTGACGCTGCCGAGCGGACTGCAATACAAAGTGCTCAAAGAGGGAACGGGCGCCGTGCCCCAAGGTTCCGACGAGGTGGAAGTGCGCTACGAGGGACGACTGGTGGACGGCACCGTGTTCGACAGCACCGAGCGCCACGGCAAGGAGTCGGACACTTTTCGCGCCGACAGGCTCATCAAGGGCTGGACAGAAGCCCTGACGATGATGCCCGTGGGCAGCAAATGGGAACTCTACATACCCTATCAGCTGGGCTACGGCACACGTCCCAGCGGTACCATCCCCGCCTACAGCACGCTCATCTTCACGCTCGAGCTGCTCGACATCAAGAAATAATCTGCGGCCTTCAGGCCGGCTGACCTCGGCACCTGCACTCGGAAAAAGTGACAGAAAAACAACATTCTGACATGAAAACGCATGTTTTTCGGTCAAATTGTTGCGTATTTCAATTATTTTATCTATTTTTGCTAACAAATTGCGACAACAATAACAAAACAGTAAAAGAAATGGATAAAATAGACAATCTGGATAAGAAGATCCTGAGTATTCTGGCGCGCAACGCAAGAATCGCCTTCAAAGACGTGGCCGCCGAGTGCAATGTGTCGAGGGCAGCCATCCATCAGCGCGTGCAGCATCTGATGGAAGACGGCGTCATCACGGGTTCTGGCTTCGACGTCAACCCCAAGTCGCTCGGCTATTCCACCTGCACCTACGTGGGCATCACGCTCGAGCGCGGCAGCATGTACAAGCAGGTGGTGGAGCGGCTGGTGCACATTCCCGAAATCGTGGAGTGTCATTTCACCACCGGACCCTACACCATGCTCATCAAGCTTTACGCCCGCGACAACGAGCAGCTGATGGACTTGCTCAACAACAAGCTGCAAGGAATACCGGGAGTGGTGGCCACTGAGACGCTCATCTCGCTGGAACAGAGCGTGAAGCGCGAGATTCCCATCACCGTGGACTGACGCATGCCGAAGGTCACAACGACAAGACCAACGGCAGAATACAGACCGACGATGCTGATGGCGCCGCACGCCACAGACCCTAAGAACAGACAACTCATTCATGGAAGAATTCAACCTGCAGTCGCATTTAGACGACATCTACACGCATTTTCCCGAAGCTGACCGACAGCCACTGATAGGCATCACCGGCAATTTCAACGACGGTGAGTCCTCGCTCAGCAAACGGTATTATGACTCGGTGATAAGGGCCGGCGGCACGCCCGTCATCATTCCTCCCGTGGCCGACCGCCATGTGCTGGTGAACACGCTCGACCATCTGGACGGACTCCTCCTGAGCGGTGGCGCCGACTTCAACCCTTTGTGGGGCGGCGATGAGCCTTCGACGCAGCTGCACCGCATCAACAGCGAGCGCGACCTGCCCGAACTGCTCATTGCTCAGCTGGCCTACAACCGCCAGATTCCCATGCTTGGCATCTGCCGCGGCATACAGACGCTGGCCATCGCACTGGGTGGACACGTGGCACAGGACATCTATGAGGCACGCGAACAGCAGCCCTCGCCCGCAGCCACCAAGGAACGCTCGAAGCTCTTCGGCAGTCGAAGCAGCGCCACACCGCTGCCACAGCCGGCACCCATGATGAAGCACTCGCAGGATGCCAGCCGCGACGAGCTCACACACAGCGTCAGCATCGTGCGCGACTCAGAGCTCTACGGCATCTACAACAAAGATAGAATCTACGTCAACAGCTTCCACCACCAGGCCGTCAGTGAGACCGGAAAGCGCTTCCGCGTCACCGCCACGGCCCCCGACGGCGTCGTGGAAGCCATCGAGAGCACGGAGTTCCGCCCCATCATGGGCGTGCAGTGGCACCCCGAATGTCTGGAGAGCGGACTGCCACTGTTTGAGTGGCTGGTGCGCCAGGCCAACAACTTCTACGTGGCCAAGCAGCTGCACAGCCGCATCGTGACGCTCGACACCCACTGCGACACCCCGATGTTCTTCGCCCAGGGCATACATTTCGACCAGCGCGACCCGCGCATCCTGGTGGACCTTCAGAAAATGACCGAGGGACGGCAGAGCGCCGTCACCATGGCGGCATACCTGCCGCAGCCCAAGATTGGCGAGCAGTTCTCGCAGAAGGTGGCCTTCCCCGTGGGCAGTCCCATGGAGTATGCCGACCTCATCTTCGACAAGATTGAGGACATCGTGCGCCAGAATAGCCGCTACATCAGCATCGCCCGCACACCGGCCGACCTGTATGAAGACAAGCGGAAAGGCCGCAAGAGCATCATGTTTGCCATTGAGAACGGACTGGCGCTCAACCACGACGTGCAGAACGTGAAGCACTTCGCCCAGCGAGGCGTCACCTATATCACCCTTTGCCACAACGGAGACAACGACATTTGCGACTCTGCGCGCGGCTGCAACACCCACAACGGCGTGTCGCAGTTTGGAGAGAAGGTCATCGAGGCCATGAACCGCCACGGCATCATGGTGGACCTGAGCCACGCCGCCGAGAAGAGTTTCTACGACGCACTCGATATCAGCCAGACGCCCATCGTGTGCAGCCACTCCAACTGCCGTGCGCTCTGCGACCATCCGCGCAACCTCACCGACGACCAGCTGCGCGCCCTGGCCCAGGCCGGCGGACTGTGCCACATCACCCTCTACGGCGGATTCCTGCGCCAGCAGGGCGAGGCCACCGTGCTCGATGCCATGGAACACCTGGAGCACGCCATCCAGCTGATGGGCGTGGATCACGTAGGACTGGGCACCGACTTCGACGGCGACGGCGGCATTCGCGGCGTGGCCAACAGCTCGGAACTGCTCAACTTCACGCTCCACCTGCTGCGTCGCAAATACAGCGAGCGCGACATTGAGCGCATCTGGGGCGGCAACTGGCTGCGCCTCATGTCGGTGGTGCAGCGCGCTGCCAAGCCCTGAAGCGCACGCAAACATGGTCATGTCGCTTATCACTTACCTGTTTTTCACTTCTTAATTAGCAATAAGCAATGAATTATTTTGATTCCTTTCCGCGCCTCAGTGCTCCCTCCCTAAACAGGGAAGGTCGGGGTGGGTCTGCGCTTTTCCTTTCCCTGCTCCTGTTGGTGCTGCTCAGTGCCTGCAAGAGCAACAAGACGGACGTCACGCAGACGTACCTCATGAAACCCGTCGGGCCGCAGTTCGTGGCCGACAGCGCCCTGGCCTACTGCCAGGCCCAGTGCGACTTCGGGCCGCGCATCATGAACAGCGATGCCCACGACCGCTGCGGACAATGGATAGCAGACAAGTTCAAGGAGTTCGGCTGTAAGGTTCTCATGCAGAAGGCCACCCTCACCGGCTACGACGGGACACCCCTGCGCAGCACGAATATCATGGCACAGTTCAAGCCGGATGCCCCCGTGCGCATCCTGCTTTGCGCCCACTGGGACAGCCGTCCGTGGGCCGACAACGACCCCGACTCCACAAACTGGCGCAAGCCCGTGATGGCTGCCAACGACGGTGCATCGGGCGTGGCCGTGATGCTCGAAGTGGCGCGCCTGCTGCAGCAGAGCGATTCGCTGCAGGTGGGTGTAGACTTCCTCTGCTTCGACGCCGAGGACTGGGGAGTGCCGCAGTGGAGCGATGCCTCCGACACAGGCGACTCGTGGGCGCTCGGTGCTCAGTACTGGTCGAAAAACCGCGAGCCTGAGGGCTATAGTGCGCGGTTCGGAATCCTGCTCGACATGGTGGGCGGACAAGGTGCCCGCTTCTATCGCGAGCGCATGTCGATGAAATATGCGGCCAGCGTTGTCGACAAGGTGTGGACAGCTGCCGAAACCGTGGGCTACGCAAGCATGTTTCCGCGCGAAGACGGAGCCAGTGTTACCGACGACCATCTGCCCGTCAACCAGAACGCAGGCATTCCCACCATCGACATCATCCCCTGCTATTTCGACTGCCCGCAGAGTAGTTTCGGCCCCACATGGCACACCGTCGCCGACGACATGGACCACATAGCGCCGCAGACGCTGCAGGCCGTGGGCCAGACACTCATACAGGTCATCTTCAGCGAACAGCCCTGACGACTATACTGGAAGTGAGACCCACCCCCCCCCAAGGGAGGGGAGAGCGGCAGCCGCCATCAGTAACGTCTAAACTCCCAAACTCCTTAAAGTGAAAAGTGAAGAGTGAAGAGTGAAGAATTTCTTGCCTTGCAAGCGACCAAAGGTCGAGCGGCTGCCGCCATCAGTAACGTCTAAACTCCTAAACTCCTAAACTCCTTAAAGTGAAGAGTGAAGAGTGAAGAATTTCTTGCCTTGCAAGCGACTAAAGGTCGAGCGGCTGCCGCCATTAGTAACGTCTGCGCTCGACCTCTGGTCGCTCTGCTTGCAGAGAACTCCTGTAACGTCTGAACTCCTGAACTCCAAGAAGTTGAGCGAATGCGAAACTTGAATGCCTTTATATATTACTGCGCGCTATTCAGAGAATTGGGGCTGTCTTCAATTCAAAAGCTGCATTGATCCGCATGCTGGCACCTGACTGGTCGGTAGCAACCAACTCGCCTTCAAGAGTCCCGTTCAGGTCGTAGGTGAAAAAGGTTGATGTAGAGGTGTCCCAGTTTCCATTCCATACGTCGCCAGTCTTCTCGCGCCTGAGCAGAACGTTCGTGAGGCTGAAGGTCAGCGGATGTTCATTGTCAGGTACATATTCCTTGAAGGTCTTCCCGTCACCATTGTAGACCCGCACAGCCATGCCGTCCACCTCATAGCGGCTCATGTCTGACAGTTTGAAATCTACCTGGCCACGCGTAATATGTGCGGTGCCTATCTCCGGCCGTTTCAGATGAAGCAACAGCTCCGTGTAAGGCTGCGAGAGCAACGTCACAACCCAGTCTACACCCACCTGCCCTTCTGCGGAAGCGGCGGCATCCTTGAAGAAAGTATAGGCATGATACACATCCTGAGAGAAGTCGTTCCGACGATCCACCTCGAAGTTAGCCGCTCCCAGCGTCCCCTTGATGTAGCAACGCTGAACCAACGCCTTTCCCTCTATCACTTCCACCTCCTGACCATAGTCATCATCGTTATCACCGCAGGACGTCAGAATGGCCAGCATACACAAACACATCAGTCTACACATGTTTTTCATCTTTTTTTCTCCTTATTTTAGTCATTTATTCAACTTTCGCATTCGCTCAACTTCTTGGAGTTCAGGAGTTCAGGAGTTACAGGAGTTGCAGACGATAGTGCTGAAGGCTCTCTTTGCGTCAGTT
>OCTW011618975.1_pt1 | contig 16053 bp, 11 predicted proteins | sample 1539671 | NCBI WGS metagenome assembly OCTW01 (sample SAMN02144230, study PRJEB22623) | gut metagenome | biome: sheep rumen | host: Ovis aries | place: New Zealand
GGTCGAAGCGGCATAGCTTTCATTAATGACGTTTGTGACGCCGATTGAAATGCAGCGCGTAGCGGCGTTCATTCCGTCGCCTGCGGTGTCTATACCGTTGTTGAGCGCGATAAAGCGAACACCGAGACGGGCAAACTGATTGTCAATCAAATCTCCGCTTTGGGTATAATTTCTTCCGAGTCGCGCTAAATCCTTTACTATCACACAGTTGATTTTTTTGAGCCGGATATCCTGCATAAGCCGTGTCCAGCCGGGGCGGTCAAAGTCCGTGCCGGAATAGCCGTCATCAACATAGGTATCGGCGTGCGAGATGTCGGGATGAAGCTTGAGGAATTCCTTCAAAATCTCTCGCTGATTGGCAATTGACGCACTCTCGGTTTTATTTTTATCCATATCCTCTTTTGAAAGACGAATATAAAGGGCGGCTTGCCAGATTTTCAAATTCTTCTGAGGTTGCCCGTAGTAGTCCGCATATTTCATGGGTAATAGCCTCCGTTTTTGGGATAAAAGCGGCAAGGGCTGAACATTTTCATAATGTACATAACAGCACACTACCGTATATTTAAGTCGAAATATTATCTGCTAAGCAGGTTTGTTATCGCTTCCAAAAAGCTGCGTTTGCCGGTATACTCAACCTCAACAACCATTTCCCCAACTTTTAGCAGATACGGGTTTCCTACATGCTCGATAAAAGCATTAATCTTATCGTTCTGTCGCTTATCAGCTTCAATGTTTATACTTTTTATGTCCGTTAGACTATTCTTTTCACAGCTTTCAATATCTGTACGTTGCATTTTTTTCAAATAAGCTTTATCAAACATATAGGCACCACCTTTCATTTAAAATTTTTGACGTTTCAAGGAAAAATATACTCTTTTGATAAATCGAATTAGAGAAAAGGGTTGCAACAGGGCACCGATTATGACTTAAGATCTTTAATATATTCTTATTATATCATACCAATCTGACAAAAAACTCTCCAGTTTGATGCTCAAAAACCAGGGTACCAATTGGTACCCTGAAGCTGTAAAAAGTCAGATTTTATGCGATTTTTTTGGAATTTAACATTCTAATTTTTCTCTTTTTGAGGTAATTTTTTGGCAGGGTACCAATTGGTACCCTACAGCAAATAATATATTTTGTCAGTTAAAGAATCAATCTTATTGTCTTGCAAAACGAATTTGGTAGGTGATTTTTTACCTGAAAAAGCAGGCATATCTAACAGAGAATTATCCCCTACATTTAAAGAATTTTTATTACTATCAAAGTAGGGGATTATTTTTTTTGAACTTTTCCGATATTAAGCCGCTTTTTTACATTTTATTATGCCCTACTTCTTAACCCGGGTGTGAGTAGCCATAAAAAAATTATAGTATTTATCTTGAACAGGAACCCAAAATACTCTGTTATATGATTCAGCTGTACCGTTTGAAAAATTGATAATTTATTAAAAATGCGATGTGGTTAATTTATTTGAGATAATGATGTATTAATAATAGAGTTAATAACGAAACATCGCAAAAGTAATTATCGTTATTATTTCAGTAATAAAAATTTCAGTAATAAAAATCACACACAACCCAAAATAGTCGTGTGTGATTTGTGCTTTATGCAATAGTGCTAAGCATGAGAGCTAAATCCTTCGACATTTCATCTTTGTCATAGTCTTTACTTTCAGGCTTATTGCCGGAGTTGATTGTTACCATTACTGCATTATTGTTTGATTTAATCATATATTTGCGCTTTCCTCTGTTCACGCATAGCTGATCAATAATGTATGTAAAATAGTCCAACCCCTCGTTAAGTTCTGAAAACTTGATGTTAGCTCCCGATGTTTTGGCGGTAAGAACAGCGTTGCCGCTATTCTTTACCTTCAAAGTTAAGGAGAAATCATCATACTTCTTGTCGTCGCTGTATACATAAGAATAAGTCCTCATACACTCGCCTCCTTTGAGCTAAGACTAAGAATACGACCAAGATTATAAGTGAACTCCGAAACAACTCGGTTGTCTTCAAAGTAACACTCATGGCTTTTGATTTTGACAACAATTGTTTTCTTTGAGATATCCGCTTTTAACTCGTAGTCGGTATAATCCTCCCTTTCGTTTACAACTCCGTTGTCGTAGAGTTCAAAAACCAGACCGGTAAAATCGTTGATGACTTCATCCGGTTCGATTTTATCATCTTTGATTAGGACTTTAATGACACCTGTTTGGTCATCTCTGACAGTCGCCGCCATAGCATATTTTCCGTTGTTTGTAATACGATAGTTTTTCATGTTTACCTCCGTAATATTTAAGTGTTGTTTTCAGCGTCTTTCATATGAATGTACTTAAAAACATTTTCTTTTGTTATAAAAGAAATGTAAACATTCTTATTGAGACGCCATCTTTTGATTAAGCAGTTTAATAACTCGAATGATTCTTCAAAACAAAGAATAACTATTCCTTCGTTGTCATCAAGATCATTTCTACACATATCGAATGATTCAATTATAGTTGCCGGGTTCAGATTCCAACAAATGGCCGTCCTATATCCATCATACAAATACCTAAATTGCTGATACGAATAACTAATGCCATAATACGATAGATTGTATGTTATAATGAATGTATCATCGATTTTTTGGTTATACGTATTGTTGATTATACAGCTGATATTATTATAACCATCCTCTATAATACACGCGGCGGAATATTTGAGTTTATACTTCCAATAGACGCTTGAGGTAAAGTTATGCCTTGTATCTCTGCCTTTATATCCGACAAATGATTCAATATAATCATTATTGTTTCTGAATAAAAACAAGAAACGATAGTTGAGCGGTTGAGAATAGTCATTTTTCGAGTAAGATAAGATGTTTTGTATTGAACGATGGACGTTCATTTCACGCCCTATACAAATTGGGTGTTGAGGGTCGGTTAAATAGACAGCCCAAAAAGCGTTACTTGTAACAATCCAACCATACACTCTATAACCGTAATGCGGAAGCATTCTTATATGTATTTTTCGCATTTCTTTTATCGAAATGAAAAACGGTTGTTCAAAACTAACATCGCCACCCTTGATGATTGTAGCTACTTTATCAATATTATTGCTCAAATCAACATTCGATTGAGCTAAATAATATAATAAAAACGACATTGTTAAATTCCTATATCGGACGTTTTTGTCGTATCGATAGGCGTTGCTATCGGAAAAGCAGTCATAATTATATTTTTCGGGAAGCTTAATCTTCATATATTCCAAGCCTAAATCAGTAAGCTGATAACCGTAACCGTTTTCTTTTCGGGATATTCTTTTGATATATCCATCCATTTTTAGAGATTGGATAATATTATTTTTGATCTGAGTCTCTCCGTAGTCTTGCTTCATTTTCTTTATGGTTTCCGCTGATATTTCTCCGGACAGAAGGCAAATCGCAAGGAATAGTTCTTTGAGTTTTGAGATCGGTTTATTAATTGTTACTGACATTTTTGACGTCCCTTCTAACATTAGTTTTTTGATTAATTTGTTCTTAAGTATATTATATCACGTAAATATTGCAAAAAACTCTCCAGTTTGATGCTCAAAAAATCAGGGTACCAATTGGTACCCTGGAGACGCAAAAAGTCAGGATTTATGCGACCTTTTTTACTTATAACATTCTTTTTCTCTTCTCAATGTGACTTTTTGGACAGGGTACCATTTGGTACCCTGAGCGAAAAGAAATGCGTAAAAATATAATAATATGCTTAATTTATATTTCCGGCAAAAAGCTTTATCTTTAATGCTTGGCTTGAAAGTCGGGGTACCAATTGGTACCCTCGTTTTAATATATTTATAGTTTACCTCACTGGTTAAGCGAAAGTATTTTTCATTAACAAAACAGAGTTACTACTGAAAAAGTATATAATTAAATTGACAAAAACATAACGTTTCTTCTCGAATTTGGTGAACCGAGTTCACCACCAACATATACTACATAATGATGTTATAAAAGCGATAATTTGACACTTTGCACAATTCAGACAAAATAATATTAACGCAAAAGCACTTTGAGCACGTATGATAAATTGGCGAAAATGCCCTACCTTTTTTATGTTAACAGCTTTTTTCGCGTAAATGTGATAGTGGTATATATCGCAAATAGTCAAGCTATTAAAAATTTTATTAATAGATTATTTAGTATTTTTACTAAAACAGTCAATCCAACCGGCGAACTGATAGTACTTTCAGTCAGCTCCGCTGATTGCGAGATGATGTATCAAATCGGAGTGAACGTGCTTCCCAAATACAGACGAAAAGGTATCGCCTTAGCTGTAACAAGTATGTTAGCGCTTAAAGTATTTGCGTTGGGGAAGGTTCTGTTTTATTGCGCCGCTTAGTCGAATGTAAAATCCGTCCGCAAAGTTATTAAAAGCGGTTTTCTCCCAGCGTGGGTTGAATTGACGGCGAGAAAATATTTACAAGAGTAAAGGCAGTGGAAACATTCTGTGAAGTTTCCACTGCCTTTAATTTTACCCTACACATCGCAACAAATTGCCTATGTGGGGTTTGTTTTGCTTAAAGTTTGGTACTATTTTCAATTCCGATTATACCGTCAAAAGCGGTATATGCAGCTGAGATATCCATATTGCAGGTAAGGACATAAAATTTTGTGAGGCGAAGAAGCCGCTCCATATTGACGAGCATTTTTTCAGCTGTCTCGCGGTTGACCATCCGCGCGGTTTGGAAGTAAAGCTTTTGTATAATCTCTTTGTTTTCGGGTATTCGGACGGAGTTTTCCTCTCCCCTCTCGACAAAGATAATCGCCTTTAACGGATAACTTTCATTCAGCGCGATACCGCTTCCGCCGTCGAACAGCGTGCCGAATGCAACGGCGTGGTCATCGTAAAGTCTGACGACAGGCTTGTCGTCGTTCATAATATGCATCTTATCACCAAAGGCTTTTAGCCATAGCTTGGTGTGAGTGCTCTTTCCCACTCCCGAATCGGCAGAAAAAAGATACGCTCCGCCGTCATAAATTAGCGCAGACGAATGGACGAGCATTACGCCGTACTTTATCGCTGCGCGGTTAAATTCGCTGCTGAACGCGAAATTTTCAAGCTGCGGCTTGGTCGAAAGACAGTTGGGCTTTGCTGCGGTTTCATCAACATAATCATATGAAATTTTAAGCTTTATATCCGTCTCCCTGTCTCCGTTGTAAATAAACGGCTCGGCAAGGCGGATTGACTCGTCATATACCGGAGTCATTTCAACTATCAAGTCAGCGATTTTGTATTTCATATTATTCACCAAAAACTAAGGTCGGCTTATAATAAACCGACCTTAAAATTTTAATATCTGATAATATTCTGCGGAATTTCATATGCGCCGATTACGGACTTCTGAACAAGAAGCGCGTCGATAACGTCGCAATATCCATCCTTGTTGATGTCGCCTAGCTCAAACTGCTCGTCGGTAAAGTCAGTACTTTCCGCGGCATACTTCTGAATTTCAGTGGCGTCGAGAATATCAACCACGCCGTCGCTGTTTACATCGCCTGTCTTATCACCGTCGAGGATAATGTGGTCAATCTCATTTTCTTCGGCGTATTGTAATCCATACGAATCCTTATAAACGCCTAAAACGAGGTTTGGACAGTTATAAAAAGCAGCCTCTTTTATTTCGGTTACGCTTGAGGGAATATTAATATATTCCAACGACGTACAGTTTCCAAACGCAAACGGATAAATAGTTACTACCGTATCAGGCAACACAGCGGTTTTTAATGCGGTACATTTATTAAAAGTTTCATTCGCAATATATGTTAGTTTTCCGTTGATGGTAACGCTCGGAATGCTTAAACAATTGCTAAAAGCACCATCCTTAATCTTTGTTACCGATTCAGGAATAACTATATCATTTGATATGGCGGTACAATTCCTAAAAGTATCTACTCCGATAGTTTCCAAATGTTTGGTATTTGATAGATTCAAAGAATTGATTTGAGATTCTTCCAAAGCATAATTAGCGATATCCGCAACATATCTGTCGAATATTTTATCGGGAACAATAAACTCCTCAGAGCTTTCATCCCAATCATAGATTGAAACGGAATAGTTATTGATAATAGAATAAGTGTAACCGTTCCATTCGTATAGGGTAAGAGCATTTGCGGTGATAACAGAAAATAACAATATATTTACTGCAAAAAGTACCGAAATTAATTTAATGATTCTTTTTTTCATACAATCACCTTTTAATGGAAGTACAGGCAGCAAAAGCTGCCTGTACAAAAAGTAGAACTGTTATCCTTCAAAAGAAGCGTCACCGTCATCGTTACCGGTACCGCCTGACGCGCCGTCCTGCGGAGTACTGTGAACGAGGTGCGGATCGCCCTCAGCCATCATTTCTTCAAATTCAATTCTCATAAAATCAAATTCAGGTGAAAAATATTTTCTTTTCATTTTCCAATCCCTCCTTTAGTCTTAAGAATAGTTTTTCTGCTGATAGTTTTCTATTGAAGCAATATCATAGATAGTAAAGTAAGCAGGATCACTTGCTACAGCAGTAGTACCGTCGTAAATTACAGCGTATGCTCTGTAAAGATAATTTCTCATTGTAGTATAATCAGAGAGTAAAATCTTATCATCAGGATCAGCTATATTTTCCTGTGTCCTGTTAGCAAAGTTGTAATAGTACTCAATGCAGTTCTTGTTATCAAGATCTGATTTCGCAATCTCTTTCTTAATATACTTCTTTCCGGTCTGAGCAGTACCTTTAATAGAATTCTGTATAGCAGTTTTACCGTCGTCTTGAGGAATGTTTAGGTTTTGAGTATCACGCTCTCCTGTCTCAGCATTCTTTACGTTTAATTGATCAAGCTGTTCTATAACAAAGTACGTCTTAATATTGCTATCAGATGACTCCTTAAGCTTGAGGTCGTCATATGAGAATGAAAGCGCGAAGTCTGAGAATACACGGTCGCCGCGATATTTCCAATAAGATTTCTTTTCTACAGTAGCTGCACTACCACCATATCCTGCATTCCACTGGTTCCTGGAGTTATCAAGCCAAGAGATAGAAGCCTTAATTCCATCATTCTGAGAAACAGAAGAAGGTGAAGCGGGTTTAGTATCTCCGTAAACAGCCTTTATTGCGTAAGCTTCATAGAACGTAAGATTAAACTCGTTATAGTAACATCTCCTGATAACATTTGCATCTTTCTGCTCATCACCTACACGGTAAACATTCCAATACTGGAAGTACTTAACCTTTTTATTATCGGTATCATAAATCTCAGGAGCAGCGGTAATGAATTGGTTAGATGTACCGCTGTTGTTGAGAGTATAATGATTCATGTATTTTGCCGAGAAACTATTGTCTTCTTGTGGTACATAATAAGGTCTACCGGAAGAGTCTTTAGTATTATCCGGTATAGTAAGCTTATCATTGCCAAAAGTATGTGCATACGGTAAATTAAACTTACAATTAAGTGTCACTGCGTTAACTTGAGACGCTTCTATGCGGACTGTATATTCTCCATTCAAATAATCGAAATAAGAAATATGGTCTTTAGACCAAGTTATGGTCTTCATAAAGTTGTCTTCTTTAGGAGCCATTATGTCGATTAATTCCTGCTTGTTTTCCTCTACAAGTTTCTTATTTGTAAAGTCAAAATACTTCATCAAATCTTCAGTGATGTCACCCTTAACAACATAAGTCTGATCATCGTACAAACGGCTGGTATAATTGAACTCAATAGTATACTTACCGAATTGTTTCAAAGCTGAATAAACATTGAAGTCTTTTTTTGCGGAGTCGAAAATCTCAATCGGATTTCCCTGATCATCAGTACTGCTCTTAAAGAAGTAACTGATAGGAATCATAACTGTTGCCTTAGGATATTCTTTGCTGTTATAGGTAATGGTTTCGCCCTCGGAAGTATAAGCAATACCGCCAAAAGCACCGTCTACCAGCTTAACTGTGTCGGTTCTGTAGAAGCTGTCAAAGGTTGCGGGAAGTTTGGGAACAGTCCAAATCTCAACCTTAATCTGATTACCGGCATCCGCAGCGTCCGAAGTGATGAACGAGGAATCTACAACTGTGGTTTTTGCTTTAATGTCGTAAGAGCCGCCTCTTACAGCATTTCCGGAAGAATCAACAACCGTAACCTTGGTGTAGGTAGTACCGTCAAGCTTATCCGAAACAGTAGCGGAAGTAAGCAGGTGGTTGATGTTGATTGATTCTGATGACTGCAAGTCTGAATAGAAGTCAAGGTTTCTCTGTGCCAAATACTGGTCTCCATACAGTGAATCGACGTCTACCCAGATTACTGTTTCAACCGGATCGCTTGAACCGCGGGCAGCGGTAGAATCAATCTCATTATAACCGCCATCCTGGTTATTTTCATACCACTGGAAGAAAGTAGCAGAACCGGACATTTCGGTTTTAATTGTAACCTTTAATTGATATCCATTACCCTTAGGTGCGTCGGTTGTGAAACCGGAAAGGTTAATAGGAGTATTGTAGAATTTGCCGTACTTATCTACGTTAGCACTACTACTAATATCAACAGGTATTGTTTTTTCGCTATCATAAAGCTCTGCCTTTACCCAGTAGAAGCCCTTAATCTTATGCGCGCCAGGACCGCCGTACATTTGGTGGGTAATATAAAGGTCAGTTTCGGGAATTTCGTCTACAACAATAACCATACGGTTATCCTTTGCGTTGATGAAGCTTGTCATTGTACCTGATACGTTGAGGTCATCGTAATCAGCCAAGCTTGACGAGAAGCCGTTGTCCGCGGTGCTTGAGTAAGCAGCGCCGAGCATATACATTCCTCTGACTTTGTAACGTACAGGGTTAATCTTAGCGACTACCTCTGTGGTACGGTTGGGAAGACTGAGCTTGTGGTTATACAAATTGGTTGATTCGGTGTATTCCTTAATACCAGTATCGCTTCCGTTTGAAATTTCAGCCCAGTCAAGGAAATCGTTCTGGAATGTCAGTGTACCGCCGGTTTCTGTAGCAACACGCAAACGGAGCGTGGTGGGATCGGTTGATTTCGAGAACAGCCAGCGTCCGTCAAGACGTGTACCGGAGTTGCTCTCGCCCTTAAGCCAACCTTCGTAATTAATGAAAACAGGTCTGCTTGTATAGTTTGCCAGAGTTGTTCTTAACTCAGAGGATGGGTTAATAAAGTCTACAGGGCGTGCAGCCGCAATAGAAGTGCCCGAAGTGCTGTCGTATACTTCCCAAACAGTATCCCAATCGTTAGGAGAAATCTGCTGGTTACCTACAGAAATAACATATAACGGATTTCCTGACAATTCGGTCTTTTCGTTAAAAATATTTACGCGGTTACCGTCGATATCTGTCAGATATTCGAAGCCAGCTGCCTTTGCGCTTGCTTCAAGTGCCGTACCGGAGCCTGTGGGCTTGGTAACATTGGTAGGCCATGATTTGCCTGTAGTACCGTTAAGGTTTCGAGCACCATAGTCTGAACGGTGAGTATTAGTAAGCTCTTTATACTTTGTAACGAACATGATGGTATCGACATTGGCTATCTTTGCGATTTCAACGGGATCCTCATAGTCGAAGGACTGATAGTTGATATTGTTTGAGTCGATAGATGTGTTCAGCCAATCGCCTAAAACATCTTGATGTGTGTAGTTATGCTCGGCAAGGTTCGAGAGAAGTACGCCGGCAAACTTAACCCTGTCATTTGCTTCGGGAAGAGCAGCTGCGTTTACGCCAACGTAATACTTGGGGAAGTAGCCGTAAAGCAGAGAACCGTCGCTCATAAGGGGCTGACCGGGATAGCCGCCTTCCATGCCGTGCAGGCTGCTATTGCTATACCAAAGCGAGTAACCTATTGTTTTGCCCCATGTGTCGCCGATTGAGTTAGCGTCAACATAGAACTTAATGTAATCCTTCTCGGGGATTAAGGTGTTGTAGTAAACAGGAATAACCTCGAGTGTTCCGTTATTTTTATTGTTATGCGCGGTGTTTACCTCGGCATTGGAGTCGAGAGTAATATCGGCGTAATAAGCTGTTTTACCCTCTACTGTAGTTTTGGTTGCAGGGTAGGTTCTGCCGTTCATTACAAACGCGCGGATACCGATAGCCTGATGATTGTCAGCTATAACCGTCTGAACGCGGAAATCAAGGTTAACAGAAGGATCGTAGTAATAAATTGTTTGACCTTCGCTATGTCCGTCGTTGTCGGAAATAAAGCCGGGATTATCGTAGTAGTTGTTTTTCAAAACGCCGCTCTTGGAACTGATAATTGTGCTGTTACCAAAATTATTTGTACCAAAGTTCTGAATAGCGCCACTGTTTCTTGAAACAATACCGTCGAGGACATACAGCTTTTGATAATCATTCTTATCGATTTCTTCTTCGCTGCCGCCTGACGAAGAACCGCCTACTGAGTACACATAATTTAATTTATTGTTACTATCTGAGAAATACATATCCAAGACAACAGTATCAACTGAGGTATCTTTTAGCGCTGCATATGAGTAATAATAAGTAGTGCCCGAATAAGTGCCGGTACCATTATAGCTTTGGCTGCCGGCGCTCAGTTTTGATCCAGAGCCGGTTGCAACCGAACCGGATGAACTTTTGCCACTGCCTTGAGTGAACATATTATAATAATTTTCAGAACTTGACAAACCAAAGAATGCATTGCTGGTTCCATTCATCTTATCCTTTGGAATGTACGCATAATAATGAGTAGTTCCGCCGACATCTTTGCTATATACAGTTAACCCTGAATCTGACATATTGTAAACTTTGTCTTCAGTTCCTCTTAACAATTTGTTTGTAGTTGCAGTTCCCGGGTTACTGAAATTAGCAGTAGCAGTCATATCGTCTGTTGGCATGAACAGAATTTGTGTGCCGCTAAGCGGAGTATCGCTCTTTCTCTGGTACTTACCCGAAGTGAGCGACCAGTTATCAAACACTCCTCCGGTTTTTGCAGTTGCATTCAGCTTAACAACAGTACCTGCCTTTACATTTATAACTGTATCTGATGTAATATCTGAAGGCGTAGTAACTGTTTGGCCCTGAGCGTTTGTATAAGAAATTGAGCCGATTTTACCATATGTTGAGTTATTAACCGAAAGTGTAACAGCATATGTCGGAACTTCTGCAAATTCTACATTAATCGCTGTTTCTCCGGTAATACGGCTGACAGTTACAGTGTTGTTTGTGTTGTTATAAGAAGTAACGCCTGTTGTTGCTGTAACGCCGGAAATTTGATAACCTGACGCCGGAGTAACACCGAAAGAAATTGTAGCTCCGGGGTAAGCCTTGTAAGACGAGCCTGCTGTTGTTGTGCTCGCTACGCCCGATACAGCTTTGCTGCTGTCGAACGCGCCGTTAGAGCCAAACGATAATGTAACATCAACAAGGTCGGGAGTTTTTTCCTCAAACAACGCGTAATAACTGGTATCAGCATCAATACCCGTAACCTCTGTGGTAAGAGTAGAGGCAGAAGTTCCCGCCAAAGGTGTAGTACAGTTCGCGTCAGTAAACCAGCCCTTGAACTCGTACTTTTCCGTATCCATTACCTTTGCGGTAAGGGTAGTAGTAAGAGGCTTTTTACCTGCATTGGGAGCGGCGCTTGCAGTACCTACCGCGGCAGGAGCGTTGTTTACCGTAGAGCTAAGAGCGCCTTCTGTCGGGTCAAAATACTTTACCCTTGCAACCGCGTTAACGTCTGCCGAATCGGTTGTAATAGTAACCGTACCGTAATTATCCTCGGTCTGGTTGCGCTGGTCAATTGTAATGGTATACTCAACGCCGGGCTTAAGAATAAGCGAACCCGAGCCGTCAACGATATGGACATTTCCTATACCGCCGCTGGGAACAGAAAGGTCGCTGCCCGGAACGTTGTAGTAGGTATCTTGGTATTCAAAGCCGCGCTGTCTAACGTCCTTTTGGTACAGACCTATATTGATAGTGCTGCCTGTTGTCTTTGTTTTAAATTTAATCTTGTACACGCCGGGGGTTTCTGTATCGCCATCAACCGCAACGTTGACTTGGTATGTCTGATCCCAACCCTTGGTTGCCGTGCTGTCGTGATCTGTTCCGGCTTTGTTGGTAATTAACTCAATATAGCTGCTGTCAACATTACCGAGCAAGCTGAACATTGGCGCATAAACCGTAAGAGTTGCCCCGGCGGAAGTGTCCGAATCTATGTGGAATGAATCCGAAACACTCGGAATAGCTTTTACAGTATAACTACCCGATTTATCAGTAGTAATTGCGGTTGAAGCTGCAGAAATAGTATATGAATTAGATGTAATTCCTGTAGCTAATTCTTCACCATCTTTATATATAATATACGAAGCCGCATCTGTCACTGAATCCCATGACAAAGTTACTGCACCGGTGTCTCCCTCGCTGACTGCAGGGGTATTGATTGTTACATTTGCAGGAGTGTTGAGCTTAGTAACCGCCGGCTCGTTATGAGTCAACCATACACCGCCGTCTTTCAGGAATATAGAATAGTTATATCCGGAAACGGTATCAAAATAGAAGTAGTTGTTGGCATTACCATCGCTGTCTTTTGTTTTCATGTCGTATTTATGCGCGTAATCATAAAAGTTGTCTGAACTTTTTAGATTAACGGAATGAACCGAACCTGTACCGGCAGGACGATAAGCATAGGTTGTTCCTCCATCAACAAACTTAGGTCTAAATCTATACTGCTGACCGTTACCGGTGATATCAATTCTGTATGCACCGTTTCCTGTATAGGTCATTTCATGGTTGCCCCATGCAGCAGCATCAAATCCAGAATCCACAGAAGCTACTTTTCTCCACCAATGATATTTAAGAGAACCACCGTTTGTGTTTCCGTACTTATCAAAACCAACGTACTGTACAACATACTGGCCTGCAATTAAATCAGCTGAAAAATTATAAGTTGTACCTACACCATCTGCCGATTCATACCTTGCCCAATAATCAGTTGAACTACTTGTACTGGACCCATTTGGTGTAGTATCTCCGCTTGCTCTTCTCTTGTATGCCTTAGAGCCGGAGTAATCAGCATAGTATATCCATTGACAACTACAGGTAGTGCTTAATTCAAAATTAACATATCCGTCTGAATTAGTATTTTTGCTTTCCCAATTTTCACCATTGTCAAACGAAATATAAAGTTTATTCTTTCCTGAATCATCCCAATCACCAACACTCTCACTGTCGTCCTTAGCTCCGACAGCGCTGTCGGTAACCTTCGCCGCGTCGGTCGCGATTAAGCCGACCATCATGCACGATACGAGCATGCTGATTGCGAGAATGACAGAGATGACTGCGCGTGAGTGGCGTTTTATCTTTGTTTTCATTATTTTTCCTCCATTTCTTTGAAAATTTCTGAAAAATGTGTTATAATTATTTGATATATAACAACAAACGCCGCGTCGTGAGAAACACGCTCAGGAGTACAAGGTTTTTGCGCCTGATTCTGCGTTTGATTCTTTTTTAGCCGCCTTACTCCTTACGAATACCGCACAGTTTTGTGCGACATACCTAAGGAGTAATCACGGGAGTTTGCTTTTACCGTAGTCTGACCCCTACGATACCATTAACTGCCGCTTTTTGAATTGCAGCGGCGTTACACCATAGCTGCGTTTGCAGGCGTTTTCAAACGACTTTACATTTGGAAAGCCGTTATAGCTCGCTGCGTCCGCTATTGACATATTTTCTGCCATTAAATCTTCAAGGGCGTGCTTCATTCTTACGCTGTTTACGTAGGCGTTGAAGCCCATTCCCGTTGAGTCCTTAAAATACTTTGAAAAATAAATCGGATTAAGCCCTACGAGCTCCGCCATTACGTTTAGGTTGAGCTCCTCACGGTAATGCTCCTCGATGTATTCCATCGCAAGCTTTGCGTTGCGGAAGCTTACCTTGCAGTTTCCGTACAGGCTGATTTGCCTTTCTCTGAGACATTGTTCAAACAGCACGTGAAGAATGTTCATTATCACGGCGTACTGCTGCAGTGTTGATAATGTGCCGCAGGAAAGCAAAAGCATTTGTTCTTTTATCTCCTGCTCCGCCCGAGAACCGGGCACAACTACAAAGCTGCGCATATCGAGCTGACTTTCAAACTTCTTTACAAAATCATTGGAAAGATGGAGCGAAAGTGTCCTGACATTATCATTCTCAGGCGTAATCTGATGAATCTCACCCGAATTAAAAAGGAAAATATCACCCTTACTCAGGCTGTATTCTTCTCCGTTTTTGAATACGGTCAGCTTGCCTTCGGCTATATAATCAAGCTCAATCTCTTTATGCCAATGCAAATCCGTTGCATTGCAAGCACAAAGGTCGATTTTGGCAGGCAGATTGTCGTTGTATTTGATTGTTTCATACCTATATTTCACAACAATCTCCCCTTTCTGCCGACATTGTTATTTTTGAATTTTTGTCTATAAGCCGTTCGCAGAGTATAATCCTATACGAAAAAAAGTTAAAAAAGCGCTGTTTATGCGGGTTATTGCGGATTCTGACCATATTTTTTGACGGTAAAAAAAGCCGGAAGCTATAATCCTATAGCTTCCAGCTTTGCCATATTTTGTTTTTTGAATTCTACCGACGAATGAACGTAACGCTCGAGAGTTATTCGAGGTGAAGAGTGGCCTAAAACCTCGCTGAGAGATTTAATTTCAAACCCAACCTCAACGCATCTTGTCGCAAAAGTGTGCCGCAATACATGAAAATGCATATCCTCTATACCGCATACCTTGCCATATTTTTTAATATGGAACTGCAAAGTCCGCGGTTCTATAAATTCAGTTTCACTTCCGGTTAGCAAAAATGCGTCCGGTGAAGTGTTGCTGACTTTTTCTTTACACAGCTCGTAAGCCGTGGTTGTCAAAGGCACTATCCGTGCTGAGGTGTTGCTTTTCGGCGCAGAAAAAACAAGCTTTGTTTTCGGTCCTTCTCCGCTGAGGTTCTTTATTCTTTGTACGGTTTCTCGAACCTCAACCACTCTCTCATCCAGATAAATATCGCCTACCCTTAACGCGCATACTTCCCCGATTCTTAGCCCTGTCATCAGCGCAAACAGTACACCGAATTTATAAATATCCAAATCCGAAATAAGATATTCAAAAAACTTTTTCTGTTCCTCTTGCGACAACACACGGATTTTCTTTGCTGTGTACTTAGGCATAACAATATCTATCATATCCATTCCGTGGTTTTTAGATATGTATTTTAATATGGATTTTAAAATTACAGCAGTATCTTTTACCGTTTTTGCTGATAAATTTTTAGTAGTAAGCAGATAATCAATAAATTCCGCCGTCATTTCGGTAGTTATCAGTTGCGGAGAACAATTTCCGAAGAAAGGCTTAATGTGTTTATCAATAGTCGATAAATATTTCGCGACAGTGGATTCCTTTACTTGGTTTTTATTCACCGCAAGCCAATTGTCGCAGTATTTACTAAAGGATTTTAATGATATTTCTTTACTGATTTTACTACCTGTAAGCACTTGCACAGTACAATTTTTCAGTTTTTCCTTAACCTCACGGTAAGTTTTTCCGTAGCACGAAGCGTATACAGCTTTCCCCTCGGCATCTATCCCTTTTTTGTAACGCCCTTCCCAGCGTCCGTCTTTCCTTTTATATATATTTTCACCTTTTCTGGACATAAGCTCCTCCTGTAAATGACTATATTTTTGACGGCGTTGTATTAACTGGTCAACCGTAAAATTGTACTTAAACACAAATAATATTTTTCTGATTTAGAATAATAATGTTGATAATAAAGAACTTTCGGAAAAAAATATTAAAAAAAATTAAAAAGTTACTAAAAAAATGTTGTATTTCAAATGGGTTTGTGATATAATTTTAATCGTATAGGATTATACTCTGCGATAATATTATCACATTTTTCGGCTATATTCATGGTCGTTTTTCCTTTATTATATCAGAATACTGCTATTTTTGAAAAGTACGATACAAAATAGCAGCAATTAAAAATCCACCGGCTTAGCCGGTGGATTTTCTTATGCGCCTTAAAGGCTATTTTACTAGCAGCGTCTAAAGACGCATTTACGGTCTG
>OCTW011335350.1_pt1 | contig 16051 bp, 13 predicted proteins | sample 1539671 | NCBI WGS metagenome assembly OCTW01 (sample SAMN02144230, study PRJEB22623) | gut metagenome | biome: sheep rumen | host: Ovis aries | place: New Zealand
GTTCTCGACGACGACGGCGATGTCCCGCAAGATTTGGTATGAATTGTTCGATGCCGAACACCCGGAGCGCACCGAAGCCGCAGTCGCGCAGCTCACCCAGAGCATCATCGGCCTCAACAATCAGATCGAAAGTCAAAAGACTGTCATCGCCACAAAGGACGACCGCATCAACGCGCTCGAAAAGCAGGTCATCCAGGCAGACAATACCGCGAATAATGCGGTAAATGCCAACAATGCCGAGGTCAAACAGAATTATTACCGCACGATGTGGACCGGTGCCGGCCTCGGCATCGGTGGCCTGCTCGTCACCGGTGGCGGACTCGCCATGGCACTGCTCGTCGATAACAAAAAAGAATTTGGATCATCTGGATATAAAGTTTCTACGCCCTATATCATCGGCTGGTCGCTCGTCGGTGCAGGCGCGGCACTCACGGTCGCGGGTACGATTATTACCGGCATTGCGGGTTACCAATATACCCACATCGATGTGCCCGATACCGATTTGACGCTCTCGTTCGATGTCAGCCCAGTGTCGGCTACGTTTGGATTGACGTTTTAATAGGTCATTGGTCATGTGTCTTTCATCGCGTTCTTAGCGTGAGGGTTATTCTTTTCGTTTTGTGACAATGAAAAGGCAGATGACACTCCACATTTTTTAGTTTATTTCTGAATAATGAATCAATTCCGAATTCCGAATTCCGAATTAAAAATAAGGATTTTCACCATGAAAACACGCCTTCCCTTTGCACTTTCATTACTCGCTGTCTTTGCCTCCCTCGGGTGCAATGATGAAATCAAGATAGAGAATCGTGACTTTAGGCAACTTTGTGAGATGAGTGGGGGGATTTTTCAGGATACAGTATGTCATTGTAGTCAACGTGTTAAAACACAGGGGGAAATTGCTGAAAATGATGCTTGCCCACTTGGTGTAGTTTGCGTCAATAATGGGGAATACTGTGCTAATAATCAAATTATTTGTAATTCTGATAATATAGGAATGACAATTTGTAAAAATAATAGTGAAAATTTAGTAGCAGAGATTGGCTTAAAAACTGGTGTGATTTATCAATGTAAATATGATAATTTAAAAGATTATGTGTATACTCAATATAAAGATATTGGTGATGATAACAAATTTGCTAGTTCGTCTGATGGTTTATGTGTAGGAAAAGGTGATGGAGGGATTGTTAGGGAGTTTAGTTGTACTAAAGATAATACATGTGGTGAATGCTTGAATGGAGATGTAATATGTAGAATAGATATAACGACAGGTGATGAAGGAATTTTTGAATGTATAGAAGGAAAATGGATATTTTCAAATTATTGTTCTAATGGTTCATCTTGTAGTAATGATGTATGTGGAGAATGTGTGAATGGTACAACTAAGTGTTATATGGACGATAATGTAGCTTATACACAAGAGTGTAAGAATGGTAAATGGGGAAATGTTGAAGGCATTGTAGGAGAACAAGATAAATGTAATTTTTCTTGTAATTCTACAAAGACAAATTGTGGTGCTTGTATAGATGGTGATACAAGATGCGAAGACGGAATGTTGAAAACATGTATTAATGGTGAGTGGAATTCCGGGGTATATTGCCCTAATAGTTATTCATGCGATGCTGATGGTAAAATTTGTGGCACATGTACAAATGGCACTTCAAAATGCAGTAATAGTGACGGTGTGGGTAAAAAATACAATTGTCAAGATGGAAAATGGAGTGAAGGAGTTGAATGTGGAGGCAATGGCTCCTGTAATGCATTGGGTACAGATTGTGGTGTTTGTAAAGACGGATTAATACGATGTAAGGATGGCATTCAGTCACAATGTCTGGACGGTGTTTGGACGAGTAATATTGCGTGTCAGAACGGAGCATCATGTGTACCTGTAGAAGAAAAAGATGCCGGGTATGATGGCTTTAAATGTGGTGAATGTACTGATGAAGAGGTTGAGTGCTTAAATGATCAAATTCGCAAATGTAATGATGGTCAATGGGGTGAATGGATTGAGTCGAAGGACGATGAAACTATTAATGACGAGCTACTTAAAGGTAAAGAAATATCATGCAATGCAGCGGGTACTGGCTGGGGCGTTTGTAAAAATGGAAACACACAATGTGAAGACGGGATGATTCAAACGTGTGTGAATGGGGCTTGGAGTGAAAAGACAGCATGTCCTAGTAATGCGTCATGTAATGGGGATGTATGCGGTGATTGTCATGAAGGTGATAAGCAATGTGTTATTGTAGAGGGAGGTAAAAAAGCAAATACTCAAACCTGCAATATCAATGGTATCTGGGAAGATGACAAAGTCGGGGACGAAATTCATTATTGCGATGGAGCTTCATGTGATGCGACAGGAAAACTCTGTGGTGATTGCAGTAATGGTGAAAAGAAATGTATTTCTGATGTAGAGTATTCTTGTGTTAATGGCGGATGGACGAGTATTGCATGTAATAATGTTTCATGTGCTAAGAAAGATAATGAGGATACTGAAAAAACTGTATGTGGTGAATGCTTGAATGGTGAAACGCGCTGCAATGATGGAAAAATTAAAAAATGTGCAGATGGTAAATGGGGGAATGAACAAAATTGTAAAAATGATGCATCTTGCCAGGATGAATTTTCTTGTGGTTCTTGTACAAATAATGATTCGGCTTCAATTTGTGAAAACGATGATGATGGAGTTGGCTGGAAAAAGAAATGTGCTAATGGTCAATTGGTTGATGAAGGGAAAGAAGAGTGTTTGGAGAATGAAAAACCTGCGTCTTGTAAAGAATTTGAATGTGGTAAGTGCTTGAATGGTAATAGAATTATAGAAGATGATATTATTAAAGAGTGTCAAAATGGCAATTATGTACCACTAACTGATGAAGAAGAGACGGCTTGTGTGGCTGTTGTTGAAACGAATAATGATGGAATAGATGAAACGAATTTTTATGTTTATGTTAATGGAAAAACAGAAGATGAAACAATTAAAGCACAAAAAAAAGAACGATGTAGCTCTTGTAGCTCTGATAGTAAATTATGTGAGGATTGCAATAACCTATCTCAACCAATATGTATAAATGATGCCGACAGAATTGGAATAACTCAAACTTGTTCAGAGTTTGGAACTATAATTGAAAAATCGTGCGGAGATGGTACTGAAAAATATTCCTGTAATTCAGAATTTACAAACTGCGGAGTTTGTAAAAATGAAACTTCTGAGTGTTTCTTTAATGATACCACTTTAGGTGTATGCATTAATGGCGAGTGGAATTATTCGGTGTGTCCTTTTGGTTGTGATGAAACTACAAACCCAAAACAGTGCAAGACCTCCTCAACTTCATCAGTTCTAACAATAGGAAATTTATATTGTCTTGATGGAAAAATGAAAATGTGGATTGGGGATGAATTTGAAGAAGTTTACAAGTGTAATTCTGAAAAATGTAAAGATGAAACTCAATGCGAATCTCCAAAAGTATGTTCTAGTCTGGATAGTTATCCTAAATGCCAAAACAATTCTTCGACCAAAATAGGTTATAAAATTACATGTGAGTCTGGATATGAAGTAATTGATTCTTGCAATGATGCTTCATGCAACGGTGATGAATGTGGTGAATGTATTAATGGTGCGCAAGGATGTTACGACCAAAAAGAAATTGGCAATAGTTGGCCATATATATATACGTGTGATGGAGGTATTTATAAATGGGTAAATAAAACGACAAATGCTTGTGATCAAAAAAAATGCGAAACTTGTAATGAAACGCCAACAGAAACTTATCCTCGTATAAATCCTAACAATCCGAATATTCCATTCATTCAACCGTAAAGGCTGTAACGTGCGGTAAACGCCTATGCTGTTATGACAATTCGCTAGCGATTATCCGCATTGTTAATTTGAATTCTAAAAAAAATTATAATCGCCTAATAATCCGCCCGTGTTTACAACTATAATTTATGGAGATTTTCTTTCACTTTTTTATCTTATCTAGCAAAACAAAGCAAATTAGTTTGCAAATAACTCACCAAGAAGTGCTATAATTGCTCATCTTAATTATCCTCCCATCCCCCGAAAGCTCCCAACCCCCGTTCGAATGCCGAGCGCGAGGCGCTCTTAAAGCAGATAACCATGCTCGAGCCGAAGAAAGCTCAGCTCGAAGCGGAGTAGACTTACCTCGTGCGCGAGAATATAAAGTTCAAGAAGCTGGGCATTTTCTTGCGCGGGGATGGCAAGGGATAACCAGTGGGGGGCGCATGATTGTTTTGCGTGCCGAAAATGCCGGGTGTATTGCCGACAGATACTACGAAGAGATGGCCGCAAAACGGGAGAAATTGTAAGGATTGAGCGATGCGTGGGGTTATAGTGATTTCTCGAAAGTTAGAATTTCCTGTTCGAGATTTTGCGTATGTTCGCCGAGCATAAACCGACAAAAGGGGTCGCTGGATTTCTGTTCCTGTGCGTTCATGAGTGCCTGGATGTATTCGGCTTTGTTTTCTTTTTTGATTTTAGTGGGGATGAGACCGAATTCGTATTGGAGATGGTTCATTATAAGTCGTGCAATGCGGCCATTGCCATCGACCCAGGGATGGATGGTAACCAGCCTGCAATGTGCATCAAAACTCAGATGGTAGGCTTTGATGACATCCGATTGGTTTAGGAGAGTGCGTTTGCGTTCATTGATGTGTTGGCATAGTTCTTCCAGCTTTGTGGGTACTTTTTGATAATGCATATAGGAACGACCACCTGGGCCAGCTGTAACGCCAACGAGACGCAAATCCCCTTTGGATGCATCGATATTCCCGGCGGCTGTAAAGTATTGTCGGCCCGTGTTTTTCATGATCATGGCTGAGAGTTCTTTGAGCATATCGATCGAGAAATCGGCATGTTCATGCGCCAATTGCATGGAATATTCGTATGCCTTCTTGAGATCGATATTCATCATCAGCTCTTGAACATTGGGGGTTTTAGGCGTGATTCCTTCGTCAAACAAAAGCTGATTTTCTATCTCTGTCACGGTGCTGCCTTCGATTGCCGTCGAGTGGGTGACGAGGCTGTAAAGATAGAATTTTTGATAATCTATTTGTTCGGCGATGCCCAGCGCTTTGTGTTTTTCAAGTACCGCAAGCAGATTTTGAGTGAGTTGATCTATCATAATATTCATTAAGTGCTACGATTTGTGGCTCACTGTTACCTGTGGGAATGGAATTTCGATACCGGCTTCGTCGAGTTTCTTTTTGATGCTGACGACGAGACGTTCCTGGGTGGCGAAGAAATCGGGGGTCTTGCACCAGACACGGCATTCCCAGAGTACGGCCGAGTCATCGAGTTTTTTCATGATGACGGCGGATGCGGGATCCTCGAGTCGACCTTCGATATTGCAAGCATCTTCAAGGACTTTTCGGGTTTGTTCGATATCGGCATCGTAGGCAACGCCCACCTGGACTTCGATGCGCCGCATGGGGTTGGCGGTGATATTTTGGATGGTCGATCCATATATTTTAGAATTGGGGATGATGACGCGTCGCATATCGGGGGTATTGACGATGGTTTCGAAAAAGTCGATTTCTACGACTTTTCCGGTATGGCCTTCGACGACGATGGTATCACCGACCTTGAAAGGCCGGAAGATGACGAGCATAAAGCCGGCTGCAAAGTTGGAGAGTGTGCCCTGAAAGGCGAGTCCAATGGCGAGTCCTGCAGCGCCAATGACGGCAGCAACACTGGTGGTTTCGACGCCGAAGATGCTCAGGCAGGCGAGTGCAACGAGTATAATGACGGCCCAATAGGCGACTCTTGCAATAAAACTCGAGATGGTATCTTCTATTTTTGCCTTTTGTGTGGCGCGGCTAACGAGTTTTCGAATGGCTTTGGCAACGACAAACCCAATGATGATGAGGATGACGACGCCAACGAGCTTGAGCAGAAACGAAGTGATCGAGGTGAGGCTGATTTGGGAGAGTGTTTGGATGATTTCGGTGAGTTGTGGCATGGCGTGTACTGAATGTGTTATGCGTAATTTGGGTATAAGGCAAAGCTTTGTGCTAAAGAGGGAGATAGGAATGAATTTTTATAAATGTTATGACTCAACCGGGGGTAGAGCCTTCGCTGTATTCCATCAGCCATCGAGGTAGCCGCCTTCGCGGTAACATGCATAGATATAATCGCGTGGTTGGTAATAAAAATCGGAATTAAAATCGAGCTGTGCGTCTGTTATCCAAGCGTTGTAGATGAGCTCAGCAGTATCCATGATGTCGCCTTCGCTGTGGCTATCAGTGATGAGGCGTTCGAAAACGTCGCCTATTGTCCAATAGTCGGGTACGAGATACTTGCAGTCGGCGACATTGTCATAGTTGCCGTATGGAATATGGCACATTGAGATGATTTCATCGGCGATTTTTTGCGATGGGTTCGCAGTGCAGCACGGGGGCGTCAAAATATATTTGCCGGAACATTTTTGCGAGATGCTGCACGACATCGCCTCGTCTGAGTTTTTGCTTCCGTCCAATATATTCGATTAGGCTGCATGTATAGAATAGGTCACTATCTTTTTTAGGCATGAACTTCGTATCCCCTGATAAACTTTAGCGTTGTAAGGGCGCACGCAGTATGAAAACTCATCTGATACGTTGGATGTTTAAATTTTGCAAGTTCCCAGAATGCAGCACGAGAAATTTCGCCGTCCACAAAACTTTGGACGTAATTGAAGATTGTGTCATTTGCCATTGGGCCTTCGACGATATCGAAATCATGTGGTTTTGCGAGGCGGCATTGCGCGATAAAGTCGAGCCATTCCTCAGTCATCGTCTCGAATTTCAGAACATGAGGTTCGTCATTTGGCGTATAGTTGTATTCATTTATGATTCCAGAACGCGTGAGGCGTACAGCCCAACGCATTGCCTTTGTTTTGAGAAGGGTATAGTAAAAACCATAATAAAAATCTTTGTTGAATCCAGTAATCCTGATTTCGGGGTATTCAACAATCTGCTTACTGCCGTGGTAAATCGTGGTCATAAGCTTTAATGAGATGTCGGTGGGAGAAATAAAGCCGCGTATTGCCAAAGGCAATAGCGGCTTTCGCAAGCCGTATGCGCCTGTGGCGCATAGGCGCGTCAAAAAAATATATATCTTATCCTGGGCCGTAGCTGCGGACGAAGTTGGGTCTGGCTTCGGTGGGCTCGTCTTTTTCGGCGCGCGGTTTGTAGGCTTTCATGCCGATCTGCGTCATGCCCTTTTCGGTAAAGATGAAGAGTTTATTCTTACGTGACAAGAGATCCTGCGCCAGTTTGGTCGTCGAATTCTTGATATGCCAGGGATTGTCTTCGGTGGGTTCCTGTTTTGTAATCTGATCCCACGGACAAAGATAGAAGATTTCTTCGAGGAAGGCGCGGAAGTCGTTGATAAAGTTGACGCTTTCGACTTCTATAAATTCGATATCACCGATACGCGCATTGCGTGCCTCGTCGATGAGATCCTGTGCTTCAACAATAGGCATGTCGTCGATATCGAATATCGTCGCGCGGTCGAGATCGTAATATCTTTCTATTTTGGGGATATTACGCAATATAAATTGCGGGGTGCATTCTACAATTTGATCATCGACTTCATCGGGCCGTTCGTTGGTGATGGGCTCTGCCGAGGATTCGAGTTCCATCTGATGGAGTTCGTGAATTTTATCGGCGAACTGATTGAAATCGATACAAATGGGCTTTTCAATATGAACTTCTTTGAGCAATTTGCGCGGGATCAGGGCCATATTGTCATCGGCATAAGCAGAACGCCAAAACCCGGGCGGTATTTTCCCCGGTTTGAATGTTTCGGGGCCCAGGTCTGTCTGAATTATGGATAAATCCAAGTTGCAATCTTGTTCAGGACTCATCTTTACTCACGAGAAGAATCAGCATAGTTGGTATTTGCACAATCGTTCCATGCGTTGAGTTCGGTTTCACATCTCGTGAATATTTCAGCGCCTTTAATGAATGAGCTGACTTTTAATTTACCTATGCATTTCTGATAATTTAACAGTTCTTTTCTACAAACAGATTTTTTATCTTCGGCAGAGGTGACAATATCAAGAATTTCTTCCTGATCTTTGACACAGACATAATAATTAGTATAAGCCACTTCTTTACTTTGAAAAGTCCAGCTAATCTCCAGATCGAATAGCTTCGAATCTTCGACGATATTATCACACATTTTCTCTATATCAGAACGACTGTCGTTTTCATCATCACTGCATGCAAACGCAAAACAGGATAGACCTAATAATATAAACAATAATTTTTTCATATTTTCACCATAGATGTAGAGACGTATCATGATACGCCTCTACGGGATGATATACAGTTTCAAGGTTAGTTATCGCCAACCTTAATCGTGGTGTGTGTTTCTTCTTCCTGTTGATAATATTCGCTCGTATAGGTGCGGTTTTTGACGATGCCGAGAGCTTCCTCAATTTCCTGAGTGATTTCGGTACATTTTTTACCTTTGGCGCCTTTAACGGCGATACCTACAGAACCATCTGGGTTGATGGTAAATTCGATTTCCTGTTTTACTGCCATTTTTTCACCGTTAATGTAATGACGTTATCCTGTTTGGTCTCTTCCATGTCGAGGGTATAGCCTTTCTTTTTAACCTCTTTGAGGACCTTGTGATAAGCGTATCGTTGCTGGACCTGGTTGACAAACTGTTGTTCGGTGATGCCGCGAGTGGCTTCGACGCCCCACCAGTCGGCGAGGAGTTCGCATCCATTTTCGTTGATGCGGATACCGACGTCGTATTTGCCGCTGATTTTGATGGAAATGTCGGCTTTTTCGAGTTGCTGGTTATAGCCACGGACGTTGACACCTTCTTCGGAGTGTACGCATTCGTAGCCGAGATCGGCGATGGCCTCGAGAATGCACTCGAGGTCGTTCATTTTGGTTTCTACAGTTGAAAAGTGGCTCATTTGCTTCCTTCCTTGCTACATCTCGAGATGTCGAATTTGCTTATCTTCCTCGTGTTGATTTTCTTCATCGAGGCTTGCGCGTCTTGCACGGCTCTTTGCCCAGTCGCGCATGTAGTCGATGCGTTCTTTCATCTGATAGGAGAGTGGAATGATTTCGTTGCAGCTTCGGACGACGCTATCGGTATCGATATCGCGTTTTGCCTCGTAGGCATCGAACAATGCAGAAATGATGGCCTGTTCGATTTCGGAGCCGGAGAATCCCTGTGTGGCGGCGACGATTCTTGGGATATCGAAGTCAGCAACTTTGCGGTTTTTCTTGATGAGATGGATTTCGATGATGGTCTTTCTCTCGGAGGGGCTTGGGAGATCGACGAAGAAGATTTCGTCGAAACGGCCTTTACGTAGGAGTTCCGGGGGCAGCATTGAGACGTCGTTTGCGGTTGCGATGACGAAAACGGGGCTCGTTTTTTCCTGCAGCCAAGTAATAAATGAACCGAAAACGCGTGCGCCGGTACCACCGTCGGTCTGGCCGGAGGATTTGGTTCCCGAGAATCCCTTTTCCAACTCGTCCATCCAGAGAATGCATGGTGCGACGGCTTCGGCGGTGGCGATGGCTTTGCGCATGTTCTCTTCGGAGGAGCCGACTAGCGAGGAGAAGACCTTACCGACGTCGAGGCGTAGGAGGGGCATTTTCCAGAGAGCGCCGACGGATTTTGCGGTCAGTGATTTACCGCATCCGGGCAGACCGAGAAGCAGAATGCCTTTGGGCAGTGGCAGACCGAATTCGCGTGCTTTCGAGCTAAAGGCGAGGTTACGTGTCTTGAGCCAGGATTTGAGGATTTCGAGGCCGCCGATGTCGCGCAGTTTGAGGTCGGACTGGTAGAATTCCAGAAGACCGTTTTTGCGGATGAGGTTTTTCTTTTCATCGACGATGGTTTCGATATCGAAATCGCGGCAGACGATCAAGCTCTTGGAGAAGACGTTTGAGGCTTCGACGGCGGTCAGGCCGAGGGCAGCTTCGACGACTTTTTCACGGAAGTACGGGTCATTGCGGACCTGCTGGCAGAGTTCGTCGGGAACGCTCTTGAGAACCTGCAGGACGAGTTCATTGATGACGGTTCTGTTGGGGAGATCGTAGTCGATGACGCTGAGTTCTTTTTCGAGCTCGGTGGGAACTTTGTAAGTCGGGCTGAGCAAAAGCACGTGTTTTTTGTATTTGCTCGTTTTGAACTCGCGGCTGAGGTCACGCAGACGGCGTGTAACCTGTGGATCCGAGAGGTACGGATGAAAATCGCGCAGAACAAAGAGCGCATCATTCTCATAGCGGAAAATGTGCTCCATAGCGCGCTGAGGATCGCGAATATCATTGAACGTGTCACCATCACCGCCCTGGAATCCTTCTGTACAGGACCAGGTTACAAATCTGCGGTTACGGCGTTCACAGATGGCGCGAAGGTTTTTTTCTACACGTTCTTCTTCTGTACTTGTGACATACAGAAGCGGATACCTTGCACGAATCAAATACTCAATTTCTTCCTCTGAAGAAACATTTGGGCGAATTCCTTCCATATTCCAATCTGCTCCCGGCTTGCGGTTAATAAAATAGTACCTCAGCAGAATTACTGCTGCAAAGCACCGCGTAAATCTTTGAGTTTTTCTTTAATTTCGCCTAGAGAATTCTGGCTTGCATCCAGTGAGTTGCCGATATCTTCAAAGATATCTCTCGGGTTGTGGTCTTTAAGGACATTTTCGAGACGGGCTCTGTCCTGTGGCGCGATTTTGCTGATGTCGATTTTGACGTAGGCAACAAAGACGCGCTGCAATTCATCGATGCTCGAATCGAGCATACCCAGATCTTCGCGCCACTGGCTGACGACATCGTTCATTTCCGAATAGAGGCCGCGCAGGCGTTCGAGCAAAGCCCCATCGGCTTTGCCATCCTGTGGTGTTTCTGCAAGACGCCGTTCAAGATCGGCTTTTTCAGTTTCGAGCGCGTGGATACGATCGAGAAGTTCCGCGTCTCCGCCGGCAGCTTGTGTGGCATTGCGAAGCTGTTCTTCGAGATCGTGAATTTTGTCCTGCAGACCTGAAATTTTTTCGGCATCAGCGCCGTTTGCCAGTCCGTTTTCTTCGGCCGATTTGAGCTGCTTTTGCAGAAGCTCAATTTCGCCATTTTTGCGGTTGAGCTGATCGCGAACCTGGCTGAGTTCCTGCATGAGTGCTGCACTGTCGCCGCCGCCTTTGGCGCGCAGGGAATCCTGCAATTGTCGGATCTCGCGGGCCCGGTCATTGAGGTTGCCCTTGAGTTCGGTAAACATGACCTCGTGCTGCTCGACGACTTTCTTCATATCGCGGTTGCGGCGCTGGCTCTCTTCGAGGGCTTCATTCAGGGTGTCGACATTTTCCTTGAGGCGTTCGACATTTTCTCGCTCTTCCTTGCAGGAGAATTGTGCCAAATCGAGTTCGCGCTGCAGGTCATTGACGAGACGATTCTTTTGGGTGAGCTGCACCTTGAGATCGGCGATGGCCGTCTCTGCATTGGAAGTCGCCATGCCTTTTGACTCGAGCGTGTCTTTGAGTGTGGCGAGCTCCATTTTGAGGGATTCGGCCTCATCCTGGGAGGCAACGAGATCCTTGCGGCATTCCTGATATTGTTCTTTTTGGTGATCGAGCTGCTCCTTGAGTTTGTCGATCATATCCTTGAGGCCGGTGACGACGGTCTCGTGATACTCATTGCGGCGTTCGTAATCGGTGAGAATCTGATCGCGTTCTTCGAGTTTTTCCTGCAGTTCCCGATACATATCGTCTTGGGAACTGTTTCCTGCCTGAAGTTCATCCACCTGTCTGCGAAGGGAAGCGTTCTCGTCCTGAAGTCGGATGAATTCTTCCATCGAAGTTCCGCTCATCTGATTTTGCGGTGCAGGCTGTGAACCGTGAACTGGTGCGTAGGAACGGCTTCTCTTTCTGCTCGAATCTACCTGGCTGGGATGCTGCTGGGGCTGCATCATGGGCTGCTGCTGTACCGGCTGCATCATGGGCTGCTGCTGTACCGGCTGCATCATGGGCTGCTGTTGTACCGGCTGCATCATGGGCTGCTGCTGTACCGGCTGCATCATGGGCTGCTGCATCATGGGCTGCTGCTGTACCGGCTGCATCATGGGCTGTACTTGCTGATTTGCGGGCCCGCTCATCTGGGGCTGCATCTGCATCGGCTGCATTTGCCCGCCCTGACGCTGCATCGGGTTGCGGCTGTCCTGATATCCGCGTCCGCCGCCCTGCGGCTGCTGGAAATTGTTGTTCCCGCGCCCGTTGTTGGGATTATAGCCAGCCTGCTGGTACATCATCGGATTTTGCGACATTGGCATCACGCCGCCCTGAGGCTGTTCCGGCATGTGCGGTACATTGTCCGCCGCATTGTTGTCGCCTACCACACGAATGGAAAAATTACCGCACATCAACTCGCTGCCTACGAAAAGCTCTAGCATTTCGCCAGGCTGCAGGCGCATACCGTCGACTTTTGTGCCATTCGTCGGACGCCCGTTCGGCGGATCCTGTACAAATAATTTGCCATCACGCCAGGTCACCATCGCGTGAACGCGCGAAACGGATGCATTTGTGGTCTGAATTCCGCAGTCCGGATTTCGGCCAATCATCACCACATTGTTGTGTTCGCCAAGTTCAACTGACTTTTCCCAACCACCCTGATCGTTGAATACTAACTTCACCAAGGACATCTCTCCTTCTCAAAGTTCGCGCAAACGGAAACCCAAATACATTTCTAATGCATATTGACCTGATTTGTCCACAGTCCGTTTAAAAAATCAACCATGGGGGCGCCATCGCTATGGCTTTGCCATACGCTATGGCCGCGCCGGCTGCTTCGTACGCCGGCGCACAGATGCTTTTTTGGCATTCGCCAAAATGCGCATCTGTCTTATTCTAAAGCATATCGTAACGTGATATCCACCGATTTAAGCGTGAGCCCTATGTCCACGCCTATGTGAAAATCCCTGTCTATATCTGCATCCTGCTTTTCCAGCAGGCGCTCACTCATTTCAAAATGGATGAATGAATCGGTCGTTTTGAGTTGCTCCAGGGACATGTCTTTTAGAAATTTATCCTCCGAAGCCAAAATGATCGATTCGTCCGTGACCTGATAAAGAGCATTTTTGGGGGCACCATCCATTGCAATTTTGGCATCATCATAAATGACAGGACCTTCGGGTTGGTTTGGCTGCACGACTTCTGCGTTTTCAGCCCGTTCTTCTTTTGGCGCCGCTCCTGCGGCGGCATCGTCTGGCGTCGCTTCCGGAGATTCTGCAACGCCGGTAGCGGCGGGCTTGACGGTACTGTCGTCATTATCCTGATCCGGCGCGGGGACTTCTGCCGGTTCTGCTCCAGCCAGCCCCATTTTTTTGAGCAGTTTATCTGACTGAATCAGGTGCATGAGGGACGCCATCTCCGCGGCTTTCTCCGAACGATAACTGGCTGCGTACTTTTTGGGAGTATCTACTGTACCCTCGTACAAAACAGCCCCAACATAATGCGTATGCAAGGCAAACTGCGGGATGGAAGTCATCTCACCTATGGTGTCATCTTCGAGATCATTCAGACCGGTCAACCATGGACATGTGAATGGCTCCAGTTTAATGGCATCGCGGTACATGGCACTCATGGTCATGAGCTGCCTGACAGGCAGGGTTAGCCAGAAATTTGCCAGCGGCATGGTTGCATATTTGGGGAACTGCGTGACCCGGGGGGGGTGGGGCATTATTTCTTTAAGCCAGGCATCATTCTGAAGCTCCAGGCTGAATTTGGCATCTACACCAAATACCATCCCTCCCGATATCGGCATGACCTGCAGGACAATTCGCGGAACGACCGAGGAAATGCGATGCAGATCCTTGATACAGCGCTTGTCCATTTCGATTTTGTCTGAATTGCCTGAGAATTTTTTTGCCTGTTCCTGAAGCTGCACCAATTGATTGAGCATGGCATTCATGTCGAGAAGGCCGACAATATAGGTCGAATCGGAGGTGGATATTGCCGAGAGCGCAGAAACTGCGGATTTCTCTTCCGGAGGAACAGCCGATAAATCGGGCAGCAGTTTTCCTGTATGTTCATCGTCACTCACGAGGGTTATGGTCAGACTGTCCGGTCCCCAGTGCATGGCAAGTGCTGCAGAATCATTTTCGTCTATTCGGATGAGTGACCACGGTGTCGTCAAATCGGCAGGTGTACGCAGTTCGATGTTGTTCTGTTTCCAATAGGATTCGACAATACTCTGGAATTTTTCCACATCTGAAAGTGTGATTTTCAGAACCGGGGTCTGGCGAACAAAGTAAAATGCAAAATGCCCCAATGTCTCACCGCTCAGGCCAAGACTCATGAGCTTGCTCGATGAAAAATTCCTGAAAATGCCGCGGAACATTGTGTGTACAGATTTTTGAAATGGTGATTCTGTTTCAGAAATCTGTTTGAGATGCGATAGCACCAGCGTAGAGATATGGCTGAAAAAATCATCGAGATCCTTGCGTTGGTAATCAAATGCACCTGTGGATGCAATAATTAGAAAACTCGAATTGGGAATGGTCTTTAGAAGCGGATTTTGTGAAATGCCAGGTGTTTTGGCCTGAATCGGTACATAACCATGCCACAGTGGTTTGCGGGAACTGCGAACATTTTGAGGCGCAGGATGTTCTGCCGGGTCGTTCAGATCGCTATCCGCTTTAGCAGCAACATCGTTTCCTTCGGCATTGTCGCCTTTTGCTTCTGAATCGGCTTCTGCGGCCTGCTGCATTTCCGTTTCTGCAACAGGTTCTGCTTCTTTGGGAGTTTCTTCCTTTTTTTTGCTGCACGATAGACAAAGGGCTGCACTGAGTAAACACAGGGGAATGATTCGGCGTATTCTCATAATGACTGGCTGATTGGGAAAGTTACGTTGTGCGATTGACATAGGGACGTCCCTAACCGTCTCTGCGCAATGAATCCGACATTATAATATGAAATCACCTTGGGTATGAATGTCCAGAAAAAAAAGCACGCCGTATTTCGTTTATCGAAATAGGCGTGCGCGCACGGCGTATGTCAGGCCGTTACAAAACGGCCTGACATAGACGGCGCACTCAGAAATAATTTGATACGATTTTTTTTGGCCCTTTTTGGGATTTTTTGCCCATTAATATAATGAAACGTTCAATGTCATCGGGCTCATGACGGTCTTGAGATTGTCAGGCATGGGTGGCTGTGGCGCTTCGTGGACTCATTCTCATAGCGGGATTCGCAGGTGTATGAAAGTCTGACGAGATTCTCTTATGCTTCGAAAACCGACTCCATGCAAACCGACACGGAAGCAGGCTGTTGTGCAAAAAATTAGAACACAACGGCTAGGCCGAAGTGCGCCCAGAGCGTGAGTCTGGTGGAGGCGGGTGGCACGGGTGGGGCCCAATGATAGATGATTGAGTGTAGTGTATGTTGATGTAGGTTTAGTGGCGGCTAAATTTAAGGCTTTGTTTAATGAGTGTGGATATTTTTTTATAGATAACTTCCATCCTAGCTTAGAGCTTGGAGCATTGAGAGGAGATTGACCAATCAACGCTCAAAGCTCGAAGCAATGAAATAATTTAGCTATCGGAACAAGTCATATCCACGGTGGTTAAACATGGCAAAATTTAAATTGGTTCGCCAAATGGCCGTGGATCTTTGATAATGGATGGATCAGCTTGTAACTGGAGGTACGGCTGTGCGTGGATTGGTCCATTGGCTGAAAGGATGACATTTTTTTCAATAAAAAATAATATTTTGTGGTAGAAAGCGTGTGTACCTGTTGGACATGGAGGGTTTATGTCACAGGAAAAAATGCCTCAGCCGCCCAAAATTCCCTTTGATTATGAAGTTAAGTGTGAAATTGCACTCACACCGGAACAGCAGCGCATCGTCAAAAATCAGACGGGACGCGACATGACGGAACTCATCTTGGAGGATAAAGAAGGGCTTTACACTAGGCGTATGAAGACTTCTGATCCGGATGATTTTACCATACTCGCCATTCGGCAGGCAAAGCGTTTGAACCGGTATGATGAGGATTATCGGGATTATCTCGAAGAATTGGCTAAATG
>OCTW011615348.1_pt1 | contig 16045 bp, 14 predicted proteins | sample 1539671 | NCBI WGS metagenome assembly OCTW01 (sample SAMN02144230, study PRJEB22623) | gut metagenome | biome: sheep rumen | host: Ovis aries | place: New Zealand
TAGGCAATGACACAGATGTTGGCACAGAGAGAGCATGACTATTTCGCAGAGACTGTAATCTGTGCCAACTGCTATATTGTTGCCAAAAATTCTTGTCGGCAAAAATGGGGGTTTATTGGAAAAAAGATTGTATCTTCGCAGCAGAAATAAAAATATTCCTCGCTTACGAGGGATGGCCCATAAGGCTGATGGAGTATGATAATTACTTTGGCCGAGAGAGAGAACAGATGATAAATAAGTGCAAAGACGCATAATGGCAGCAATAATATAAAGACACTATAACATGAAAAGAATGAGCAAGACTTTGTTGCTCGCACTGACGGCGGGCATGATTGCGTTTTCCCAAGCCGAGGCGCAGAAAATCAAGAAATTCTATGAACCGCGCGAGCTGATACAGGTAAGCACGGACAATGTACAGATGGCTTACAACCAGACGGAAGAGACGGTGTTTATAACGGCAAACTCACCCTACGAGCTCTACTGCCGCAGCCAATGGCTCAAGGCTTCGGAGCAGGGTGACAAGATTGTGGTCAGTGCCACACCGAACGACAGCTTCGTGCCACGCACGGCGCGCATCATCCTAACAACAAAGAAGGAGAATGTGAGCCGCGTAATCAGCGTAACACAGAAGCCGGAGCCGGGCCACGACCAGTTCTTTGCACTGCCCACGGAGGGTAACCTGCTACCTATGGCCAAGATGGACCTAAGCAAGGCTACCCATGACAAATATATTAAGGAGATTCTCATAGACAAGTCGGTGGACGGCCACAAAATCAAGATTAAAAACAACACCTATGAGTCAGCCATTGCCACTCATGCTCCCTCACAGTTTAACATCAAGCTTAACGGAGCCATGCGATTTGTTTGTGATTTAGGTATCGATGACGAGATTCTCACTCGCACGACCAATAATCACGGCAATGCTCTCTATAAGGTGCTGCTCGATGGTAAGGAAGTGGCTGTCGGCCGCATAACCATTCTCGACAAGCAGGCAGTGCACCTTGACATCAACACTCATGGGGCACAGATGATGCAGATAGTGCTGGATCCTGACGGCTCTAACTGGGGCGACCATATAGACTTGGGCAACCCCTACTTTGAGTTGACGGCCGAGAAGCCGGAGCTGGTTCCCTGATGCCGAATCTCAAATATCAAATAACGACGTCTGCTGCTATGCTGCCCATAAGCATGGTGGTTATGGTCGGAGCCTGGTTGGTACAGGCTCCGCTGACTGTGATTTCTTCTGCGGGGCTGGGTGCAGCGCTGATTATTACGCTGGCTCTTAGGTGGACGAGCAATGCGGTGCAGCTTATCAGGGTAAGGAGCTGGGCGGTATCATCGGTATTTGCACTTATGATGGCTGCTACGGGACACTGGCACCAGTGGAGCCCGCAAGACATGGGACTTTGCGCTCTCTATATGACTTTTGCGGGGGGGCTGCTGCTCTCCACCCAGACAGCGCACCCCCAGTTAAGCATCTTTATAGGTATCATGGGGTTGGCGGGTATGGTGATGATTGTGTCGCAGACAATATGGCTGCTGCCGATGGGCATACTGGCCATGATGATGGCCCTGCGTGTATGGACAGGGCGCACATTGGCAGCGCTGCTGCTAGGACTGCTGCTTCCGTTGGAGGTATGGGTGGCGTGGAGCCACCTCAACGGCACCCTGAGCAACTTTGCCCTTTCGCAGTTCTACAACTTCGCAATTCCACAATTGACAATAAGTGGTCAATGGTCAATGGTCAATGGCCAATGCTTATTAGTTATTGGTTATTGTTTTTTGGCTGGTGTCACATTGGTGAGCATAGTTCATTTTATGCGCACCAGTCTCGACGATAAGATAAGTACGCGTATGCGCTATATCACACTGCTTCTGCAGTGGCCCATGCTGCTGGCGCTCACGTTGCTCTGTCCGGGGACGGGTAAGTGTCTGGTGCCGGCATTGGCGCTGTGCAGTGCGCCGTTTGTGGCGCGCTGGGCGGTGTTCTCCCGTGGCTGGATAGCGTCGCTGGCTTTCTGGCTGATGGTGGCGACGATGATGATATTGATTTTGAAATTAGAGAATTGATATTTAGCCAAGTTCGGAAGCGGGCACAGAAAACTGAATACTTCGCAAAAATATGATTTTTGAGCAAAGCTCTCTTTGAGAGAAGTCCTTTTTATTGGTCGGCTAAGCCAGACTGACGAAAAAGAGCAAGAAAGAATAACGGCAAAGACTCAACCAGAATTTTTTAAAAAAGAATTATCCAGCGGCTTATTAAATAGAAGATTGCCAAATGGTGAAATGATAATATGCTTTTCCTCAGTATAACCGAGTTTCTTGTGCAGTATGGCTACACCGGTATGGGAGTGGCCGCCTTTCTGGCCGGCAGCTTCATTCCGTTCAGTTCGGAGGTGATTCTCACTGGGCTCTATGCCAGCGGGTTACATTTGTGGCCGTTGATAGTGGCAGCCACCATCGGCAATGTGCTGGGAGGCGTGTTCAACTATTGCATCGGGCGGATGTGCAACGAGGGGTGGGTGTATCGTCTCTTACGCGTGAAGGAGGATAAGTTGGAACATACCAAGCAGCAGATACGCACCCACGGCGCGTGGATGGGTTTGTTGGCTTGGGTGCCGATCTTAGGCAGTGCCATAACTATTGCCTTGGGAGTGCTTCGAGTGAACTTCGCTACGTCGCTATGTGCTATAGCCATAGGTAAATTTCTGCGCTACTTAGCTTTAGGCTACATCCTTTCACTGACATAATTCTTTCTGTTGTTAAAAATGTGAATTAGCAAAAAATGTTGTAACAAATCGCCAGCGATGGTGTTATATATAAGATGAGACACTTACTATTGCTTCTGATAATAATGACGATATGCCTTGGCACAAGAGCCGAGCGCAGAGACTCCATCGAAGTGTGGGGTAAGGTGACTGACCTCTTCACCGGTGAGGAGATAGAGAAAGGCTCGCTCACCATCTACGATGAGCAGGACTCCATAATGGTAATAGACACTATCCACCCCGCCAAGGATGCCTACTGGGGCACATGGAAATATAAGGAGCAGTCGGGCTACAAACTCAAGCTGCCGCGAGGTGGCCAGTACAAGGTGCGCTTCGACGTGGAGGGCTACAGCAGCGAGTTTCAAGACCTCCACATTCCCGAGAAGCAGTACCATAAGTACACCAAGGAGTGGATGCAGAATTTCAAGCTCAAGAAGCTGCCCAAGGAGTACACCATCGACGGTGTAACCGTCAAGGCTACCAGGATAAAGATGGTGGTAAAGGGCGACACGGTGGAGTATAATGCCGATGCTTTCAACCTGGCCGAGGGCTCCATGCTTGACAAACTCATCGAGGCCATGCCCGGCATGGAGCTGGGCGACGACGGTGTCATCACCCATAACGGCAAGAAGGTGGAGAGCCTGCTGGTCAACGGCAAGGACTTCTTTGACGGCGACCCAAAGTTGGCGCTTGAAAACCTGCCTGCCTACACGGTGAAAAAGGTGCAGGTCTATCGCCGCGACGACGAGGCTGGCTACCTAATCAAGGACTCCGTCAAGCGCGACGAGATGAAGAAGCTGGTGGTGGACGTGAAGTTGAAAAAGGAATACAACAAGGGCTGGATGGTCAACGCCGACCTTGCCGGCGGCACCAAGGGCCGCTACACTACCAAGCTGGTGGGCATGTATTTCACCGATGCTTTCAAGTTTATTGCCGCCGGCGGACTTAACAACCTCAACGACCGCGGCCTCACCAATGACCGCGGAGAGATGAACAGCCAGGTGTCGCCCATGGGCCTGCACAATATTAAGAAGGTGCAGAGCGGCTTCACCTACGAGCACGAGGACAAACTACGCCTGGCGGCAGGATTTGACTTCACCCACGCCGACGACGACAACGAGACCGTGAACTCCTCGATCACCTACCTCACCGGCGGCGACACCTACAACCGTAGCCGCTGGCACGGCGTAACCAAATCGACACAGCTCAACTTCTACAGCCGTCTGCGCAATCGCGCCAGGAGCAGTTTCCTCTGGTCGCGGCCGCTAAACATAAGCTACAGCCGCAACCGCGGCAACCATACTTCCTCCAGCGCCACCTTCAACGACGACCCCATGGACAGCTATCGCGGTGCGGCTCTCGACAGCGTATTCATGCCCGTGGGCAGCACACGCCTGGAGCAGATACTGACCAACACGGTGCTCGACCAGACCATGACAGAGACGCACAACACCTCTGTCAGCAGCAACGCCAGCTTCCAATTCCATGACCCGCTGTTCGGCAACGATATGCATTTTGACTATGGATTCAATGCTGGCCGCTTCGGCAACGACAGCTATCAGCACTACCTGCTCGACAACCGCGCCGCCGACAACAAAGACTACCGCAATATCGCCACCTTTGCCCCGGCTCATCGCTACGACTACAACTTCAATATCAGCTACGACATAGAGTTGATGAAGAATTGGAGCCTCAACATCAATTATGGCTACAACCAGAGCTACGACAAGAACAAATCCTCACGCTATCGCCTCGACTCCCTCAGCGGCTGGGGCGAGGGCACTACCCACGGACTCGGCATGACGCCCTCATCGCGCGACTCCATGCTTATGGCGATGGATGTGCGCAACTCCTACCACACCAGCAAGCGATTCCGCCAAAACGAGGTAAGGATCGGCTCCTGGTTCAGCATAGCCGAGAAGCTCAGCGGATGGATTGCCCTGCCCCTGCGTATGCGCAACTCCACCGCGTGGGACAACCGCAACAACATTTCCCAGCGCAAGACCGCCAACCTCACCAGCCTCGACCCGACACTACACCTCTGGTACAACAAGCGGGGAGAGAACGGCAAGGTCAGCTGGATGAACTTCAACTACAATTTCAACCATAACATGCGCGATGCCAGCCAGCTCCTTGACATCTACGACGACACCAATCCGCTGTTCATACGCGAGCCGAATACCAACCTCCGCAACCCACGCAACCACCATATAGAATTTGGCTGGGGCTACGGCAACATGGTCCACACGCAAAACTACGGCTTCGGCGGCAGCTGGGACGTAAACAGCAACTCCGTGGCCACCGCAACACTCTACGACCGCAACACCGGCATAACAACCTACCGCCCACTCAATATCAGCGGCAACTGGACTGCCTCCGTCAATGGACGCTACTCACGCAACATCGACAAGAACGACCACTGGGAACTGGCTAGCCGCCTCTTCTTCTCCTACAACCACAGCGCCGACTACATCAGCGACACCCAGAGCGACATTGCCCAGATACAGCGCAGCACGGTCCACAACTACAATACCTCCTCGTACTTCCATCTCAAGTATATGTACAAGAAGACCAACGTGATGCTTGAAGGCAGTGCTAACTGGCACATACAGAGCAGTGAGCGCCAGAACTTCCAGCACGTCAGCGCAGTCGACTTCAACTACGGCATCAAGGCCAACGGTCCTATCGTCTGGGGGCTGGAGTACGATACCGACATCAAGATGTTCTCACGTCGCGGCTATAACGACCACTCCATGAACGATGACTACCTCATTTGGAATGCCTCCATCTCCAAATCGTTGCTCAAGGGCAAGCCCCTCACCCTGCGCCTGGAGGTGGTAGACCTGCTCGGACAGCGCAGCAATGTGCAGAACACCATTAACTCGCAGGGTCGCACCGAGGTATGGCACAACTCCGTGCCACGCTATGCACTGCTCCACGTGGTCTATAAGTTCAACAGTATGACCAAGAAGAAAGGCGTTAAGTCTACAGAAGGGTAATATTTCAAGAAAGAGGAGCACATTTTTTAATATTTCCGCAAGAAAACGTAACAAAATGTTTGTTTTATTGCGGAAATTATGTAATTTTGTCACCTCAAATAAGCAGCCATGAGTAAAGTATATAAAATAACCGATTACAAGCCGCTGCTCAACCCGCAGGAAACAGAGCAGGGTATCAAGAAGATTAAGGACTTCTTTCAGCAGAACCTGGCCACAGGCCTCAAGCTACGTCGCGTGACGGGGCCTTTGTTTGTGCTGCGGGGCACAGGCATCAACGACGACCTCAATGGAGTGGAGCGCCCCGTAACCTTTCCCATCAAGGATTTAGGTGACCAGCAGGCCGAGGTAGTACATTCGCTGGCCAAGTGGAAGAGGCTTACCTTGGCGGAGTATAACATTCAGCCAGGCTATGGCATCTACACAGACATGAATGCCATCCGCGCCGATGAGGAGTTGGACAACCTCCACTCCCTCTACGTGGACCAGTGGGACTGGGAGCGCGTTATCACTGCCGAGCAGCGTACGGTGGACTACCTTAAGGCCATAGTACGCGACATCTATGCTGCCATGCTGCGCACCGAGTTTATGGTGTGTGAAGCCTACCCGCAGATACAGCCATTTCTGCCTTCTGACATATACTTCATCCATGCAGAGGAGCTCCGCAAGATGTATCCTGACCTTACTCCCAAGGAGCGTGAGAACGCAATCACCGAAGCCAAAGGTGCAGTGTTCATCATAGGCATAGGTTGCGAGTTGGGCGACGGTAAGCCCCACGACGGCCGCGCACCCGACTATGACGACTACTCCACCGTTTCATCGTTGGGTCTGCCTGGCCTCAACGGTGACATCCTGATATGGAACGAGGTGCTGGGACGCGCCGTAGAAATATCCTCCATGGGTATCCGCGTGGACAAGGAGTCACTGTTGCGTCAGCTCAGGCTCAGCGGCAAGGAGGAGCGCAAGGACCTCTACTTCCACAAGCGACTGCTCAGCGGACAGCTGCCCCTCAGCATCGGTGGCGGTATAGGCCAGTCACGCCTCTGCATGCTCTATCTCAAGAAAGCACACATTGGTGAGATTCAGGCATCCATATGGCCTCAGGATATGCGCGACAAATGCCGTAAGCAGGGCATACATCTGCTGTAAAAAGTTATATTTACGTATCCTTGTCCTTCATTGGCGTGTCAGTTCTGCCTCTAAGATAGAGGGGGTGTCACCTTGGCGACGGAGCGTATGAGAAAAACTTTTAACGGACAGCAATAAGTAAGAATCAATACTTTTCTACAAAGAAAGACCTTGTATAAATGCAAGGTCTTTTTCTTTATAAGGAAATCCTAGTGGTGTAAAGCCTCTCGGCTTTGTTACACTTTTACGTGATTAATAGTTTTTTCTAAAAAGTAACTTTGCCGTAAACTTCCTTTCCTTATTTCATGGTGTTGAGGAACTGGATAATCAGTATTAGTAGGAAGAGCACTAAAAACATCACGCCTAAACGCATGAAGCATCCTCCCGGCAAACAGCCACGCGTTCCCTCATCGTCGCCCAAAGGACTCGATGACGACTCGCCGTTAAGAAAAAGCAAGACGAGCACAATAATTATAAGATATACCCAAAAACTCATTCGTGATGCAAAATTACCGCATAATATGTAAATTAACGATGAAAAAAGTAAAAAAAACACTCTTCAGTGCCAAAAGAGAAGAAAAACGCCCCATTTTTACACGTTAGTCAAAAGAAATTGTGTAAATTCGCATTGCTAGTTAGTAAAATAGATAACCAAAAACCTTAACACACAAACATGAAACCAACTCTTTTTCTGCTTGCAGCAGGCATGGGCAGCCGTTATGGCGGCCTCAAGCAACTTGACACTCTCGGTCCCCACGGTGAGACCATCATGGATTATTCTATCTACGATGCCATCAAGGCTGGCTTCGGCAAGATTGTATGGGTAATACGCAAGGATTTTGAGGAGCAGTTCCGCACCCAGATTCTGGCTAAATATGAGGGCCATGTACCCTGCGAACTCTGCTTCCAGAGCCTTGACGCACTGCCCGAAGGTTTTACCGTGCCCGCCGGGCGCGAGAAGCCCTGGGGCACCAACCACGCCGTGATGATGGGCAAGGATGTCATCAAGGAGCCATTTGCCGTGCTCAACTGCGATGATTTCTATGACCGCGATTCCTTCATGGTGATGGCCAAGTTCCTCAGCAACCTCCCCGAGGGCAGCAAGGGCAAGTATGCTATGGTTGGCTTCCGCGTAAGCAACACACTTAGCGACAGTGGCACCGTGAGCCGCGGCATCTGCGAGAACGATGACAAGACTCATTTGCTTACCTCCGTGGTGGAGCGCACCAAGGTAGAACGCCGCGACGGCAAGGTGCAGTACCTTGACGACGACGACAAGTGGGTGACCATTCCCGATACCACCCCCGTGAGCATGAACTTCTGGGGCTTCACCCCCGACTATTTTGCTCACAGCGAGGAATATTTCAAGACCTTCCTCAGTGATCCGAAGAACCAGGCCAACCTCAAGAGCGAGTTCTTTATCCCCCTGATGGTGGACCACCTCATCAAGACAGGACAGGCCACCTGCGAAGTGCTCGACACCACCTCCAAGTGGTTTGGCGTGACTTATCCCGAAGACCGTCCTGCCGTGGTGGAGAAATTTGCCAAGCTCGGCGAGGAGGGACAGTACCCCGAGAAGATGTTCTAAGAAAACATAGACATTAAACAATTAAGGAGTCGCAACAGATGTTAGCTTGCGACTCCTTATTATATATATGTGTTTATCGTTAACCGATTGAGAGATGGAAGAAGCGGGCTGCGCGGGCGGCCAGGCTGCTGTCGCAGTTGTCAATGAAGGTCTCCAGTATGCGAGTGTCTGGAGTGAGCGGCACAATGTCGTAATCGGCAATGGCTGCGGGAATGAGGGTGCTGTAGCCGCTACTGATGGTCACTGGGGCGGTGGGTGCCATTCCAACGGCGGTACGCGGCTCTATGCGGCAGCTACCTTGCAGGCAGATGCTTATGACAAAGGAGTCGTATTTCCTCATGTCGCGATGGAAGGGGTGGGCAATGTCAATTGTGCGAATGCTGAAGTAGGGACTGTTTATTACGGGCACCGCCTTTTCTGTAGCTTCGGCGTAGTGGGTGCGGTAGTCCTCTTGCACCTCATAGTCTATAGCTTTTGCTGCCATCTCGGTGTGCAGTTCACGGGGACGGCCGTCAATGCCTGGGCGGTCGTAGTCGAAGATGCGGTAGGTGATATCACTGCTTTGCTGTACCTCCACCAGCAGAATGCCGCCACAGATGGCGTGGACACGGCCGGAGGGAATGTAAAAGACATCGCCAGTCTTTACCTCATGACGGGCCAACACGTTGCATATAGTGCCATCCATAACGCTGAGGCCGTATTCCAGGGGGGTAATCCTCTTATTGAATCCCACCAGGACACTTGAACCTGGCTCGGCATCAACGATATACCACATCTCAGTCTTGCCCTTCTTGCCATGGTAGCGCATAGCCATCTCGTCATTAGGGTGCACCTGTATGCTGAGATCCTCGCGGGCGTCAATCAGCTTGACCAGCAGGGGCAGTTGGCGGCCGTATTTTTTCACTACGGCATTGCCGAGCACCTTTTCGCCCATCTCTTCGGTGAAGTCATTTATCTTTCGTCCTGCATAGGGGCCATTGCTGATGATGCTCTCGCGTTCAGGAATAGAGCTGACTTCCCAGCTTTCGCCGACAGGCACGTCCGTAGGGGGCAACCCTTTCCATAGCAGGAGACGATTGCCGCCCCATACAACTTCGCGGAGAAGGGGCTTAAAGAGAAGAGGATAGAGAGGTTTCACTGGTTGCTTTATCTGCTGTCGCTGTTATTATAGGCCTTCTGCTTACCGAATTTACATTACCTCATCGCCAAACTTCATTTGGGCGTCATTCATTATTCGGCGCACAAAGGCAGGGTCATTCTTACGGCACACCATTAGCACCTTGTCGTTCTCCACTACCATGTAGTCCTCCAGGTCCTGAAGGATGACTACCTTGTCAGAGCTGATGTTGATCAGATTGTCGTGGCATCCGTAGAGAAGGTGGCGCACATCGCCTGTCACATTGCCGTCGCTATCCTTTTGCTGCAGGTCATAGTAGTTCTTCCACGAGCCCACATCGGCCCAGCCAAAGTTGCACGGAGCGATATAGACATTAGTGTGGTGTTCCAGAATAAGCATGTCGATAGACTGGAATCGTATGCGCGGATACTGCTCGGTGACAATGGCAGTGAAGGTGTCAAGGTCCTGGCCTTCTGCAATAATGGCAGCCATCTTTTCTATGTCGGGATAATCCTGGCGCAGTGCGCCAAGCATGGTCTTGACATTCCAGAGGAAGATACCCGTGTTCCAATAAAACTCGCCGCTTTCGCAGAAGAGTCGTGCAAAGTCTATGTTGGGCTTCTCTGTAAAACTCTTGAGCATGAAGAATCCGTCGCGGGTATCCTCACTGGCTTGCAGGTAGCCATAGCTGGTGGCAGGGCGTGTAGGCTTGATGCCTATGGCAAGAAAATTGTCGGTTTCATCGATAAAATCCAATCCTTTGCGCATCTGCCTCTCAAACACTTCATAATCGAAGATGAGCTGGTCGGCCGGCGCACATATCACATTAGCTTCAGGGTTGCGTGCCACAATGTGCATCAGGGTGAGGGCAGTGGCCGGTGCCGTGCTTAACTGCAGCGGCTCAGCCACTATCTGGCGGGGGTCAACCTCGGGAAGCTGCTGCTGAACCAGAGGGACATAGTCTTTATATGTGCTGATAAATATATTCTCCTTGGGTACCAGGTGTGTGTATCGGTCATAGGTTTGTTGCAGCATTGTCCGCCCGATAGAAAAGAGGTCGATAAACTGCTTGGGCTTCGCGCTAAGGCTCATGGGCCATAGCTTGGAGCCTATACCGCCAGCCAAGATGATTGCGTAGTTCTTGCTATTCACAATATTAGATTAAATTGACAGGTTAATAAGTTGACAGGTTAACAGACTGTTACTGGGGTGTTTTTCGTCAGTTGACAGGTCGGTTGGCCTGTTTCACGTTGCTAAGTTAAGCAAAAAAAAGATAACACGCATATAATCTCCCCCAAAAAAGACGTTTGTGCAAATGATTTTCTCCAAAACAATAGCGGCTGTGCATCATAGCACAGCCGCCAAAGTGATTATAAGCTCAACTGCGGGCCTGCAGCGACGAAGTGATGAATCCCGTTGCTTTGACCGCAGTTTCTTTTTTTACAACTGCGGGCCTGCAGCGACGAAGGGATGAATCCCGTTGCTTTGGCCGCAGTTTTTTTACAACTGCGGGCCTGCAGCGACAAAGTGATGAATCCCGTTGCTTTGGCCGCAGTTTCTTTTTTTACAACTGCGGGCCTGCAGCGACGAGAGCCTTACCGGCCTCGTTGCCCTCATACTTCTTGAAATTCTTGATGAAGCGTGCGGCGAGGTCCTTAGCCTTTTCTTCCCACTGGGTAGGATCGGCATAGGTGTCGCGCGGGTCGAGGATGCCGGTGTCAACGCCCTCCAGCTGAGTGGGAACCTCAAAGTCAAAGTAGGGAATCTTCTTGGTGGGAGCATTGAGGATGGCGCCGCCCAGGATAGCATCGATGATGCCACGGGTGTCGCGGATAGAGATACGTTTGCCGGTGCCATTCCAGCCGGTGTTAACCAGGTAAGCCTTGGCACCGCTCTTTTTCATCTTCTTCACGAGTTCCTCAGCATATTTGGTGGGGTGGAGCTCCAGGAAAGCCTGGCCAAAGCAAGCAGAGAAAGTGGGAGTGGGCTCGGTAATACCGCGCTCAGTGCCGGCCAGCTTAGCGGTGAAGCCAGAGAGGAAGTAATACTTGGTCTGCTCCGGGGTGAGGATGCTCACGGGAGGCAGCACGCCAAAGGCGTCAGCGCTGAGGAAGATAACGTTCTGGGCATCGGGACCGGCACTCTTGCCGTTAACCTTCTTCACAATCTTCTCGATGTGGTTGATAGGATAGCTGACGCGGGTGTTCTCGGTCACGCTCTTGTCGGCGAAGTCAATCTTGCCGTCCTCGGCTACGGTCACGTTCTCCAGCAGTGCATCGCGGCGGATGGCGTTGTAGATATCAGGCTCACTCTCCTTGTCAAGGTTGATAACCTTGGCATAGCAGCCGCCCTCCAGGTTGAAGACGCCCTCATCGTCCCATCCGTGCTCGTCATCGCCGATAAGCAGACGCTTGGGGTCGGTGGAGAGGGTTGTCTTGCCGGTGCCGCTGAGGCCGAAGAAGATGGCAGTGTTCTTGCCCTCCATGTCGGTGTTGGCGGAACAGTGCATAGAGGCAATGCCCTGCAGTGGCAGGTAGTAGTTCTGCATGGAGAACATACCCTTCTTCATCTCGCCGCCATACCATGTGTTGATAATCACCTGCTCACGGCTGGTAGTGTTGAAGGCTACGCAAGTTTCGCTGTTGAGGCCGAGCTCCTTGTAGTTCTCCACCTTAGCCTTCGAGGCATTGTAGATAACAAAGTTGGGCTCAAAGCTCTTAAGCTCCTCCTCGGTGGGCTGGATAAACATATTCTTCACAAAGTGAGCTTGCCATGCCACCTCTACAATGAAGCGAACGGCCAGGCGGGTAGCCTCGTTGGCACCGCAGTAGGCATCCATCACGTAGAGCTGCTTGTTACAGAGCTCCTTGATGGCAATGTCCTTAACCTTGCCCCAAACCTCTTCGCTCATGGGGTGGTTGTCGTTCTTATATTCCTCGGAGGTCCACCAAACCTTGTCGTGGCTCTGTGCATCGTCAACGATATACTTGTCTTTAGGTGAGCGGCCAGTAAAGATACCGGTCATCACGTTGACGGCGTTAAGCTCTGTCAGCTGACCTTTGTCAAAGCCAGTCAGGCCGGCCTTGGTCTCCTCCTCAAACAGAAATTCGTAAGAGGGATTGTGGGCAATCACGGTAGCACCGGTGATGCCATACTTAGTAAGATCTAATGTTGCCATAGTTTTGTTTTGTGTTAATAGTTTTTCTCGGTACAAAGGTACTAATTTTAGGTTTCGCGTGCGCCTGTTAAGCCAAAATTCGTGTCTGACAGCCATTCATGAGGTGCTTTTTGCCTTGTGGACTAAACAAAAACGCTAAGGAAATGCACTTTAAGACCTCGGGTGTGCATTTTTTTACGCAAAATTTTGGCTGATACAATATTAAGTCCTAATTTTGCCGCACGTTTTTAACACATTATTAATTAAACTAACTTAGTTATGTCAGAAATTGAAGCTAAAGTAAAGGCCATTATCGTTGATAAGCTTGGCGTAGACGAGAGCGAAGTAAAGAACGAAGCATCTTTCGCTAACGACCTCGGTGCAGACTCCCTCGACACCGTAGAACTCATCATGGAGTTTGAGAAAGAGTTTGGTATCTCCATCCCCGACGATCAGGCTGAGAAGATTTCTACTGTTGGCGGTGCCATTGAGTACATCGAGGCTAATACCAAGTAAACCTATACAATAGAATATCTCTACACACTTGCGGGGAGTTAATGGGGGTATAAAACCCGTTAGCTTCCCGTTATCTACCTTAATATAAATTTATATGGAACTTAAGAGAGTAGTCGTTACAGGCGTGGGTGCCATCACCCCCCTGGGCCACAATGTAGCCGACACATGGGCCGCTATCCTGGCAGGCAAGAGCGGCGCAGCCCCCATCACCCACTTCAATACTGAGAAGTTTAAGACTCACTTCGCATGTGAAGTAAAAGACTTCGATCCCAAGCAGTATATCGACCGCAAGGAGGCCAACAAGATGGACCTCTACACCCAGTATGCCATGGTGGCAGCCACTGAGGCAGTCGAGGACACCGGTCTCAACCTTGAGCAGGCCGACAAGAATCGCATCGGCGTAGTGCTGGGTGTGGGCATCGGCGGTATCAACAGCTTTGAGAAGGAAGTGAGCGACTATGCGCGCACTGGCGAGGAGCTCGGTCCCCGCTACAGCCCCTACTTCATTCCTAAGATGATTGCCGACATCGCTGCAGGTCATATATCCATGAAGTACGGGTTCCACGGTCCCAACTTCGTTACTACATCAGCCTGTGCATCCTCCACCCATGCCATAGCCACAGCCGTTGACCTCATCCGTCTGGGCAAGGCTGACGCTATCGTCAGTGGTGGAGCCGAGGCAGCCATCTGGCCCACAGGCCTCGGCGGCTTCAACGCCATGCACGCCCTGTCAACACGCAACGATGATCCCGAGGGAGCCAGCCGCCCCTTCAGCGCCAGCCGCGACGGATTCGTAATGGCCGAAGGCTCTGCATGCCTCTTCCTTGAAGAGCTTGAGCATGCCAAGGCACGCGGTGCCAAGATTTACGGCGAGATAGCAGGCTCAGGCATGAGCGCCGACGCATACCATATCACCGCATCCCACCCCGAGGGCCTCGGTGCCAAGCTCGTGATGGAGGCAGCACTCAAGGATGCCGGCATGAAGCCCGAAGACATCGACTATATCAATGTACACGGCACCTCAACCCATGTAGGTGACATCTCCGAGGTCAAGGCCATCCAGGAGCTCTTTGGCGACCACGCCTATAAGCTCAACATCAGCTCCACCAAGTCCATGACCGGCCATATGCTCGGCGCAGCCGGCGCAGCCGAGGCTCTCTTCAGCCTCCTGGCAGTCAAGGAAGACGTTGTGCCCCCAACCATCAATCATGCCGACGGTGATGAGGACCCTGAGATTGACTACAAGCTCAACTTCACCTTCAACACCGCACAGCGCCGCACAGTACGCGCAGCCTTGAGCAACACCTTCGGCTTCGGTGGTCACAATGCCTGCGTAATCATCAAGAAGTACGCCGAGTAAAACATTAGTATAGAAACTATAGTTCCTATAGTACCTATAAAAATGAATAAAATCCTGTCAAGCATAAAATTCCTCTTCCGCAAGAAAGGGGAATTTTTTGCTTCTATAGAAAGGATAGTAGGCTTCACCCCCGGCCATATAGAGTATTATCAGCAGGCCCTCACCCATCGCTCAGCCTCCATGCGTGACTCCAAGGGACGCCGCAACGACAATGAGCGCCTGGAGTACTTGGGCGATGCAGTCATAGAGACAGTCATCAGCGACATCCTCTATCATCAGTACCCCAAGCGCGACGAAGGCTTTCTCAGCACTATGCGCAGCAAGCTCGTCGAGCGTAAGAACCTAGGCCGCATAGCCAAGGAGATAGGTCTGCTCAAGCTGCTGCGCACCGATTTCAAGGACAGCGGCCGCCCCAGCACCCATAACAGCTACCTCGGCGGCAACGCCTTCGAGGCTCTCGTGGGTGCCATCTACCTTGACAGGGGCTTTCGCGGCAGCTTCCGCTTCATCCGCCGCCTCATGGACCAGGGCCATATCGACATAGCCCGCACTGCCCGGGTGGAGGAAAACCATAAGAGCATCTTGCTCGAGTGGGGACAGAAGCACAAGGCCGATGTGCGATTCATACTGCAGAGCGAAGACCGAAGCAGCAGCCGCGGCACCAAGTTTTGCTACACAGTGATGGTAGAGGGACGTGAGGTAGCCTCAGCCACTGGGTACAGCAAGAAAGAGTGCCATCAGCTCGCCGCCAAGCGGGCCATCAAAGCCTTCCACCGTAACCCCAACTTCGAGCGTTCACTGCTCCAGATGCGCCTCATCCACCGAGTAGTGGAAGACCTCATGCCCTACGCCCGCCCCTCTAAAGAGGCCCAATAGCCTCAACAGGAGAGGAGGCACCCTTCGACAGCGACACACACCCAATTACTCTGTTATGTAGCACGCACTCCTACTTCGTTACATAACACACATCCTTATTCCGTTACAAGTAACGGATTTTTCTTTTTATTCCCCTTATTCCCCGCTCAGTTGTCGTAATCTTCAAGGAAAAGCACACACTGCACATTTGCCTCGTGAGGAAAAAATCTAACGCAGACCTTAGAAAAACTAACGTGGACCTTAGAAAAACTAACGTGGACTTTAGAAAATTTAAAGCGGACTTAAAAAAATCTAACGCAGACTTTAGAAAAAACAAACGCAGACTTTAGAAAAAATAAGGTAATGATATAGATGTTGGCACAGATTACTCATAATGCAGCCAATTCTGACTGCGTTAGTTGTATATTTATTGCATAGCAGCGTTGATTAGAATAGACATAAGACTTTTCTTCCGAGTCTTTTGCGTGATCATTGCCTAAGTTTAATCTAATCCCCTTGAAAAAAGTTTTAACTCCGTGGAAAAATAAACTAACTCCGTG
>OCTW011574991.1_pt1 | contig 16044 bp, 6 predicted proteins | sample 1539671 | NCBI WGS metagenome assembly OCTW01 (sample SAMN02144230, study PRJEB22623) | gut metagenome | biome: sheep rumen | host: Ovis aries | place: New Zealand
CACGGATTGGATTTTGCTAACGCAAAATCTGATAAAATAATAAAAAAGGAAACGCCGTTAGGCGTTTCGAATCCGTGTGGCAATGAATATGTCCCTGTTATCAACAACTTTTCTTACGTCTTTACCAAGGGCCAGAAAATCGGAATCTTCGGCGATAATGGTTCCGGCAAATCAACCTTCCTCAACATAATCACCGGCCAGCTGGCCCCGGACAGCGGAAGCGTAGTTGTAGGCGAAAATACAAGGTTCGGTTACTACACACAAAACCCTGTGTTTGCCAACACTAACTTAACTGTCTTAGAATACATAAAAGAAACCGCCGAGCACATGACTCTCAACAAGGGCAAAAAAGAAGTGAGCGCAAGCCGCTTCCTCGAAGAGTTCGGCTTTGAAGGAAAGATTCAGCATAGCCCGGTAAGCAGTCTCAGCGGCGGCGAGCGCAAGCGACTTTATCTTGTAAAGCTTTTATTAGAGAATCCTAACTTTCTTGTGTTAGACGAGCCTACCAACGACTTTGATATTTTTACAATGAATATACTCGAACAGTTTCTTGAACAGTACGAGGGCTGTCTGCTGCTTGTGAGCCACGACCGTTACTTTATGGATAAAACTGTAGACAGTCTTTTTATTATGGAAGAGGATGGAAACATAAGTGGCTTTGTTGGTAAGTGTTCGGAGTATATTGAGTATCGCGAGGAACAGAAGAAAAGCCAGGTGCAAAAGTCGGGAAACCTGGTGGTTGAGTGTCCGCGGGGCGGGTTTATCGAAACCACCAGAAGCACCGGAAGCACCGAAACCACAAAAAACACCGCATCAAATAATAAATCTCAGAGTTCTGAGGTGGTTTCGATACAGCCTTCGGCTAACTCAACCACCGCAACAAAGAAAAAACTTTCCTTCAAAGAGCAGAAGGAGTTCGAACAATTAAACGAAGAAATCCCGGCACTGGAGGCTGAACAGAAAGCCCTTGAAGAAAAAATGTCTTCCAGCAACTTTGACGAGGTACGTGCGGCCGGAGACCGCTACAAGGAAATTGACGCTCTGCTGGCAGAAAAATATCTGCGCTGGGAAGAACTGGCGGAGCGGGCTTAGAGAGATAATTTGCATAATTGACTCTTAATTTCCTCTTCCAATTTATGCCCTTCTTCAAAGAAAGAATTAAGATTTGACTTAAAGCCATCCATCTTTTCTTTGAACTGTTCTGGAGTAAGTTCAACATATTCAATCTTTACTTCGAAGTATTGTCCGGCACTAAAGCTGCAATTCTTCTTTGCTAGGTCTTCATAAGAAACCAGAATGCTAAAGTCGTCTACTACTTCTGAATTATTAAATGTATTTACAATCTTTTCTATTTCTTCTGGCTTAAGAACTGTCTTCTGATTTTTGCCGTCTTCCTTTACTTTTTCACCAAGCTTAGAGGCATCCATCAACATAACTTTGTCCGAAGTGTTTTCTTTGTCTATGAAGAGGATGGAAACGTTTGTTCCTGTTGTAGCAAAGATATTTGATGGCATGCTTACAACGCCACGCAGCCAGTGATTTTTTACACAAAGTTCTTCGCGGATTGTCTTTTCAATTTTTGACTGAGCAGTAAGGAATCCTGTTGGAACTACAATTGCGGCTTTGCCTTTTTCGTTCAAAGATTTGATTATGTGCTGCATGAACATCAGGTAGATGGCCATGCTGTCTTTTTTTGTTGCAGGAATATTTGGAACTCCAGCCCAGAAGCGTTTTGAATAGTTTTCGCTGGCAAGTGTATCTCGTGTTTCACTAAAGTCGGTTTTGAAAGGTGGATTACTTACGATGTAATCAAAATGTTCAATATCATTCTTTTCTTTATTCAAATGTCGTGGAGTAACAAGAGTATCATCATGAACAATGTTCTGAAGTGAGTGAACAAGATTATTCAAAATAAGATTTAATCGCAAAAACTCATTTGATTTTTGTGAAATATCCTGACTGTAGATTGAACAGTTATTTTCTCCAATCTGATGCGCAAGGGCAAGAAGCAATGTGCCGGAACCTGCAGCCGGATCGTAAATTTTTACGTTGCTTACTTTTCCTTGTACGAGAATGCGGGCAATAATTCTGGCAATTACATTTGGTGTGTAATACTCTGCATATTTACCAAAATCTTTGTTGTAATCTTTTATAAGGTATTCAAAAATCTGTGCAAAGAAATCGTACTTCTGTTCAAAGACTTCTTCAAAGCTGAAGTCTACAATCTTATCCATCATTGCACGACAGAAGGAATCTTTCTTTTCTGATTCAATTACATACTGACTAAGATTTTCAAAAAGTTTAATTTTATCCTGAGAGCCTGCGCTTACGCTGAATATAGCCGCATTACTTTCTGCAATAGAAGTAATTGTCGAATCAAACAGATTATGAAAATCTTTCTCATCTTTATGAGTATACAAATTTGCAATAAGCTGATTTTTATTGAACTTTGCTACATTCGCATCGAGTCCATAAAGCATAATCTGATAATCATCATCACTAAGTTTTAAGAAATCGGGATTTTTCTTTTTTGCTTCGTAGAGAAATTTATCGTTTAAGAATTTGTAGAGAAAAACCTGTGTAATGATTTTTGATTCACTTGCCGCATTACCAAGACCATAATTTGCACATACGGTTTTGATATCATCAATCATTTTTTTTGTGTTTGTGCTAAGCTGTGTTGTGTTCATTTTTAATTCCTCATTTATAAACAAATTGTCATGTATGGCGGAATACATAAAACATCATCTTTTATACTTAAATTTTTAGGATGAATAATATAACACTCTCCTATCCGCGGCTTAAATTTTTCCTTGAATCTAAGTAAAGATGTTGTTGTGTAATTTTTACTCGATTTTACTTCGATTGGGAAAAGCTTGTATTTTAGTTTGCTGTTATTTGAAATTAGAAAATCTGTTTCAATATCGTTGCGGTGTTTTTCTTCTGAGTAATGTGTGTAAAAATATAACTTGTGACCGCTTGAAGTAAGCATTTGAGCAATGGCATTTTCAAAAAGCATTCCTTTATTAAGAGACAACTTATCATTTAAAATCTGATTATAAACATCTGCTTCCAGAAGTTCGTTTTCATCGAATGCATGACTCAACAATAAGCCTGTATCACCCAAATAGCATTTTATGTATGAACGGACTTCATTTATAGAAAGACCAACATTCGGATCACTGCACATAAAACATTCATTTGAAATCATTGAATCCGAGAGCCAGAAAAATGTATCTTCATACTGGTCAGCAAAAGAACCTTCTTGAATATCCTTAAAAACAACGCGTTTTTCATGTTGAGAAAGCAAGCCTGGAATCTGGTCGAAAATCGCAAGGACTTTGCTTCGATATTGTGATTTAATTTTCATAATATCGTTTCTGTAAAGACTTAGAATATCTCGTTTTTCTGCATCTACAGTTGAAAAGTTTTTTCCTGATTCAATAAAAAGAACAACAGGCTTTGGCATTCCACCAACAAGCAGATATTGCTTGAATAAAAGCATTGCCTTGTTGTGCATTCCCCGCTCAAGCGGTTCACGTTTTTTAAAGCAATCTTTAATATATTCAACTAAGAGATTTTCTCCCAAAGCCCAGGCAAACTCTTCAAAATCAAGTGGATACATCCGCAGGCTTCTTTCTTCTGAAGGAATTACAATATTCTGAATATTTTCTTTTACCGAAATCAAAGAACCTGTTTCTATGTAATCATAACGACCATCAGCTACAAGATATTTCAACGCCGCACGTGCCTGGGGGAACATTTGAATTTCATCAAAGATGATGATGGAATTTCTTTTTACAAGCTCTTTTTTATAATATGTGGAAAGCAGCATAAAAAAAGTATCAAGGTCATTAAGATGTTCTGTAAAATATTTTTCTACGGTAGCATCCTTTTTTGCAAAATCAATGATGATATAACTCTGATATTCATTCTTTGCAAATTCTTCGCAAACAGTAGATTTTCCTATTCGTCTTGCACCTTCAATAAGCAAAACCTTTGAACCGTTGCATTCTTTTTTCCAGGCAAGCAACTTGTCGTATATTTTTCGTTTTAATATCATAGGCACCTTTGATTATGCGCACAGTTACACATATACTATTCTTTGATTACACGCATAGTATAAGCCTATTTTTGATTATGCGCAAGGTTAAAAAGGTTAAAATCTTTGATTATGCGCAGGGTTAAAACTTATTACTTTACCTCAATTTGTCCATTCATTAAGAGTGGAAGAAGATAGTCACGAAGCATGGTAAGTTGTTTTGTTTCTTTTGCGTTTAGAATAATTCTTTCATAAATACTTCCAACTTCTTTATTGTAGTTTTCTAATACTACAGTAGAAGGAATGCATACTAGAGTATCATCAACAGTTTCTTTATTGATATGTGGTTGTTGAGCTCCAGTTCTTAACATCATGTAATGATTGATTTTACTAGCAATAAAAGGATATAAGAAGTTTTTTGAGAAGATATCGTTTTCTTTTATTCCAACAACAGACTGATTAATACATGCATCCATTGTTAAAATGCTTGGTCTTAAGTGTCGGGTAATTGATAATGTAACAGTTCCTGCTGGTACTAATTCTGTTGCTGAATCTTTTATACCTAATTCTGTAACTGTTTTTTCAGCATTTATAATTGGAAATTCTGCAACTTCTCCAGAATTAAGCCATGGAATATTACCATTCCAGTATTCATCTTTATCAGTTGATGGAGTTCCACCGAGGACTATTTCACAAACATCTCCTAATCTTTTTACTTCCCACCCAGCTGGAATTTCTCTTTTGAGGATTTCGTTGTAGACCATCTGGCCGCCGCTGGTTTTGTAGGGGTGGCTGTTTTTGTCTGGGAAGTCGAACTGGGAAAACCAATAGTCGTAGATGGTTTTTGCCATGTTTTCCAATTCGGTGTTTGTTTTATTATTCAAGGCAATTTTGTCGTCTATAAGTTTCAGAAAATTGGCATTATTTTTCGAACATGTAAATATCTTTATTTCTTTTAATATTGATACTGGTAATTGCTTTTGTACAGAACCAGACATGAAATCATTTATTTGTTTTAAGACAATAGGACTTTTAAATTGATAGTATACATTTAAGGGACTTATTGATTTTCCACATCGTATAATTAGCATTCCAGAATTAATTCGTATATTTGAATACATTATTGAATTATCATAGAAAGCTATATTTCCCACAGAACCACGAGTCATAATTACAATGTCATTTCTTTGTAATTTACCATTTCTAAGTTTGGAGTCTTTTTCTTTTGTTATAAAATGAGTTGTAGAAAAATCAAATCCATTAGATGTAATATTATTTGCATCTAAGAAAAGACAATATTCATTTTCATAAAATTCATCACGAGATGGATAGTTTTCTCCTCTATCTCCATCTATAAGTTGGATATCTAAATCTGCAATTTTTGATAATTGTAACAATTTTATAATTCTCCATTCATTGATTTTGCGTTAGCAAAATCGAATCCGTGTGGCAAATCATACCCACTTGCGAGCTATCATGCGTTAGGGATTGTAGGGGCGCGAAGCGTTCTCGCGTAGCGAGAATGGAGCGATAGCGGAACCCCGAAAAGCCCGACGGCAACTTGTTGCCGGAACGCCCTATACTCCCACCAGTTCCCCTGTGTATTCCTTTTTAATTATGTTAATCATCATCTTGGCTTGTGGCAAGGTGAAGGTTACTTTTTGTTTTTGCAGTTCGGGAATTACAAAGCTTCCTAACTGGCTGTTAAAATATGCTTCGTTTGAAATTACATTCGAATTGCTCAGAAGCAGATTATCTGTTTCGTACTTAATGTTGAGCAAGACCTGCTGCAGTAATGTGTCGCTTGGAATGATAGGCGGCGGATTTTCTTTGAGGCGTTTATGGATTCTCATAAACTTTGGATCACCGTTGTATTTGTTGCAGAGGGTCTGGTCTTTTTGATTCTTCTGGTCCATCTTCTTTTTGAGTTCTTCAAGTTCTTTGATGGACTTCTGCATATCCTCTGCGGTAAGTTCTTCGATATTCTTTTTTGACATTACACGCTTAAGTTCTTCGTAAAGAGAAATGTATTCAGGGTCTTTCGGATCCAGATTTCGCAGGAACGCTTTTCTTGTTTTCTCAGCAGTTTCCTGCCACTTGTCTGCAATGGTTAATTCTTCTTCTCCAATCTTTAAGAAGGTAAAGTCTATCTGGTCCAAAGCTGTGTTTAAGAGTGCCTGGGTATCTGTTGAATCTTTTATAGAGTCGCTGAAATTCTTGTTGAAGATTGTGCGTTCAACTTCGCTGGCAAGTGCTTTTACGCTAGTGATATCTATCTTCTGTAGAATCTGATCAAAGCCTTGTAAGCGTGCTACATTGTAAAGAACTTTATAATCTTCCAATGCTTTTCTGATTTTATTTAATTCATCTTTTTCGAGAATATTTATACTCTGTGAGAAAGCTTCAATATCGCTTGTGTCGTATGCAAAAAGAATGTCCTGAATTTCTGTAAGACGTTTATCTATTTCTTCTGCATCTAAGAAGAGCTGGCTGTAGTTTTCAAATTCATCACCAAGTTCTTCTTTGAGTTCGTTGTAGTATTCCTGATTTGCTTTATCAAACTCTTTACGGATATCTGCAAAATCTACGATGTAGCCGTAATGGAATTTTTTGTAAGGACGGTTTACGCGAGTGAGTGTCTGCAAGAGGCTGTGGTCTTTTACTACACGGCCCAGATACATCTTTTTAAGTCGTGGCGCATCAAAGCCTGTAAGAAGCATGTTGTAAACTACGAGGAAATCTATTTTGCCGGCTTTAAAGTCGTCCCTTTCTTTTTCGCGAATGTTTTTATCATCTACTTTATCAAGTATAAGAGCTTTTGATATTGTTTCATACTTCTGTAATTCTTCAAAGATGGCTTTTGCCTGGTCGCTGGAATCTGCAACAATCATTGCTCCGATTGTATCATCACCAAGGGTGACTTTTGATTTAAGGAAGTCACCTACGATATATTCTGTAAGTGGGGCAACATATTTTGGATGAGCAAAAAGATCTTTTTTCTGAAGGCTGCCTTTTATTGTTTCAAGTTCATCTAATACCGAACGAAGCTTTGCCTTGTAAGAAGTTTCAATTGCTTCACGGATAAGGCGGACTGTATATCCATCTTTAATGGAATTGTTGTACCAGTATTTATGGATGTATGGTCCAAAGATATCTTTTGAATTGAAATGAATTGTTTTATTCTTACCGGATGCTGAAACAAGTTCAGCATGACCGGAGATCTTTGCATTAAGGAGCGGGGTTCCTGTAAGGGCAATTAAAACTGCATTCTTATCTGAATTAAAAAGATTTGCAAGAAATGAACCTGCCGGATTGTAACTGCGGTGAGCTTCATCCATGAAATATACTCGCTGAACATCTATATCATAATCATTTGGAGTTGCTACAGATTCTTCACTGAACTTCTGAATGTTTACAACTGTGATTGTTGCTTCGCCATTTTTTGAAGTAGATACTTTTGAAATATTTTTCTTGAAATCTTCTTTTGAGTTTACGATATCAACTTTAAGGCCACGGGCAATAAACTCATTTTTTGCCTGTGTCATAAGGTCCAGGCGGTCTACAATGAAGAAGAATCGAACAGGCTTTGCAAGTCCAGCATAATAGTCTCTCAAGAACTGTGAAACAAAATAAGCAAGGGCTGTTTTACCGGAGCCTTGTGTGTGCCAGATAATTCCTTTTGTCTGTAGAACATTGTTCTGACGGTCGGCTACAATTCTGTTGTGAATAGCCTTTGTCGCAAACATTTGCGGATAACGCATTATGTGCTTTTCAAGATGTGTAATTCCATTTTTATCAGTTCGTTCTACATAGGCTATACCGTACTGCAATAAAAAGAGAAGTCTTTCTGGATTACAGAGTGATGTAATAATTCTGTTTGTCGGTGTAAAAGGAGACTTGTCTTTTTCATAGAAAGTCTGATTTTTTATTTCTGGATGATTATTATCTTTTAAAATCTGATTTTCATTTTCTTCTGATTGAGCATCAATAGGTTTTAAGAAAGATGCTTTTTGATATTCTTCATCTTCTTCACGGAAATGATTGAAGAATGGTTTTTCATAACTTGCAGTTGCATAGAAGGCACCAAAGAGATTATCAAGATCATCATCGTCATACTCCATGTTGTTTGAGAAAATCATCAGCTGAGTAATATTGATGAACTTGCGGAAGGTCTTATTATGCTGGCGTTTAATCATTCTATCGTATTCAGCTTTAATGCCTTCCTTATTGTTTGGCTTTTTGACTTCTATAAATGCCAGAGGAATGCCGTTTATTAAGAGAGTTATATCAGGGCGGAAGTTGTCTTCGCATTCAGGCTTTTGATATGTGAGTTCTGTTACCACATTGTACGTGTTATTTTCTGGGTGATCGAAGTCTATAAGTTTGATTTTTTCAGGACAGCCTTCAACATCAATTCCATTTACAAGGTAATTATAAAACTTGCGACCAAGGTCTTCATTACCCAGAGAATCAGAAAGTTTATGAACTGTTTTTTCTGTTCCTAATGATTGAGAAAGAAATTCGACAACGAGTTCTGTTGAAGTATTGCTATATTCTGATTTGTTGATTTTAGAAATTGATTCCTTAAAGATATCTATAAAGATGTTTGTTTCAGCATCAATTTTTTTATCTTCTTTGAAATAATTTTTGAGAGAAACATAGTTATAACCTAAACGAGTGGTATGAAATAAAGCGGGTAGTTTTACACGGGTGTCTTCATTAGGTTTTGTATTGCTCATATCTTATATATTATATCATAAGCTATGTTTTTTATAAACTTATCTATTAGCACTCTGCCGCGGCGGCCTTTACATCTTCCAGGGTAAACTCTACCCTTCCTTCCTGGCCTGCACGTAAGGCGGCACTGTTCAGTACGCTTTCAATTTTGGCGCAGGAGAAGCCGTTGAAAAGGCGGGCCAGAGTCTCGGGACTGCACTCTCCTGCAGGCTGTTTTCCGCGGGTGTACATTTCTACCAGCTGACGGCGGGCTGCTTCATCCGGATAAGGCACAGTGAGCTTTGCGTCAAAACGGCCGGGACGAATCAAGGCCGGGTCCAGAGCTTTTATACTGTTAGTTGCGGCTATCACAAGCACTCCCTTGCTTGGCTCAAAACCGTCGAGTTCGTTGAGGAGCGCTGTTACAATTCTTGTATTTTCAGTTTCTATTGCGGAGCCGCTGTAATTTCGCACGGTTCCAATTCCATCAAACTCATCAATAAAAACAATGCAGGGAGCACGGCGGCGAGCCTTCTTAAAAAGCAGCTTGACCTTAAGCGGGCCGATTGCCATGAACATACTTTCAAAATCAGTTGCCTTAGCCGGAATAAAATTGATTTTCGCCTCCCCGGCCAGCGCCTTAGCAAAAAGTGTTTTTCCGTTTCCAGGGTCACCTTCAAGAAGGATTCCCTTTGGCATGCGGATACCGCGCTTAGCATACTCGGCAGGCTTTTTCATAATCTCCATCACCTGCACCATATCGCGCTTAAGTTTTTCCATGCCGACTACATCGTCAAACTTTACACCGGTCTTGTGAACAACCTTGAAAGTGTTCGGAGAAATAAATTTTCTGAAGGCAATAATAATTACACCAAAAAAGAAGAGATAAAAAATCGCATCAAAAATCAAGGAGATGATTTCTGTCTCATCCTTTGCAACCGTCACCTCAATTGCCCTTTTCATCAGCTCTTCCTGGAGCAAAGGCGAATTAGGATTCTGAGTCTTAAATTTTACTGGGCTGGCTTTTGTTGAAAAATGAATTACATCCCCATCAAACTTTACGGAAGCAACATCTCCGGCTTCCACGCAGTTCCAGAAATCAACATAAGAAACAGTTTCTTCCCGCCCGTCAAAATAATCCCAGGCAAAATAAGCGGCAGCACAAACAAGGGCCGCAATCACGATCAAAAAAAGTCTTCTGCTATTATTCTTCATACATAAAATATATAAATTCCTTCTAAAAAAATAAAGTAACTATCATCAAATGGGATAAAACATGGTATAATACAAGAGGAGGTTTTTGATGAAAAAAGTTTACACTTCCTGGGATATTAACCTTCTGGCCGACAAAATGATTGAAAAAATCACCGATTGCTGGAAAACTCCTTTCAATTCACCTGCAGTTATTTTTACAGATCCAAAAACAGAACAGTGGTTCAAACTTCGCTGGCTAAAAAAACAGTCTTCCGGCAAGGGACTTTTAATGAATCTCAAGACTCTGCGAATTCAGCAGTTTCTTTTTGACCTGGTAACTCCTGAAAAAAAGAGCGGCCAGGAGTTCGACCTTCTTTCGGTGGAGCTTCTCCGAGACCTGATTATCACTAAGCTTACCTCAAAAAGTCCAGACGGTACTTATTATTTTCAGACACTAAATTCCCCTGAGGTGACCTCTTATCTTTTAAGCAATAACGCCGCTTCTAAAATCAATGCAAATCATCTTTATGATTTTGCCCAGACCGTAGCCAGCCTTCTGCTTGATTACGAAGATACCCGCCCAGACAACCTGAAGGAATTACTCTCTCAGGAAGCCTGGCAGCAAAAGCTTTATTCAGACATTATTGGAGAAAGTGGAGCAGAAGTTAGAGACACGAAGTATCTTACTCTCTTTCAGCTGGTAAAGCAGAATAAAAAACTCAATGGCGGCTCTATTTCCTTCAACTGGAACAGAGAGACTCCTGTTTTTATTTTCGGTTTTTCCGGCATCGGCCAGATTTACAGAAACATTCTCAACGACTTTTCAAAGGATTATCAGCTGGAGGTTTATCTTCAACTGGCAGAAATTCCTGCCGAACCAGAAAATCAACTGCTTTCAAAGTGGGGAGATTTTGGACGCGAGCAGTTTGAGCTTTGGAGCAAGAACGGTCAACTTGAGAAGCTGGCTTCCGCTGACTCATTCAGCAGAAGTGATTCACTGCTTCACCGTACACAAAAAGCCATTCAGGAAAACACTAAGCTTTCTCAAGAGCCCTATGACGCCAGCGACAAATCCCTTACCCTTACCGCAGCCCCTACACGCCTCCGCGAGGTAGAAGCCCTTCATTCCAAAATCTGCAAACTGTTAGCTCGGGATAACAACACCCAGCTCGGAGACATTCTTGTTGTAGCACCTGGAATTCAGGATTACAAAACAGTAATAGAGCAGGTATTTGACCAGAATGATCAGTTTGCAGGTGATACGGATTTTCCATACCTTCCATACACAATTGCAGATTACAGCGGAGACCATTCTCTTACAGCAGAAGCTCTTAGCATACTTTTTGGAATTCATAAAAAAGGCTACCTTAGCCGTTCAGACCTTTTTGCCCTCCTTCATAATTACCTTGTACAAACTGTACGCGGCATTTCTGATGAAGAAGTTTCAGATTGGGCAGACTGGGCTAAGGCTCTTAACATTTACCGCGACCGCGAAAATCACAAGGAATGGCAGAAGGCAAAAAAACGTCTTTTACTTTCCCGTCTCACAAATGATCTTGTAAATAATGAGATTCTTCCATTTGAGTCAATTACAAGTGCTGACAATGAATCTCTCTATAATTTTATTCAGGCTATTGATGAACTGCAGGAATGGGTCGCTTATTCAAAAAAAGAAAAATTCGATAAAAACGACATAGACAAACTTGAAGAGCTTCTCAAAAACTGGCTCTATCTCAAAGACAATGTTCCAGACAATTTTTACAACGAAAGTCTGGTTTTTCAGAATGTCATTGAAGAGATTGAACGTCAGCGTAACACAGCAGAGCCAGATGTTTTTTCTGACTGTTTTGAAAATGCACTTTTTGACCGTTCTAATTCTGTTTCGCTTCACAGCTCAAATATTTTCACCCGGGGCATAACCTTTGCAAACTTCGAATCCAACAGAATTCTTTCTGCAAAATATGTTTTCTTTATGGGACTTGATTCAAAAGCATTTCCAGGCGTAGACAGCGACAATGTACTAGACCTTAGGAAAAAAGAAGGTTCTCTCCCTGACAGATTTCCAGGAGATGAATCAATCCCAGAGCGAAATAAAAATGCTTTTATCTGCCAGCTTATGGCGGCACAGGAAGGTCTCTTCTTCAGTTATGTAAATAAAAATCTTCAAAAGGATGAAGACTTTTATAAAGCCTCTGTATTATGCGATTTATTCCAGACTCTTTATATTCCGGGGCTGGATAAAAAAGGAAAACCTAAACTCGAAAACGAAGAATACGAAGAAAAAATCAGAATTGATGAAGACCGTTGCTGGAAAGAATTATACACTCCTCGGGAATTCCGTAACAAAAAGAATTATATTCAGCTTCAAAAAAGTGAAAATTCTGATGATGATTCAGAAGATGATTTAGAGGGTGATTCAGTAGAAAATCCAGCTCTGGCTCAGGGACAGGATTCAGAAGAAACAAATCAGGAAAAAAAGGCAGCCCTTCCCGACCGCATCTCAATCTGGCAATTAAGCGATTTTCTTAAAGAACCTTTTATGCACATGGTTAATCAAAAGCTTCCTGATAATTTTGATAATCAGGAAAAAGAAGATCTGGAATTTGAGCCTCTGTTTTTAGGCTCTAGAGTTACTTCTGATATCTGTATAAACTATACCCGCTCAGGTTTAACTGGACAAGAAAATGAAGAAAACCAGATTACTAATGACACTCTAAAGCGCGATTTAAGCATCGATAATTCCTTACCAGACACTTTCTTTGGAGATTATGCTGTTAGTGCAAGTTTAAGCATGGCCAGAAATATGCTTGAAAAAATAGAAGAGAAATGTCCCTTTGCCAGAAGCTTAGCCTTTAATGATAAAATAAATCAATTTATCAAACACATTCCCGGCATCACTAAAAAAGACTTTTTTGTTTCCGGCAAATATTCCTGGTACAATAAAGATTTTGATTCTACAAAAAAAATTCATGCTATAGAGTTTTCAAAGTATTCTGGGATACTTATGGCCTATGTCACTTCACTGCTTTTACTTGAATCAATATTCAACTCAAATGCAGATGAAGGCACAAGTACATACAACGTGTTTTTATATACGGCAGGTTTTAATGATAAAGGTTCTTTTTTTATAAAAGCTGAAGAAGATTTTCAACTTACTCCAAAGGAAGCACATTCTATCCTTAATAAAATCTACAAAGCAATGTTTGATCCACCAATGGAAACTCTACCCCAGAAATGTATTCCTATGAGTTTGATCAAAGAAGATATAGCTCGTAAAAAAAAGGATGAAGCTCTGATAGACTTCTCTGAATTTAAGACAAAACTGATGTATGACCAGAATAACGAATGGAAATATTTCTCAAAAAAAGATTTTTTTAATCTGGATACCGATATAGGTTATTCTGAAGCAATGTTCAATATTCAATGGGCTGAAGCAAAAGCAAGTCAAATAGAATTAATAAAATTCTTAGCTGTTACTGAAGAAAATAACAACGATGCTGCAGATGCAAGTGAAGAAGCGGGAGAATAAAAAAATGAATTTTGAAAACCTTGAAGACTTTAATATAGATGACTATAAAAGAAAAACTTTATCTGAATTAAAAAGGCCAATGTTTATTGAAGCCTCTGCAGGAACAGGTAAAACCTATACCATTACAAAGATTATAAAAAAGCTTGCAGATGAAAATGTTGATCTTAAAAACATTCTTGTTGTTACTTACACAGAAAAAGCTGCCGGTGAACTTCGCGACCGAATCAGAAAGGAATGCCCTGACAAGGATGTAGACAACGCACCAATTTATACGATTCACTCCTTCTGCCAGAAAACACTTTCTGAATTTTCTTTCCTGGCAAATCAATGTGCAAGTCTTTCGGTTATAGACAATGATTCTATTCCAGATTTTTTAGAACGGGTAATCCGCGATACCCTTAAAGACAATCCAACATTTCAGAACTTTTTTGAAACAGCTGAAAAACAAAGCACCTATATTAATAATCTGAAAAGAGACTTTAAGAAGGCAATCGGGAAATATTACCTTGATTCAAAAAACGAAGAAGTTGAAGATATTGTAAGTATTGATTTGGAAAATTTTATCTACTCGCAGAAAGGTCCTGTCACCTACGCAGATTATGAAAGGCTCTCAAATCCTCAATCAATTGAAGATTTATTTTTCTTTAATGGTTTTGAAGAGAACTGGAATCTACTGGAAACAAATCTGCAGGCAAGAAACGCAGAAGCTTTTAGGGACGATATTTTAAGAAATATTGCAGAAAATCACATCTTTACTTTTGATGGCACCCATTTTCAGGAACGCTGGCTTGGTCCAGAAATTAAAGATACATTTAATTTTCTTAAAAACATAAAAGGACAATACGCTGAACTTTTATCATATAAACAGATTATTCCTGCAATCAACTTTAATTCTGACCTGGTAAAAAAACTCTACCTGGTCTGGCAGCAGGAAAAAGAAAAAAACAAATTGCAGACTTATGATGATATGATTCGCAGTGTCCGCGAAGCAGTCTATAATCCAAATTCAAAGCTAAAAGAACAGCTTCAGAAAAAATATGAATTTGCGATTATTGATGAATTCCAGGATACAAATCAGCTGCAGTGGGATATTTTCAAAAACATCTTTATGGAAGACAAGGACCACGCAATTATTGTTGTAGGAGATCCAAAACAGTCTATTTACTCTTTTCAGAGTGCTGATGTAAATGTTTACACAAAGGCTGTAAAATCTATTGCTGAACACAATGGGCTTGCTTACAGACTTTCAACAAATTACCGTTCCACAGACAGAATGGTAGAAGGCTGTAATCATCTATTCAAAGGCTTTTTCTCTTCACCTGACATTGATTTCAATGATTCAAAGCCATCTGGAACAAAAATTGCCGCTTCATATAGAGGAGAAGAAATCAAGCCTATCTGGATTGCCGGCAATGAAAGTGAACGTACAAGCGAAGAAGATTTCCCAAGATTAATCGTCCAGAAAATTGTAGACTGGTGCAGCTGGGAAAATGGAAAAACAAAACTGCAGATTTTTGACAAAGAAAAAGAAGATGCCAACGGAAACTGTTTTGAACACCGTAATGTATCCTTTCGCGACTTTGCAATTCTTGTAAGATCCTCTAGTGAATATCCAGAATTTGAACGTGCCTTAAGTAAAGCCGGCATTCCTTCCATGCGCTATAAAGATAAAAACCTTTTTCAAGGAAAAGAATGCACCTGCTGGATTTCTCTTTTTAATGCAATTTCTGCAAAAGATTTTACAGGTCATAAACGGCTTATTTTAAGCGAGCTTCTTTTTTCAGATTTCTTCGGTCTAAAAATCGAAGAAGTTGATAATGAAAAATATGATAACCCCTTCTGTTCTGAAAGACAGATGATAATCCAGTGGCAGAAATTAGCGCAAGATAGAAAGTGGGCAAAGCTGCTGGAAAAAATCTATGCAGACACAAATATCGAAAACAGACTTTCTCAACTGGATAAGATGCAGTCCCTCAACAAAATCAGGCAGATTGGAAATTATGCTGTTGATTATCTGTATAAAACCGACTGCTCTCTCGAAGATGCATGTAAACATTTACAGAGACTTTCAAACAGAGCTGCCGATGCTGAAGACGAAGGAAATCTTGTTGAAAAAGGAACTGACTTTGATTGCGTTCAGTTAATGACAATTCATGCTTCAAAGGGGCTTGAATTTCCTGTTGTATTTGCAGCGGGAGGCCTCAGGGGAAAGGGAACCGACATTCCGCAAGCCTTTTTCTATCATGATGAAAAAAGAAATGCAAAGCTTGGTTTTTCACCTTACGGCCAGCAAATGGAAAACTACGAAGAAGATTATGAACGCGAAAGAATTTACTACGTTGCATATACCAGAGCCTCTTCTCTTCTTGTGCTTCCAGTCTATGATGTATGGGATTTAAATAAAAATGACCACTATCTAGTAAGAATTAGAGCAGAAATGCACCAATTTCTTAAAGACAACATCATTTCTCTTTATAACGCAGAGGATGAAGAGGGAGAAGGCTTTGTAGAACAATTAACAGATAATGGAAAGAAACTTGAAGACCTTAAAAAAGAGGTTAAG
>OCTW013391122.1_pt1 | contig 16035 bp, 11 predicted proteins | sample 1539671 | NCBI WGS metagenome assembly OCTW01 (sample SAMN02144230, study PRJEB22623) | gut metagenome | biome: sheep rumen | host: Ovis aries | place: New Zealand
TGTGGCATATTGTCGCGATAACGGAAGAGCTGGGCTTCGGGAGGAAGTTCAGTTTCTTCAGCCGTTGTTTTTCTGCGGGATGTGGGTCGCGAGGCCTCTTTCGTGTCGGTATTGCCAATCGATGCGGGGTCGTCAATATCCTCATCGGCGTTGCCCCCGCTGTTGGCAATATATCTGCCACCATCGCCCAACAGGTAGTCCAGTTGGGCTTGGGCAAGGTCGACCAAGGTATCGTCTTTCTGATAATCTTTTATGATGTCCTGGAAGGTAGTGACAGCGGATTGCTTGTTGTCCATCTTGGCATAAGAGAGTCCTTCCCAGTAACGGAATTTGCCCAGCATCGGGTTGCCCTCGTAGAGCAGCTTGGCGTTAGCCACACTGCTCAGGACGGCCTCGTAACGGCGTTTACGGTAGAGGTTATATACATTGTCATAATCCTCTTTGATAATTTGGCCTCGGCGGATAATCTCTTTATAGTAGTCCTCATCGAGAATAAGGTTGGAGAAGTCGCTGTCAGGGAAACCCATCAATACCATGTCGCGGTAGTAGTTTGCACTGGGGGTGTTCCCCTGCCGGTCGTATATTTTGTAGAGCATGTAGAATGCTTGCACTATCTCGGCATTGGATGTGAAATCGTTTGACATACGTAGGTAGCATTCCAAAGCTTTTGGCAGATTGTGTATGCCGTCGTAGAAGATGTATCCTGCGTTCAACAGACTCACTGATGTCTCATCCATCATCGAGTCGATTTCGGCCTGGCTCTTGGGCAAATCTTTTAGATAGTATGCCACATCGTGAGGGTCGTTGGGGTTGCCGGTGGGGCGTGCTGCCGTCGAGTCGGAGATAGAGTCTTGGCTTTCGGACTCGTCGAGTCCACTCTCGATGCTGTCCTGAATGTCGACGCCGTTCATCTGGGCCAACATGTTCATACCCATAAGGCCTTTGTTGGTCAGGAACCAGTAGTCTTCGAGATTGCGCATGCCCCAACGTTGCCGGAAAGTCTCTTTCCCCTTTTGGACGGTATTGGTGTTATAGAAATACCAATCGCCTTGTAAGGTGTTTTGCTGTGACTTGGCATCATTGTTCAGTTGCTCCAGCAGTTCTCTTTCCTTGGCCTCCTCTTCGGCTTTCTTCAACTCTTCAATCTTATTGTTGATAAGTTCCAATCTTTTCGTCTCGGGCATCTGCGATACGGCTATCAAGCTGTCATTACGCTCAATCACACGGGTGTTGACCACCAGCGAGGACAGAATGTCATAGCGCGTCTTGATTTCAGAATAATGGGGATAGTCCGTTTTTATGATGGCCATTGCCGTGTCGTAGTATATCTGCGATTGGTCGTAGTCCTGAAACTTATCGAACAATATGCCGGCCAGCCGGATTGCCGACCGAGCTTTCTGCGCCGGATTGCTTTTGGATACAGCACAGGAGGTTTTGAATGCCTCGCATGCTTTTTTTGTTTCCCTGATACCCATATACATCTCTCCTTTGGCGTAGTATATCTGGTCGAGGAACTCTTCGTTCTTCTTGTCTTTTAGCATTCTGTCCAGCAGTTTCTCCAGTTTTGCGCGGTCGGTATGTTGCAGGTCGGCACACGACGCTATGTTAAGCCGGGCGTTGAACTCCATCTCATACGATGGGCCGCATCGGAGTACTTTCTCATAATATTTAGATGCCGTGGGTCGCTTTCCTTGGTCTTGATACACCTGCCCCAATATGTAATATATGCGAGCTTTCTGCGCCCTCGAAGGATGCTGTTCAAGTGCCATTTTCAGGAAATTGACCCCTTTCTTGTATTTCTCTTGGGGGAGAGTGCATTCAGCCATAGCCAGATACAGGTTCAGTTTTTGGCTGTTGGCAAAATTGTCCTTGCCGGCGGCCACCACCATTTCATCCAATGCATTTTCCGCATCGCGGTAACGTCGGTCCATTGTAGAACAGCGTGCCTGTAGGATGGCAGCCTCGTCAGCTATGGCGGTTCCCGCATATTGGGTTGCAAGCATTTGGCAAGTACTGGCGGCAGTGACAAAGTCGTGCTTATAGAACGTGGCATAAGCCGTCATCATATAGCATTTCGGGATATATGGCACATGCTCTTGTCCGTTCACAAATATGCTGTGCTTTTTAATCCCTTTCACGCTTTTCTCAATAGCCCTGTCGAATTGTGGGTTCAGCGATTTGCTCTCTTCCTTGGTCCCCATCTTATAGACAGGTAAGATCTGCGTATAGTCATCCTTATACTTTTGATCCATCAAGGCAACGCCCTTTTTCAGGCTTTCGTTGCCATTCCACCAAATATTATAGTGGGTAGTGATGTTGTGGTACTGGATGTTGGTCCACGTGGCCTTTTGGGTGGAACACGAATAGAGAACGGTGCAGATTCCAACAACAAACCCTACCAAGGTACAGAGATTTCGGAGTCTCCGTACTTGGTAGGTGTTATGTTCTCTCTGCATCATGCCGATTGGTTTAGGTGTTCCATCTTTCAGAGGGTCGGTCTTCAGACATTGAAGCGGAAGTGCATGATGTCGCCATCCTGCACCACATAGTCTTTCCCTTCCACGGCAATCTTGCCGGCCTCTCGGCATTTGGCTTCGCTACCGAGAGCCACATAGTCGGCATATTTGATTACTTCGGCACGGATAAAGCCACGCTCAAAGTCGCTATGTATAATTCCTGCTGTTTGAGGAGCTTTCATACCTTTTTTGAAAGTCCATGCGCGGCACTCCTTTGGGCCGGCGGTGAGGAAAGTCTGCAGGTCGAGGAGTTTATACGCCGCCTTGATGAGTCGGTTCACGCCCGATTCTTTAAGCCCCAAGTCCTCCAGGAACATCTGTTTCTCCTCGTATGATTCCAGCTCGGCGATGTCGGCCTCGATGCCGGCACCAATCACCAGCACTTCAGCACCCTCGTCTTTCACAGCCTCGCGCACTGCGTCGACATACTTGTTGCCCGTCACTACCGAAGCCTCGTCAACGTTGCAAACATACAGTATTGGCTTAGCCGTGAGGAGCATCAAATCCTTGGCTGCCTCCTTCTGGCTTTCGTCCAGTTCTACGGTGCGGGCACTTTTACCTTTCAGCAGAGCTTCGCGATACAAATCCATTACCTCCACCAGTTTTTTGGCCTTCGCTTCTCCGCCGGCTTTCGCTTTCTTCACCTCTTTCTCATATCGGTTTTCAATAGTTTCGAGGTCTTTGAATTGTAGCTCGAGGTCGATGGTTTGTTTGTCCCTTATCGGGTCGACGCTTCCGTCCACATGCGTTACGTTGTCGTCGTCAAAACATCTTAGCACATGGATGATGGCATCCGTAGTGCGGATGTCTGCCAAAAACTTGTTGCCAAGGCCTTCGCCCTTCGACGCGCCCTTCACCAGCCCGGCGATGTCCACGATTTCCACTGTGGCAGGGACGACCGATGCCGGATGCTCCATTTCCACCAGTTTGGCCAGTCGCTCGTCGGGCACAGTGATTACACCCACGTTGGGCTCTATCGTACAGAAAGGGAAGTTAGCCGCCTGTGCCTTGGCGTTGCTCAGACAGTTGAAAAGGGTTGATTTGCCCACATTAGGCAGACCTACTATTCCGCATTGAAGACTCATTGTTCTATTACTTTTTCAATCAGATATTGGTTTCGGGTAGTTGAATTTCGGCATATCAGTTCGCCGAGGAATCCGGCAAGGAACAGCATCGCACCCATCAGGATAAACAGCATCGAAACATAGAACCATACACTGTTGGTCAATGCAATCCGTCCGATGATGCGCAGCAAACACACTATCACAAAGGCAATGAATCCCAGCAGAAACGACATGCTGCCCACCAGACCGAAGAAGTGCATGGGTTGTTTGCCGAATTTCGACATAAACATGATGCTCATCAGATCCAGGTAGCCGTTCACAAAGCGGTCCAGTCCGAATTTGGTCACACCGAATTCGCGTTTGCGGTGCTGCACCACCTTCTCACCAATCTTGCCGAAACCGGCCCATTTGGCTATCACAGGGATGTAGCGGTGCATCTCGCCGTACACTTCAATGCTTTTCACCACATCTCGCCTATAGGCTTTCAGTCCACAGTTGAAGTCGTGCAGCTTGATGCCGCTCATCTTCCGCGTCGTCCAGTTGAAGAATTTGGAAGGGATATTCTTGGCCAGTTTCGAGTCGTAGCGCTTCTTCTTCCAGCCACTCACCAGGTCGTAGCCATCTTCTTTTATCATCCTGTACAGCTCTGGAACCTCGTCGGGGCTGTCTTGCAGGTCGGCGTCCATGGTGATTACCACATCGCCTTGTGCCTGACCAAATCCCACATTTAAGGCTGCGGATTTGCCATAATTGCGGCGGAACTTTACTCCCTTGTAGCGAGGGTTCTTTTCATGCAGCTCTTCTATCACTTTCCACGAGTTGTCCTTGCTCCCGTCGTCCACCATCACCACTTCATAGTCGAAATGGTTTTCCGCCATAACCCGGTCAATCCATTCTGCCAGATGGGGCAGCGACTCATCTTCGTTGAATAGCGGTACTACTATTGATATATCCATGTCATTAAGTTATTTAGTCTTTTTTGAATTCCTGTTTACCACCTCGCCTTTCTCAGTCCGGAACAGTAGGGCTGCAAAGAAGGTAATGATGACACTCATCACCGCCGAGCGGAACCCGGCTATAAATCCCCAGTCGCCGGCGGTATATCGCTCCACACTTTCGATGGCAATTTTGGCTTCGGGGCTACTCTCAGCCGCATCCATCACAGCAATCCGGCAACTGTTATAATACTGCACTATACTCTCGTTGAGCAATCCGCAGTTGATCCACGTCCATAGCCCATACACTACGCCGCTTATCACTCCCATCCCGAGTCCCAGCAGCATCAACTCCTTCAAGGTCACCTTCTGCTCAGGCAACCCTTTGCGGTAGTGATACGAAGCCCAGAATATCCCACTAGCAAGCACAATCTCGGTAATATAGTTCTCGGGAGTCGCCATAGGTCGGGAAGCCACCCAGTCCCTTACAGCAACAATCACACTCATGGCAACTCCCGTCAGCGCACCGTCAATCAGATATGCCTTTCGATAGTTGCCGTATATAGTTGATTTATATCTTCTAAAAAAACTTGCCATCTTCTGTTTACCAAATGCAAAGATACGAAAAATCTTTCAATTCTCTCCATAACGTTATCCCGACTGCTTTTAGTATCTTTCAATAGTAATTTTATTTCAAATGCCGGTCCCGTCCTCTCTCATGTCACGCATTATGGCTGGCAGGCGTGGGACTATAACACGGACAATCATCCTGCAAACACTCAAGCAACACCCCCAACTTATAAAAGGCAAACAAATACATACCCTCACCTCTACCACTCAACAAGCGCCTTTTCATCACAGGCCTCAGAATCTTGAACACGCTCAGCAACGCCCCGTCTATTCTCAGCCTACGGATGTGCGAATAGAACCTCAGCAGAGACACCTGCTCTACAAATTCCTTCTCCCCACCCAACCATCGGTATATCTCAGCCAAACTCTTTACCCCATCGGTGGTTTTCCTCAAAAACTCATCGTTGCTTTCTACATCACCGTTCACTACGGGATTGTCCATGTGGCGGATAGGGACACCTTCCTGTTGCAGCCTGTAGCCGAACAGTGTATCTTCATGTCCATATCGGCTGATGCGTTCATCAAATGGGATGGCCTCCATCACCCTTCTATGCACAACAAAGTTGTTAGTCATAAACGATCGGTACGGATGCTTGCTTCGTTGACGGGCATTGTGGCTCTCGCACCTCACCCCGTACACATACCGCAAGTGATGCTCACGGTCGTCACTCTTGCTGTCATACACTCTCCCCCCGCAAAACACACCCTTAATCGGTTCATGCTGAATAGCATCAATGTATTTCGACAAAAAGCCCTCCCCCACTATCGAGTCGCAATCCAGAAACAGCAGATAGTCATACTGGGCATATCTCAGAAACAAGTTGCGGATTCTTGCCCTGCCGATATTCTCCTCCAGCTCCACATACCGCCCCCATTTCGAAAGCTCCCTGTTTATAACAGTGTATTGCTCGTCCGAATGGTCGTCAATACAAATCAACTCGCTCGGCACATTCAAGCCTTCCATCTCCCGCCACAGTCGTTGCGCAGTGCCCCTCATGTCGCGGTTGAATACAGGTATGCAGATTGAAATCACGGCGTACTCAATTCAGATTCAAATATCCACTTTCAGGCCGTCATAAGCCAGTTCCACATGCTCCGGCAATTCTTTCGACACCGCTGCATACAGCCCCATCTCATGGCTCAGATGCGTCAAGTAAGCCTTCCGGGGCGATACCCGCTCAATCACCTCCAAAGCCTCCGGCAGACAGTAATGCGAAAAATGCTTCGTCTTCCGCAAGGCGTTTATCACCAGCACCTCCACCCCTTTCAGTTTCGCCAATTCCTCTGGCTCAATGTGGTTGGCATCCGTGATGTATCCCAGTTTCCCCACCCGGTAGCCCAGCACAGGCAAATCCTTGTGCATCGCCTTCACCGGCACCACCTCCACACTTCCGAGTCCGAAGCGCTCCTCGCCCGTCAACTCATGAATCCGTGCCTCTGGCAGACCGGGAAACTGGTGATAGTCGAAAATATAGTGATAGTCGCGTTCAATTGCCACACGCGCCTCGTGGTTGCAGTACAAATCCATCTTGCGATGCTGCACATAGTTGAACGAGCGTATGTCGTCCAGCCCTCCCACATGGTCGCGGTGGGCATGCGTTATCAGTATGCCGTCCAAATGCTCCACCCTGTGGCGAAGCATCTGCTCCCTGAAGTCCGGCCCGATATCCACAAGTATATTCTCGCCCGCATCCGTCTCAATCAAAGCCGATGTACGCAGACGCCTGTCGTGCGGGTCGGCTGACTGGCACACCTCACAATGACAAGCAATAACGGGTACCCCCATCGAAGTACCCGTTCCCAAAAAAGTAATTCTCATTATTCGTTTTTAACCGTAAGTCTGAATCCCACGCCGTGAACATTGACTATCTGCACATTGGGATCCACCTTCAGATACTTGCGCAACTTGGTGATATACACATCCATGCTCCGTGCCGCGAAATAGCTGTCATCCTTCCAAATCTTCTGAAGGGTACTCGTGCGGTCCACCAACTGGTTGAAGTTCATGGCGAACATACGCAGCAGCTCGCACTCCTTCATAGTCAGTTTCTGCACATTGTCGCCGCACGTCAGTGTCTGGTGGGCATAGTCGAACACACAACTGCCAATGTGGAACAAGTTCTTGTCCGGTTTGCCGTCGTCGAATGAGCGGCGAATGGTGGCATTCAATCGGGCCAGCAACTCCTCCATGCTGAAAGGCTTGGTCACATAGTCGTCAGCCCCTATCTCGAACCCCTTCAGCTTGTCAGCCTCCAGATTCTTTGCAGTCAGGAAGATAATGGGTATGCGTTTATCCACTCGTCTGATTTCCTTTGCCACCGTGAAGCCGTCTTTGACGGGCATCATGATGTCCAGGATACAAGCATCCACATCGTCATTCTGGTATGAGTCAAGAGCCGCCTGTCCATCCACGGCCAAAAAAACCGTATAGCCTTTCTGCGTAAGGTAGGCCTTCAGTATTGTTCCCAAATTGGGGTCGTCTTCTGCAACAAGCAGTTTTATTCCTATATTCATTTTTCTTATTCTTTTTCTTCGGTGAAACACTCAGGGTCTGAGGGTAGTCCGTCGCCGGATGCGCCAACCCTATTCTTCTACTATGCTGATGCTGTTGATTAAGTCGCCGGCCGCGATTTTGTCAATCACGTCCAGACCCTCCACCACCTTGCCGAAACAGGTGTGGACGCCATCCAGGTGAGCCGTGTTCTCGCGGTTGTGGCAGATAAAAAACTGGCTTCCGCCCGTGTCCTTACCCGCATGGGCCATCGACAACACACCGCGGTCGTGATACTGCCGCTCGGCATTCGTCTCGCACTTGATTGTCCAGCCGGGGCCGCCCGTGCCCACACGGAAATCACCCATATTACGGCTGTAAGGACAACCTCCCTGAATCACAAAGTCAGGAATCACTCTATGGAAACGAAGTCCGTCATAAAAGTGAGAGTTTGCCAGTTTTACAAAGTTTGCTACGGTGTTGGGTACTTCTTTTTCATAAAGTTCTGCCTTCATGGTACCTTTGGCAGTGTCGATTATTGCGTACATTGTATGAATAAGTTAATATGTTTATACATTGATGAATCAATTCGTTAATCATCGGTTGCCCCCCTCGCTCAGCTCCTGCATTTCCATCCGAACTACTCTCTTAACTTAAAAAAGTTCAAATTATTGTACGGGACTCACTTTTTTTATAATTTTTTTTTCAATCCATAGACCGGGCCGACTTGAAAATCCTGTCCCAGCGGGGCTTTCCGTGGTCTTTGTCCCATGAGAAAATAATCATCGTCGCCTTGCCCGAAATGTGGTCTTCAGGCACAAACCCCCAATATCGGCTGTCCACCGAGTTGTGGCGGTTGTCCCCCATCATCCAGTAATAGTCCATCTTGAAGGTATACTCGGTGGACTCCTGCCCGTTGATGAATATCTTGCCGTTGCGCACTTCGAGCTGGTTGCCCTCGTAGGCCCCGATAACGCGCTCATAAATGGGCAGATTCTCCAGCGTCAGCTTCAGTGTCTCGCCCTTGGCGGGGATATGCACCGGACCGAAATTGTCCGTGCTCCAGTGGTATAGCGGCGAGTTCGGGAATATATTCTCGTCCCCCTCCTCGGCGGGCCGCACCTCGGCCTTCACCTCCGCCACATCCGGGCGCGCTCCCATGTTTTTGGCACTCTCGGCCGAAAGCGGAATCTTATAATAAGGTGTACCCTCATACATCATCATCGACAGCGCGGTCGAATAGTCCTCGTGGCTCACCCCCATGTCGTCCAAAACCTTCCGTGCGTTCACCCCTTGGCGGAACAGCACACCGTGCGTCTGCTGGCTATAAGGGGGCGTGGCGATGGGTTTGCCGTTGATATAAACAGTCTGGTCCACAATCTGCAAATCCTCGCCCGGCAGGCCGATGCAGCGTTTGATGAAATTCTCGCGCTTGTCCACAGGTCTCACTCTGATGCGGTTCCGCACCATCTGGTTGCCCACAGGCAGCATCTTGGCGTTGAGCACATTCTCCCTCCCCATTTCGCGCACCAGCTGGTGATAGCTCAGATTGCTCTTCCACGCCGTGCACATCGTGTCGCCGTCGGGATAGTTGAACACCACCGGGTCGAACCGCTCCACATGGCCGAACCCTTTATAGCGGTGGTACGGCAGCTTGATCCATTTCAGATACGACTCCACCTGGCCGTCAGTCAGAGGCAGTACATTGTGGATCAGTGGCACTGCCAGCGGCGTCATGACCGACCGGGGGCCATACGCCATCTTCGACACCACCAGATAGTCACCCGTCATCAACGACTTCTCCATCGAGCTGGACGGGATATTGTAAAACTCAAACATCATCGACCGGATTATCATCGCCGCAATCACTGCGAAAGTGATGCAGTCCAGCCAGTCGCGTGCCTGAGTCACCTTGTGGGGTTCCTCCGTGTGCGGGTCATGATACCGATAATGATTCAGCCCCACCATCGGCAGGTAAATCCATGGGAAAATAACCGCCAGCGTCTGCTCAAAATAATTATACCTGTGGAACACATTCGCCGTCTCCACCACCAGCAGCAAGAACATAAACACGTTCACGGCGGGAATCAGAAACAGCACATACCATTTCACCCTTTGCTGGGTCGTCTTGTCCTTGCCGCATATCCTGATCCAGACAATAATATTATAGAAAGGAATCAAAGCCTTCCATGGGTTCTCGCCCACCTTCCTGAACAGCAACCACAAACCGGCCACGCTGCCCACAAAATAGAGAATCAACAAAATTTCGTATATCATACTATCCAAAATATAAAACTGCTCCCATAACGGATGCCAATGTTAATTATTGTGTACGATATTATTTTTTCCTTCGACTGACGGCAAGTTCATATAGGGCTTTTCGTCAATATGATTTCTCCCGGGGCAAATTGAATGTTCATTGCCGCGGATGTTTCTGCCGGCAGGGGCTTGCTTCGCCCGATGTGCCTTTGTCGCGGGGCCGCCGCAGGGCAGTTTGTTCCCGGCGGGGGGAGGATGTGTGGTTTGAATGGTGTAGGTATGGTGTGGGAGGAACGGGGGCAGGGCGATGCGTGGGCGTGCGCGCGGCTGTCAGGACAGGGGAACGAGGTTGTCGATGGCGGCGGTGAGGAGGTGCCGCTCGCGCTGCCAGTTGAGTTCGGCCCCCGCTGTGGCGAAAAGGCGGGCGCGCTCGGCGGGGGGCATGGTGTCCCAGTGGCGGAGGGCGGCGCGGATGTCGGCGGCCAGGCTCTCGAGGTAAAGGCGGTAGGGATCGCCGCTGTGGCTGGCGGGCAAGGGCGCGGTGAGGGTGCCGGTGCGGTAACGCTGCAGTGTGCGGCGGATTTCGGGGAAGTCGGTGGCGAGGATGGGCACACCGGCGTTGGCAAAGTCGGCTATGCGGTTGGGGAGGGAATAGCGGTAGTTGAGGCCGAGGTCCTGCAGGAGACAGAGGCCGAGGTCGGCCTGGGCGGTGAGGGTGTGGAGCGCGTCGGGAGCCACGCGGCCGAGGAACCGCACGCGGTCGGCCCACGGCAGGGAGGCGGCGTGGTTTTGCTCGGCGGCCAGGCAGTCGCCGTCGCCGGCCACGATGAGGCGGCATTCGGGCAGGATCCGCAGGACATCGACCAGTTCGCGGACGCCGCGTCCCACGTTGACGGCCCCTTGGTAGAGGAGTGTGCGTTGGCCCGCCGCGGGCTGGAGGGCGCGGGGTGCGGTGGGGGGTCGGTCGGGCAGGTTGCGCACCACGGTCATGCCGATGCCGTAGCGGCGGCGGTACTCGTCGGCCACGCTCTGGCTGACGGTGAAGCCTTGCGCCACGCGGGGAAGGCAGCGGCGCTCGACCCACCGCCATACGGCTTGCACCAGCGGGCGGCCTTGCAGTTCGGGCACGTCGGGGAAAAGTTCGTGGGCGTCGAAGGCCAGAGGCTTGCGGCGCAGGCGGGCGGCGAGGGTGCAGGCGGCGAGGGTGTCGGTGTCGTTGGCGAGGATGCAGGAGGTGCGGCGGAAGAGGAGCAGCAGGAAAAGGCGGAAGTTGTATTCGGCATAGAAAAGGGCGGAGCGGCGGAAGAGGAGTCTCATGCGGCGGGTGGCGTAGGGACGGGGGCCGAGCGGGGGGCTGGCGGGCAGGCGGCGCCCCACAAGGAGTACCTGCCAGCCGTCGGCGGTGAGGGCGCGGCAGGTGCGGTCGACGCGCTGGTCAGTGGCCAGGTCGTTGGTTACTGCTATTGCGATGCGTTTCATGGCGGGCGGTGTCGGGGGTTAATACATAGCGTGTTGAAGGCTTGGAGCAAAAAAATATTCGTGCCTTTATAACGTAAGAAGGATTTTTTTCGTACTTTTGCACGAAAAAATAAGGCTTTCTCTGCCCCCCAACAGCAATACAGATGGATACATATTTTGTCGATGTCATTCTGCCCCTGCATATCCACGACACGTATACTTACCGCGTGCCGCAGGAGTATAACGGTGTCATCCGGGCGGGGCAGCGCGTGGCGGTGCAGTTTGGCAACAGGCGGCTGTATTCGGCGGTGGTGCGGCGGGTGCATCAGGAGGCCCCGCGCTATATGGTGAAGTATGTCCTTTCGATTCTCGATGTGGAGCCTATTGTCGAGGAGCGGCAGATGCGTTTTTGGGAGTGGCTGGCAGAGTATTATATGTGTTATGTGGGTGATGTGATGGCGGTGGCGCTTCCGTCGGCATTCAGGCTTGCCAGCGAGTCGTCGGTGACAATCCATCCTGACTTTACGGGCGAGCTTTCCGACCTCTCGGCCAACGAGATGCGGGTGGTGCAGCTGCTCTCGGAGCATCCGGTGATGAGTGTGGACGACCTGGGCCGCGCGTTGGGGCTGCAGAAAATGATGCCGCTGCTGGACTCGATGATTGAGCGCAACATTGTGGTGCTGGAGGAGGAGCTGCGGCAGCGGTTCGTGCCGCGCAAGTCGTCGTACATAGTGCTCTCGCCCGAATATGGCGAGCCGGACCGGCTCAAGGAGCTGTTCGACACGCTGGAGGCAAAGCAGAGCACCCGCAAGCAGGTGGATGTGCTGATGAAGTTTATGCAGATGAGTCAGTTCGGGAAGACGGCGGTGCCCAAACGGCAGCTGCTGTCGACCGCGGAGGGCGCGGTGGTGTCGGACTCGGCGCTGAAGACATTGCTGAAACACGGGGTGTTGCGGCAGGAGGACCGGGTGGAGAGCCGTCTGGAGCAGGGCGCAAGCACGGCCCGGGCCGAGGACATCAAGCTGAACGATGAGCAGCAGGCTGCCTACGACTATCTGAGCCAGTGCGACAAAGCGGTGGCTCTGCTGCATGGGGTCACCTCGTCGGGCAAGACGGAGGTGTATATCAAGTTAATAGCCGATGTGGTAAGGAGGGGCGAGCAGGTACTGTTTCTGCTGCCTGAGATTGCCTTGACGGCACAGATTATTAACCGGCTGCGCCGCTATTTCGGCGATTTGGTGGGGGTTTACCATTCGCGCTTCAGCGCATCGCAGCGGGCCGAGGTGTGGGGCCGCACGATGACGCAGGACCCAGGGCATCGCTACCAAGTGCTGCTGGGCGCCCGCAGCGCCTTGTTTCTCCCTTTCCGGCAGTTGGGGCTGGTGATTGTGGACGAGGAGCACGACACGAGTTACAAACAGTACGACCCATCGCCCCGCTATAACGGCCGCGACGCGGCCATCTATCTGGCCCGCCTGTGGGGGGCGCGGACGGTGCTGGGGTCGGCCACGCCGTCGATAGAGAGTTATTTCAACGCCCGGCAGGGCAAGTACGGCCTGTGTGAAATGAAGCACCGCTACGGGGGGCTGTTGATGCCCGAAGTGCTGTGCGCCGACATGAAGGAGGAGATGCGCCGTATGCGCCGCGAGCAGGGTGTACAGCCAGGAGTCGGAACGACACATTTCTCGCCGTTCCTGCTGGAGAATATACAGCAGGCTTTGGACAACCACGAACAGGTGATTCTGTTCCAGAACCGCAGGGGGTTCTCGCTGCGGATTGAGTGCGACGACTGCCACTGGATTCCCAAGTGCCAGCACTGCGATGTGTCGCTGGTGTATCACAAGGCCACCAATAGTCTGCGCTGCCACTATTGCGGCTATTCCATCCCGCTGCCCACAGAGTGTCCGGCCTGCCACGGACACCATCTCACCATGAAGGGGTTCGGCACAGAGCGGATTGAGGACGATTTGGGCATACTGTTCCCCAAAGCCAAGGTGGCACGGATGGACTTGGACACTACACTGCAGAAGAACCGCTACCTGGAGATAATCAGTGATTTCCAGGACCGCCGCATCGACATATTGGTGGGGACGCAGATGGTGACGAAGGGGTTGGATTTTGACCATGTGAGTGTGGTGGGGATTGTGAGTGCCGACAATATGCTTTATTTTCCCGACTTCAGGGCTTATGAGCGGGCGTTCCAGCAGATGACGCAGGTGAGCGGCCGTGCCGGCCGCCACGGTCATCGGGGCAAGGTGATTATCCAGACGTTCAACCCTTACCATCAGGCTATTCGCAATGTGATTGACAATGACTATCTGGCGATGTATGAGAGCCAGGTGACCGACCGGCGGGTGTTCCGCTACCCACCTTATTACCGTCTCATCACGATTACGATGAAGCACCGCGACCCGGACACCCTCAACGAGGTGGCGGACCGTTATGCCCGCGAGCTGCGCGGTGTGTTTGCCACCCGAGTGGTGGGGCCGGAGTATCCAAGCGTGGTGCGCGTGAGGGGACTGTACTTGAAGAATATTATGCTGCGCTTTGAGCGCACGGAAGCTATAGCCCAGGCCAAGCGGATTATCATGGAGATGGCGGACAAGCTGAAGTCGGACAAGCATTTGTCGTCTCTGCAAATCCATTTCGATGTAGACCCACAGTGAGGTGGGGAGGTGACATTTGAAAAGTAGGGTGCGGGATTTAAGCGCATTTGATTCAGCCGTTCATCTGTTGTCTCACCATCATGTTTATTCACCACGTTCCCGTAGTTGCCAGAAGGCTACGGCTGCGGCGGCTGCCACGTTGAGCGAGTCGACCCCGCGCTGCATGGGGATGATGGCGCGGTAGTCGCAGCTGTCGATGGTTTGCTGGGCGAGGCCGTCGCCTTCGGTGCCGAGGACGATGGCCAGCCGCTCTTCGGCCTGGAGTGCGGGGTGGTCGATGGGGATGGCAGTGGGCGTGAGTGCGAGGGCTACGGTTTTGAAGCCCAGGCTGTGCAGATGGTCAATGGCGAGATTGGGCCAGGAGGGGATGTAGGTCCAGGGTATTTGGAAGACGGTGCCCATGCTGACCCTCACACTGCGGCGGTTGAGGGGGTCGCAGCAGGTGGGGGTGAAGAGTACGCCGCCTATGCCGAGGGCGGCGGCGGCTCGGAGGATGGCTCCGGTGTTGGTGCTGTTGACGACGTTGTCGACGATGACGATGCGCCGTTGGTCGGCACAAATCTGCTGCAGGGAGGGCAATGCGGGGCGGCGCATGGCGCAGAGCACCCCGCGGGTGAGTTCGTAGCCGGTGAGCGAGGCCAGAAGGGTGCGGCTCCCGGTGTAGACAGGCAGCTGTCCGAGGCGGGCCACGATGTCTGCCGCACTGCCTGTGATGTGCTTCTCTTCGCAAAGGAGCGAGATGGGCTGGCAGCCCGCGTCGAGGGCTACACGGATTACTTTGGGGCTTTCGGCAATGAAGATGCCTTGGTCGGGTTCGAGCCGGTTGCGGAGCTGTGCCTCGGTGAGGCGGGCATAAGGGAGTAGGCCGGGATGGGATAGGTCGGCAACGGGGACTATCATCGGTGGCGCGAGAGGTTAGCGGGCGTTGTATTCTTGCAGCCGACGTTTCAGGGCGGCGATGAGGCTGTGGATGTCGTCCTCGGTGGTGTCGAATGAGCACATCCAGCGCACCACGTCGGTTTCTTCGTCCCAGAGGTAGAAGAAATAGTCGTCGAGGAGTGCGTTCCACACGGGGTTGGGCAGCTTGACGAAGACGCTGTTGGCCTGGACGGGATACATGATTTGGGCTTCGGGTACAGCACGCAGTGCGTCGGCGAGCAACTGGGCCATGCGGTTGCTGTGCTCGGCGTTGCGCCGCCATACTTCGGTGGTGATATAGGCTTCGAACTGGGCAGCCATGAAGCGCATTTTGCTGCACAGTTGGGCCATCTGTTTGCGCCTGTATTTCAGCTCTATATTGAGCTGGGGATTGAGAATGACGGCACTTTCGCCCATAAGCATGCCGTTTTTGGTGCCGCCGAAGGATAGGCAGTCGACTCCGCAGTCGGTGGTGAGCTGGCGAAAGGTGCATCCCAGTGCCACGGCGGCGTTGGCCAGGCGGGCACCGTCCATGTGGAGGAACATGTCGTGCCGGTGGGCGAGGTCGGCCAGGGCGCGGATTTCGTCGAGCGTGTAGAGGGTGCCGAGTTCGGTGGGCTGGGTGATGCTGATGGCGCGGGGCTGGGAGTGGTGTTCGAAGCCAAAGCCGTGGAGCTGGGTCTTGACCAGCTCAGGTGTAAGTTTGCCGTCGGGTGTGTTGACGGTGAGCAGACGGCAGCCTACGATGCGCTGGGGTGCCCCGCATTCGTCGACGTTGATGTGGGCGGTGTCGGCACACACCACGGCGTGGTGGGAGCGGCACATGGCATCGATGTTTAGCACATTGGCCCCGGTGCCGTTGAAAACGAAGTAGACTTCGGATTGAGGACCAAACACTTGTTTGAAAAGTTGCTCGGTGTGTTTGCAATATTCGTCGTCGCCGTAGGCCAGGGCGTGGTCGACGTTGGCGGAAGCGATTGCCTCCATGATTTCGGGACTGATGCCCGAATGGTTGTCACTGCCAAATCCGCGTTTCATGATGAAGCTATGTGTTGTGTTTTTTTGAATGATGGGCATGGCGGGCGGGAACCGAATGGG
>OCTW011536275.1_pt1 | contig 16023 bp, 15 predicted proteins | sample 1539671 | NCBI WGS metagenome assembly OCTW01 (sample SAMN02144230, study PRJEB22623) | gut metagenome | biome: sheep rumen | host: Ovis aries | place: New Zealand
CCCCCGTGGTCAAAGTCCTTCCGATCCACGGTAAGGATCCGAACAGAAGGAAGATCCAGGACCCGGGAAACCGTATCATCCTCTGAGGAGGAATCCACCACCACAATCTCCGCAGGGGAAACCGTCTGCTCCAGCAGGCTCTCAACCAGTTGCCGGATGGTCTTCCCCGCGTTGAGGGTGGGAATGATTATCGCATATGATTTGTCCATTTACTTCTTTTCCTGGTTCACCATTCCCCCGAAGAAGGTTCGGAAGAGAATGGTGATATCCAGTCCAGCGCTCCAGTTCTCAATGTACCACAGGTCCAGTTCAATCCGCTTGGTGATGCTGGTGTCCCCCCGGTATCCATTCACCTGGGCCCAGCCGGTCATTCCCGGCTTCACCTGGTGCTTCACCATGTAGAAGGGTACCGTTTCCCGGAACTGCTCCACAAAGAAGGGAAGCTCCGGCCGGGGGCCCACCAGGCTCATGTCCCCCTTCAGGACGTTGATGAGCTGGGGCAGCTCATCCAGGCTGGTCTTGCGGATGAGGCTGCCGAACTTCGTCCTCCGGTCATCCTTAGCCTTCGTCCAGGCAGTGTTTTCTTCGCTGTTCACCTTCATGGAGCGGAATTTCAGCATCCTGAATTCCTTCCGCTCATATCCCACCCGGATCTGCTTGAAAAGGATAGGTCCGGGGGAAGAAAGCTTTACCCCAATGGCAATACAGAGCATCAAGGGAGAAAGGATCACCAACCCCAGTCCGCTGGCCAAAATGTCAAATCCCCGTTTCAGCAGGGACCAGCCGATATTGTCCAGCCGGTTGGACCGCATGTTGATAAGCTTGCTTTTTCCAATGGTCTCAATGGTGGGATTCCCAGGAATAATATCGTTGTAGAAGGGAATAATCGAATATTTGACACCGTTCCGTTCACAGATAGCAATAATCTCCCGGATCTTCGGGTAATCCTCCGGATCCAGGGCGATCACCGCTTCGCTGATTTCCGGATCCGCCAGCTCCCCGTCCAGGGCGTCAAAGTCCCCCAGGAGCTTTCCGCCCTCCGGGGCTTCTCCCCTGCCCACAAAGCCTTTAATGTTGAACCCAAGATCCCGCTCGTTCCTGATATCCCGGCCAAACTGTGCCGCCAGCGCTCCGGTCCCGATAACCACCACATGCTTCAGGTTATATCCCTGGCCCCGGAACCGGTTCAGGAGAATCCGCAGAAAAGCATATTTCCCAACAAGAAAAAAGAGAGTTGCAATATAGAAAACAAACAGGACACCACGGGAGAATTCCATCAGCCGAAACAGGAACAAGAAGGTGGAGGCAATCAATGTAGCCAGGGTGGTCCCCAGCCAGATCGTCCGGACCTTCCAGCGGATCCGCCTGGTCCGGGTTGAATTGTAAAACCCCAGCAGGGACAGGATAAACAAGAGCACCGCAGCGTAGGCCAAGGCCAGCAGCACCGTTTTCCCGCTGACGGCAGCTACGTTGTTCTGCTGTCCGTCAAAGAAATCCAGCCGGATCCAGGAAGCCAGCATATAGGCCAAAACCACCAGCAGCAGATCCATCAATGCGCTGATCCTGTTCAGAAACCGCTGATTCTTCCGAACCATGCTGGCTCACCTCCCCTCAAAAAAAGAAAAAGCTCCGCCGGGCAAGGCGAAGCCTTGCCATAGCGAACCCTCTGTTCCGCGATCCGGGCCGCCGGCAAACCACCGCGCGCCCCCTCCCGCTGTCTGTGATTCCAAGGTATATGTCAACTAAAGCCACGGCTGCCGCCGGCACATAGTAAGACATTTTATTGTACCGCAAGAAGGGTGAAACGTCAAATTATATAAGGGTTCAGGGGTTTTCCTTTGGGTGCTTCCTTTACAGTTTCTTCCGCAATCAGCGCAAAAGAAGCACCTTCTTTATCTTTGTGAATCCAATGTTAATTCCGGATATTGTTTCCCACATCGCAAACACTCTTTTTTTTCATCCAGTTTGAATCCGCATTCACAGACCCACCCAATCTGCCTGGCAGGGTTTCCAACCATAAGCGCATGTGCAGGAACATCCTTTGTGACAACCGATCCGGAGCCAATAGTTGCATATTCCCCAATCGTATGACCACAGACAATTGTGGTATTTGCTCCGATAGAAGCACCTTTGCAGACTTTTGTCGGATAAACTTTCCAATCCAGGCTGAAAGCTCTTGGGTAAAGATCATTAGTAAATACTGCGCATGGTCCCACAAAAACATCATCTTCAATATCAACGCCATGATATACCGAAACGTTGTTCTGTATCTTTACCCGGTTCCCAATCTCTGCGTTTTCGTCAATATAACAATTTTTCCCTATATTGCATTCTTTACCAATATTTGCACCTTTTCTCACATGAGCATGATGCCAAATACGTGTCCCATCTCCGATGACTGCACCTTCTTCAACTATCGCTGTTTCATGAGCATAATAACTCATTTCTTGCTCCCTCCCGAAGTTTTATTGCTTTTGAATGGGATCAGAATCCGTCAGGTGGATCACATCAGATACAATAAAGCACGGTCTGTCCCGGGCAGCATCATATGTACGCCACAAATACTCCGCAACTATTCCCAGACTCACATTCGTTATCCCGAATCCCATCGCAATTGTGCACATCAAGGTAGAGTATCCCTGAGGCACCGCAGGGTTCAAAATCTTGCTGATTACAGCAATAATCCCAATCAGGATCCCAATTCCGAACATCGCAATACCCAACAGCGATACCAGACGGATCGGAGCAAAGCTAAATGCAACAAAGCTATCAATAAAGAGCTTGATCTTCTTCTTCAGTGTCCACTTCGATACACCTGTTGCCCTTTCATTGAATCCCATAGGCAACGTAAAGCTTTTAAACCCCCAATCCATAATCTGAAGCATGATTGAGGAATTGTTTTCTATATTTTGGTTAAGTAAATCTTTGATCTTGTGGTTAAAAACGATCGTGCTGATTCCCCCGGAAGAGTAATTACTGACGGCAAATTTCTGAACTAATTTAGAGTATATCTTTGAAAAAGTTCTGTTTGCTCTGGAAACCTTGATAGTTTCTTTCTCGATATATACTACGTCATACCCTTCCTTGATTATATCATAAGCTCTGGGAATCAAATCGAGCGGTTCCTGCAAATCACTCCCAATCCATGTACAGATCCCATATCTGGCCTTTGTCAATCCAGCCCGAATAGCAGCATGAGATCCATAGTTTTTTGAAAGCTGAATCAATTGCGCACTTTTGATATGCTTAAAGCAATACTGCTTCAGAATTTCAACTGTCTGATCTGTTGATCCATCATCAACAAATATTAATTCCAGGGGAAACGCAAGGTTTTCCGCATATTTATCCAATGTTTCACAGAATAGCTGTATCCCTTCTTCTTCATTCAAAAAGGGAACTACAACTGAGACCCCTTCAGGGAAACTATCTCTCTCCTGCTTCATGCATCTTCCTCCGTATCAATTCTCTTCTTTTGTCCCTGCTGATACTCAAAGGATATACCACCATCTTCGGTTTCAACCACGCGACCGATAATTCTGGCAGGCACGCCTGCAGCAATGCTGTAATCTGGAATATCCTTATTTACAAAACTGTGAGCTCCAATAACGCAATGTTTGCCGATTTTCGTATTACAACAGATCATGCTCATGGTACCGATCACTGTATTATCTCCAATCACAACAGATCCGGAAATAAACGGCTCTTTTCCGTTGGAAACATAATGCTTCGTGGAATCATGAGTATAGATCATCACTCCTGCGTCAACAGACACAAAATTTCCAATCCTGAGCGGTGCGCCACTTCCATCCAAAAGCGTGTATGGACCAACCCAAACATGTTCGCCAATGATCACATCGCCCATCACCACGGAAGTATCATAGATGGAAGACCCCTCGCCACAGTGAAGATACGGAGCCTTGTCAAACCGGTTGAACAGCAGTTCTCCGGTTGGAAGAACACGATGAAATCTTCTCAGCATATCATCGCGCTTATCTGCCAGGTATTCTTCCAATAGGGTTCCAAATTCTTTTTTTCCCATACCCCATATTCTTTCTCAAATTGTATTGTTCGCCTTGTACCAATCCAGGGTCTCGCGGATTCCCTCGCCAAATTCCATCTTTGGTTCGAATCCCATCAAATTTCTTGCTTTATCAATGTCCGCACAAAGTTTCCGAACATCACTTGTGCGGTCTTCCCTGTGTTCCCATTCACCCTCATATCCCATATAATCACAGATCATCTTCATTAAATTATTCATAGAGATATCCTTCCCTGATCCCAGGTTGATAATCTGTCCGCGTGTATTCTCGTTTTCATAAGCAAGTATAAGTCCCCGGACAGTATCTTTAACATAGATAAAATCCCTGGTCTGTTCCCCATCTCCGTTAATTATAGGCTTTCCGCCATTCTTAATCCGTTTGGCAGTCGCAGGAATAATGCCAGCCAGCGGTCCTTCCGCATTCTGTCTGGGACCATAGTTGTTGAACGGTCGTATTATGGCCGCATCCAAGTCCACAACTTTTGAAAAGCTATGAATCATCAAATCTGCCGCAGCCTTCCCTGCAGCATATGGAGTTGTCGGATCCGTCGGATGGTTTTCATCCATTGGAGAATATTTGGCCGTTCCATACGCTTCTGAAGAAGATGTGTGGATCAGCGTTTTAAATGCCCCAACCTTTTGCAGTTCCAGCAGTGTGTTTGCTATAGATACATTTACCATATATGCATCAAACTGATTGAAAAAAGAATAGTTGAGTGCAATTGTTGCCAGGTTGTAAACTACCTCAATCTTCTCTTTGTCAAGGATTGCCTGGACGGTTCCAAAGTTCCTCGCATCGTCTCTATACAGGACAAAGTTATCATGCTTCAATGCTTCTTTCAGATTTTGCATCTTCCCCAGGAAAAAATTATCCAGGCAAACTACTCTGCCCGCTCCCTTATCCAAAAGTGTGTCGCAAAGATGGCTCCCGATAAATCCGGCTCCTCCTGTTACCAATATGTTTTTTCCTTCAATATTTGGCATCGTTATACCCTCACATTTCTTCCAGTGTTTTCTGGATCATCTCAATAACGTATTGTTGATCATCATCTGTCATACCAATATAAAGCGGCAAAGTAATAGACAAATGATCGCATGCATAAGCATTCTCAAAGTCTTCCGGTTTATAGCCAAATCTTTTTCGGTAATAACCCAACATATGGACTGCATGGGTTCCCTGCCGGGTCGCAATCCCAATGTCCTCCAAACGTTGCAGCAATTCGTTTCTGAACGATCCACCTTCAGCAATATTATTCTTTCTCAGGCGCTTATAATCAAGCATGCACACATAGCTTTGGTAGGTATGAAACCAGCCTTGAGGTTCTATAGGAGTAATAAACTCCGGAACCAGTTTTGAAATCATCTGATTATATAGTGCCGCCCTGTTCCGTTTTTCCTCTATGATATAATCAAGTTTTTTTATTTGTGCCAGACCTACCGCTGCATTGATGTCTGTCATCCGATAGTTATATCCTGCTTCAGGAAATTCAGGAAGCAGGAATCCTTTCCCCTTATCCCGCTGATCCGCTGATACTGTACTGCCATGGGTTCGCAGTTCGCGCATCCGTTTTGCCAAAGCAGGGTCATTTGTCAGGATCATTCCCCCTTCACCGGTTGTAATGGACTTTCTGGGATGAAAGCTGACACAACTGGTATTTCCAAAGGCTCCTTCGTGCAGATTGCCGACTCTTGCCCCCAATGCACATGCGGCATCCTCTATTACCTTTAGCTCATACTCTTTAGCTATCCTGTTGATTTTTTCTATCTCACAGCAAAGTCCAAATTCGTGAACCGGAACAATTCCCCATAATATATTTCCGGTTTCTTTGTTAACAAGGTTGCCGTCTTCCTTGCGGTACTTTGTTTCAATAATTTCAAGTGTTTTTTCTTCGTCAATGTTGAATGTATCCTGATGTATATCGACCATCACAGGCGTAGCACCTGCAGCCACAATCGCGTTTTCTGTAGCCACAAAAGTAAAGGCTGGTGCGATGGCATCCATACCGGATCCAAGTCCTTGTGCAACCATGGCCAAATGAAGTGCCGTTGTGCAGGATGTAGTAGCCACACCCTCCGCTATTCCCTCATGCGCTGCAATTTGCTTCTCAAATTCTGCCACGCGTGGGCCCTGCGCTACCCAACCCGACTTTAGTGCTTCAGATGTCATCTGTATTTCCTCATCTGTAAAATACGGCTTCGTGACCGGTATTTTTCTCATGGTATCTTCTCCTTCTCCTTTTGCTACATGACCGAAGAGACTCGTCACATGTTTGTACCCAAATCGTGAGAAAAAACAATTACTATGTTCGTCTTATTTCAGATTGTTACTTTAATCACTTCATTCTTCTCAGAAGATCTAAACGCAGCCTCCACGATCTTCATCTGGCGAATAATCTGATCGATTGTTACAATTGGTTTAGCTTTTCCCATCAATGACTCAATCAAATTGTCCCAATAAGCCATGGTCATATCAGTCTCGATCGGAAGTTCAATATGCTCCAGATATTCCGGTTTCAATGGCGCCATCGTCCGGCTTGGTCCAAGCACTTTTTGTCCTACTACACTGTCAAAGCCCTTAACTTCCCCCTTGATTCTTGCAGCTCCTCCCACGGCACCTGAAAAATCGTCCAACTTCAGTGTTCCACGGTCGCCAAAGACAAACCATCTTGGCAACTTTTGCAGCGCAAAAGTACCAACGTTCACTTTCGCGCACACTCCATTAGACAGGATCATTGTAATCTCAAACAAATCGTCCACAGCTGGAGTCAATACACTCAAAACCCGCGCATAGACGCTTGTGACTTTCTCCTTCGGATACAATTGAAGGATCTGATCAATCAAATGAACTCCCCAGTCATAGAGCATTCCGCCTCCTGAATCCGGATCTGCCCTCCATCCGAAACACACACCTCTCTCCCCAAGCACTCTTGATTCGATCGTAGTAATTCTTCCAATAGAACCATTGTTGATGATTTCCTTCACCATCCGGTAATCCGGATCAAACCTTCTCTGTTGATGAACAGTAAAAAACTTCCCTGTTGACTCAGATACATTCTTAATCTGTTCAATCTCTGCAACAGTCATCGTTGCAGGTTTTTCACAAAGCACATTTTTCCCTGCGTTCATCGCAGCAATTGCATATTGTGCGTGCCATTGATTCGGCGTAGCAATCACTACCAGCGATAAATCCTCCTTCAGGAATTCCTCCAGATTGTCATACGCTTTAAGTCCTGCATCTTCCGCTTCTTTTCTTTTTTCTGGATCAGTATCAAAGGCGCTTGTCACCTTAACATCAGAATAACTTCCAGCCTTCTCTTTATGAAAATGGCCCATATACCCAAATCCAATGATCCCGATCTTCAGCATTTTTTCATTTCCTCCTGTTCATTTTCCATAGAAAGACCGAACACTCTCAACAACATATGCAAGCTCTTCCTCTGTCAATTCTGGAAAAATCGGAAGACAAACTGTCTGCTTCGTTATTTTCTCAACTATCGGAAGATCCCCGGACTTATATCCCAAATAATCAAAGGCTTTCTGAAGATGCAGCGGAACCGGATAGAATGCCGCACTCCCCACATGCTTCTTTGCCAAATGTTCCCCCATTGCATCCTTATGGTCACAGCGGAAAGCATATTGATGCCATACAGGCCCAACACCTTCCCGAACAACAGGTCTAAGAATCTCATCAATCCCTTCAAAGGCAGAATTATAGTAGCTTGCGATTTCTCCCCTACGAGCATTAAAATCTTCCAAATAATCAAGTTTTATATCAAGCACTCTGGCCTGTATCGCATCCAATCTGGAATTGTACGCAATCAGGTAATTATAATACTTGTATGGGTTATAAAGTGCATCTCCAGTTTTATTGCTGTCCAGTCTATCTTCTTTACCTGTAAGGATTTTCCTCGCCTCGGCACCATTTTGAGCAGCACCGTGCTCCCTGTATGCCCGGCAGATAACATTCAGTTCATCATCGTTTGTAGTGATCATTCCACCATCGCCAAAGCCGCCTAAGTTCTTAGTCGGAAAGAAAGAAAAGCACGCGATATCCCCGATAGAGCCTACTTTCCGGGTTCCTATCGTTGCTCCTACTGCCTGACAAGCATCTTCAATTACTTTCAGGCCATGCTTTGTCGCGATATTGTTAATCCGTTCCATCTCCGCCGGTTGACCGAAGATATGCACCGGAAGAATGGCCTTGGTTTTTTCAGTTATTTTTTCCTCTATTTTTGAGGCATCTATGTTGTATGTATCCTCTTCAACATCAACAAACACCGGTGTTGCACCAACCATAGCGATAGTCTCAGCTGTTGCGAAAAAAGTAAACGGAGTTGTAATCACTTCATCACCACGGCCGATTCCCAGCGCCTTCATAGCAATTACAAGCGCATCAGTTCCGCTGTTAAGAGCAATTGCGTGTTTAACTCCAATATAGGCAGCAAATTTTTTTTCAAAGTTTTCAACCGCTTTCCCACCTATATAAATCCCACTGCTCATCTGTTCACAAACAGCTTTTTCCACCTTCTCACGAAGCAATTCATACTGTCTTGTCAAATTTAAGATTTTTACTTCCATTTTCTTAATTTCCCTTTCCTAAATTCATTATGATTATTCCAACTAAAATAACACTCATACCAATTATCTGACTTGTGCCAATCTTCTCTTTCAAAACCAGAAAACTTGCAATACATACAACGACATATACCAATCCGGCAGACAGGGGATAAAACAAACTGAGATTCATAGATTTCATCACAATCAAAGACAACAAAAAGCTTGCGACATACATAATTATCCCTAGTACCAGTAACCAACTGAAAGAAAGTGAAAAGCCATTCTTATCAATCAGAAGAGTGCCATTTCTGTTTAATCCCAATTTGATCAATGTCAATCCGCAAGCAGACAAACATACATATATTATTAATCCGATCATCTTCGATCCGATTCCTTTCCTACTTCTCACTGGAAACCTCCGGGCCTTTCCCCAGTTCTCTTTGTGCCCACTCAAGCACCTTCATCACCCTTAGGCACTGATCTGGCCCAGACCGTGATTGATTACCGGTCTGGCAACAATGTTCAAAAAACTCCAGACTATTCTGCAATGAATCCTCAAAAGGAATATTGGGAATATATATATCACCAACCCTACGCTGGAATTCATATTCTCCATATTCATTGCCAGGAAGAACTTCGATCCCGCTATTATATATCTTGACTTTCTCTTCTTCCATATCATCGAATACAATCATTTTCTTCGTCCCGGCAATCGTTGTTCTCCTAATCTTTACGGGGGAAACCCAGGAGGATTTTAAGTGAGAGATAAAACCGTCATACTTCATCGTCAAATATGTCAGAGTCTCCTGTTTTCCGAATGGCGTCTCACCAAAAGCTGACAGGGCATATGGTTCTTTCCCGTTTGAAATCCAATCAATCACCGCCACATCATGCACCGCCAGATCCATCAGCGCATTCACATCCTTACGGATTGGGCCAAGATTCAGTTTCGAGACATCAAAATAATAAATGTCTCCGAGTTCTCCATTGTCAATCATTTTTTTGATATATCTATAATAAGGGTTGTAGAGCATAATATGATCACAATGCATGATCACTCCCTTTTCTTTCGCGCGGGATATCAGCTTCATCGTCCGCTCTACAGTCGTAGCGATCGGTTTCTCCATGAATACATGCTTTCCTGCAGCCATAGCATTCATGCCGATATCGAAAGTATTTATAGTTTGGGTGGCAATTATGAATCCTTCAACCTCCGGATCATTCAGGTAATCTTCATAATGATTACTGATCACCACATTCTCCGGCAATGCTTCTCGAGCTCGAGCAGCTCGATCCGGAAGAATTTCACACAAAGCCTTTAGTTCAAATTTTTTTGATGCCATCAGCTTTCTGGAGATATTCGCTCCCCAGTATCCATATCCGACCTGTACAACCTTCAACTTTCACACCCTCCTCATTCTAATATCCTCGCGCAGAGAACTTCGCTCTTCCGCAGGATCAATTAAACTCAAGATTATCTGCCCATTGGTCTTCGGATAATTTGAAGATTATATACTGATCAGTTTTCATTACACATCCATTCATCGGATAGCATGGCATATCCAAAGCTTTTTTTCTTGCTTCGCGAATCAGCTCTGGATCCATTAAAGAATTCCTTTCAATTCCTAACGTTTTTAGAATTAATATTGTCCTTAAACTACTGTGACTATATGCAGGACTCATAAAATCACTATAACCGAATATGGAGGTCCCAATCATCTCCCCCCTCATACATGATTCATTGAGTATGTCCTTGTATGTTCCAAGTATATATATCGGCGTGTTAATATTATCGCAAACCTGATCAACACGCTGTATCATTTCATGGGCAACAAATAAATCTTCTTTTCCTCTAACCTGATCCGTATATTCCAACCTCATAGTCGTCTGAGTCTGCGTCCACATTATGCAAACAGAGAGAAGCGCTATTACAGAACGTAATACCTTTCCATTACACATCGTGAACAGCAAAACAATATCTAAGCCAATCACCATAGGATATGTTAACTGTGTGCGAATAGCATCCGCGTACCCTCCCAACACAATGGACATCAGATAAGGACAGATTTGCAGTACGATACAAGCCGCTACATAAATCAAATTCATAAGAGTTTTCTTATTTGAAAAATAATGAACTAAAGCGAAAATAATTACGCTAATGTTAAGAACAAACATAAACGGAGTATAAAAAGGCCCAACCCCAAGCATTCCATTTTTAACGACTGATACAATACCTCTCAGCGAATCAACTATCGGCCGCTGATTCCAAAGGATTTTCCCCGTCAGATATGTGTTTTCAGATGGTGAAAACATTTTCCCAACTACCACGTTTAATACAATTGCTCCCAACAGAATCGCAATAGATCTGACAATATATAACAAGTATACTCTTTCTGTTTTATTCCCGATCTTTTTGTACTCCCCTTTATAATATTTGGCTATATAAATAAACACTATAGTTGTTACATATACTGCTGCAAAAGCCTCATATGTTGCTATTGCCCAATAGAGCAAAAAAAGTGCTATTAGCCAATATATAGACCTCATTCTGCCTGATTGAATGAAAGTCAATCCAGTTGCAGCAAAAGAAAGAATAAATGCCCAAGACGCCTTGAAAAGAAGCATATCAAAATAAATCAACTCAATCATTATCGGATTCGTCAAAATGAATGCTCCAAGTATAGCACTGGCCGTCTTATGTATTCCTGCTCTATATGACAAATAGCCCAATAAAATCATCCCGCATATTAGAAACAAGAAACTGAAAAGGCAGGAAAACATAGGATTAAACCACTCAGAATCAAAAAGATATTCTGTCCAAAGGTTACCCTGTCCTCTTTGCAGATAAATCGATGAATGATTCCTCGAATTAATTAATATTTCGCCATCAATTCTAGGTGTTGGATTAACCAGCCACGTAATGTAAACAAGCAAAAACAAGAGCGCAAAAAGAAGGAAAATCCATCTGTTTTGATATACATAATCCTTGAATCGTTTTACTTCACTTTTTATAAAACCATTGTTGGGTAAACTCTCTTTTCTCATGATAATGGTTCTCCTTTTGTGTCATGTGGTACCGCATAACATATCGATCCGCTCTATTCTTCTGCCTTCTGAAAATGCGCCATTATCTTACAGCATAAAGCCGTGTTTTCCTTTCATGATTAAGTAAAATTAAAAATAGAATATATACTATGAGAATGAATGATCGGTCAATTCAATTTCTTCTGCAAAAATACTAATTCCTATCTCCAGCGGAGTCAATTCTTGTTTATATATCCCTCTGATTCTTGTATTGTCCAGCACAATACTTTTTAAATCAACGGAACGTTCTGACTGATAATCCACCTTCAAATCCGGGTACCTTAATCTTACAAGATGAATGATATCATTCACACTGTAGCCCGTTCCAGAGGAAAGATTAAAAACACTTTCTTTACCTTCGTAATCAGCTAAGGCCTCCAGCATCCCACAAACATCATCTATGAAAATATAATCCCGAACAACTTCCCCATTCCCCCAAATGGTAAGCGTGGATTTATGGATAGCATTTTTTAGCGCTGCATCTATTATTCCAACACCTTTTCGATAATCCTGTCCTGGTCCATAAGGATTTGAAATCCTTGCTACAAGCATATTCGCGTGATTTTGTGTCCTGAAGGCAGACATGGCAATTTCAATACAGCGTTTTACTGTTCCATAGTGGTTAATCGGACAGCAGAAAGCTTCTTCCTTTACTGGCGTTTCTTCGTGTTTTCCGTAAACAGTTCCGCCAGAGGAAAGAAAGATTAGTTTCTTTTTTCCTTTCTGTACATATTCACATAGCTTTACAGACTGAACAAAATCCTTTGAATATCCCTGCATATACCGCTCATTGGAGTTCCCAGGTGTCAATGTGGAAATTGCATGATAAATGATATCGTGTTCCTCTATCATTCTCTCCAGACTGTCATCGTTGAAGAAATCGCCAATGATATAATTGATACCTTCAATATTTTTTTTCGGTTCAGAACAATCGAAGCAAGAAACGGCATAACGATTGCATGAAACAAGACGGCGAGCTAAATTACTTCCTATGAACCCGTTTCCCCCAAGAATCAAAACCTTAGGCTTCCATTCCATCTTTCTTAATCCCTTCAAAACAAATACTGATTAGGACTTTGGTTCCATGATCCATGGAAGAATAAAACTAAGCATACATTCCCCGATGAAGTATATCGTTTGTTTCATTTTTAGTCAATCGCAAACAATGATACAGCCTTCACCGCAGCTCCAATGTCACCGGCGCCTGGGTGAAGTCATAGGTGGTAATCCCCTTTTCCTTACACCAGGCCCTCAGGTCCTTCGCGTCATACTGCTCACCTGTCATAAGCCATTCCGGACCGTCCTGGAAAATGACCTTCGGATTCAGCTGCTCATAGAAGGAAACCGGCTGTCCCCAGTTCCCGTGGTGGCCTGCCTGAATATAGTCCGCGTGGACATTCTCCGCACCCCAGGTGTCAATGATGTATTGTCCCAGGGGCACCCCGGCCCGGCACAGGTCTCCCAGGAAGAGCACCGAGTCCTCTTCCCGGGAGACCTTGAAGACCAGGGAGCTGTCATTGGGCCCGTCGGTGGACAGCTCCCGCACATGCTCATCAAAGGCGCTGAAGACCTTTATCTTCAGGTTGGAAATGGAGAACTCATCCCCGGTATGCAGGGTAACCACATTCTTTGCATCCTTCGTCTTTTCCAGGAAGGCGGAAAAGGCTTCCGGAGTATCCCAGTCATGGTAAACAGGTTCAAAGGTCTCCCAGTCCAGGGGATTGACATAAATCGTGTCAATCCTGTCTTTATACTTCCCATACAGTTCATTAAAGGCCCCGATATGGTCCCCGTGGTAATGGGTCAGGAACCAGGCATGCACGTGCCCGCCGTGGCTGTCAATCACCTGCTTCACCTGCTGTGCGTTGGGCGGATTTCCCCCATCCACCAGGATCAAAGTCTTGTCCTCCGGTTGGTACAGGGAATAGAACATCCCCTGAACTCCGGACTGGTCCGGATACTGGGTCAGTTGCCATACCTCCGGATGCTCCTCCGGAGCGGAACAACCGGTCAGCAGCAAACACAGACACAGCAACAACAGCCAAAGGATCCGTTTCCTCAATAACCCTTTTCCTTTCACTGCCTGCTGCATAATGTCTGCTCTCTCTGCAGACGGAACGCTTAACCGGCCGGAAAGGACGTAATTCCCGGCCAGGAGAAGACATAATGGCCGGCCACAAAAAGACATAATGCCGGGCCAACCCCAGGTCTCCAACTTTATAATGGATTTACCTTCCCAACGGAAGGAATCTATTATAAGGGGGTCCGTATATGGACTACAAACGTGTGCTGCGACTCCATTACGTCAATGGGTTTAGCAGCAGAGCCATCTCAGAGAGCACCAAGGATGGCAAAACAACAATCAATGATTTCCTGAAGCGCTTCAGGGAAAGCACGGTGCTCACATGGCCGCTCTCTGACGACGTCACCAATGAAATGATAGAGCGACTGCTATATCAAAAGCCCGGGAATATCACGAATGATGATTTTTACCGTGGCTTTAACGAGGAAGAAGTTCACCGGAAACTGGCCAAGAAGGGAGAAACGCTAAAACACCTATGGAAACTGTACAATGCCGCGGGTGAGGTAGACGGAAAACGCCCTTTGAGCTACCGGCAGTACTGCAGGCGATATGAGAACTGGATGGGAAACAAGAATGTCACCTTCCATATCCAGCGTTATCCAGGCGTAAATATGGAACTGGATTTTGCTGGAAAGACACTGTTCATTCGAAACCGCCGCGATCCGGATGATCTGACAGAGGTTACCATCTTTATTGCTACGTTGTCTTTCAGCGATTATTTCTACGTTGAAGGACTGACGAGATGCGATATTGGCAACTGGATTCGTGTTAACAACAACGCTCTGAAGTACTTTGGAGGCATTACCCAAACCGTTACACCGGACAACTGCAAGGTTGCTGTCACAAAAAACAAGGATTGGATCGATCCCAGCATTAACAAGGAATTTCAGGCATGGGCTGAACACAATGGAACGGTGATATTGCCTGCCAAAGTCAGGAAACCTCGCTGGAAGCCAAACGTTGAAGGCCACGTCAAGATTGTTGAAATGCATATCTTGATTGAGATGGAAGAAATGACCTTCTACTCTCTGGAAGAACTGAACACGGTTCTCTGGGGGAAGATGGAGCGGGAGAATCACACAAACTTCGACAGGCTAAGCTACTCCCGAAGAAATTTGTTTGACAATGAGGAAAAGGATTCTCTGTTACCCTTGCCGGAAACCCCATACGAATACCTGGAACGGAAAACGGTTACCGTCAGTCCTGACTTCTCCTTTGTTTATGATTCAGTTCACTACTCTATGCCTAGAAAGTATCTGAAGAAACAGTTGGAGATCCGCGCTGGAGCCACCAAGATCTATGTGTATAACAGCAATGGGGATCTGATCCGAACCCACGAAAGAAGCTATACACCAAAAAGCTGGGTGGTTATTCCCTCCGATATGCCAAAGGAATACAGTGATTACAGCTATTGGAATACACCGTATTTCCTGGCAAAAGCCGGAAATGTTGGACCGAACACAAGAACCCTAATCCAACGTGTCATTGAAAAATTTGCCTATCCGGTCCAGTCTTACCGCAGTTGTTTCGGAATCCTGCGTTTTGCAGAAAAATACAGCAAGGAGGCATTGGAAAAGTGCTGCAAGGATGCTATCCTCTACGGGAAATGCAGCTACAACTATATTCACAATACCATTTCAATGTATGCCCATCCCGGAGACGACAAGTTCGACAGAATGGACAGTTCGTTGAAACCAGCAGATGAAAACACTACCATTACCGGCCTTTACAAGGACGATGATTCCCTTTATTCTCTGGATAATCTTCTGAAGCGCCAGGAAGAAGGTGAATCTCTGTGAGTGAAATCACCTACGATATTGGCGAAATGCTGGACGGCCTCGGCCTGACAACAGCATCTATTCGGTGGAGCGAGATCCTGAATGATCCGACGTTTGGAGACTTTACTGCCCAGCAGTTGTTTCGTGAAGTTCTGACGCCACAATACGTTGAGGCAATAAACCGGCGCTACGAAACAAATCTCAAATTCAGCAGGTTGATTAACAAGAGCGCCAAGATTGAGAACCTGAAAACCAGTAACGGCAGAAAGTACAATGACGAAGTAGTACAGCAGATCCTGACATTTCGGTTCGCTTCAAGCGGTCTGAACATTGGCGTCTACGGAAAGACCGGCGCAGGAAAATCCTACTTCATGTCGGCGCTGTGTAATGAAGCCTGTCGTCAGAATTACCGCTGCATGATGCTGGACTACTGCGATCTGCTGGATGAGCTTCTGGTTCTGTCCAGAAAACCGGATCTGACG
>OCTW013416476.1_pt1 | contig 16022 bp, 10 predicted proteins | sample 1539671 | NCBI WGS metagenome assembly OCTW01 (sample SAMN02144230, study PRJEB22623) | gut metagenome | biome: sheep rumen | host: Ovis aries | place: New Zealand
GCGCAAGGCGGTCAAGGATCCCAAGGATACCACCATCGTGGAACATCGGCTCACCACCGACGGCATCCGCGAGTTCGGTTACGGCTACGGCAATTACCGCGGTGACGCTGAGGCCGATTCTACCAAGCGGCACATGCCCGATGAGGTGCTTTGGTCGCCCGATGGAAAGCGGCTCGCCGTCTTGAAATGGGATACCCGCGTTCTGAAAGATCTTTGGGTGATCAACTCCCTGGGCAAACGTCCTGAGTTACAGACCTATAAATACCAGATGCCCGGCGAGCCCGGCCCCAAGGGGCAGCTTTTCGTAATGGATTTCCCTTCCGGAAAGATGCACGAAGTGCGGATGAATGCCTTCAAATACCAGGATGTCAACCTGGAACGGAGCCCGCGGACCGCGCAGGATGCCGCCCTGGATTATATGAGTCCGAAATGGCTGGGGGATGAAAACGGCTTCTGGCTGGAGCGCCTGAGCCGCGACCTCAAGCGCCTGGACCTGTGCTATGTGGCCGTGGGGGCCGACAGCACCCGGACGGTCGTTTCGGAGCGGTCCAATACCTATGTGGAATGGCGCAGCCCGAAACTGGTCAAAGGCGGCCGGCAGCTGGTCTGGTGGAGTGAACGCACCGGTTGGGCCAACCTCTATCTGTACGATACGGACGGCACGCTGATTCGCGAACTTACCAACGGTGCCTTCCACGTGGAAGACGTGGTGGCCAGTAGCGACAGCCACCTGCTGGTGAGCGCCTGCGGGGTGGATCCGGACGAGAATCCCTATCAGATGCACACCTTCCGGGTGGGCTACGAAGGGGGCCGGATGAAGCAGCTGGACATGAAGGACCAGGACGTGGATGCCCAGCCCAGCGATGATGCCAAGTATTTCATTGCCAATTACTCCCGGGTCGATTCCAAGCCGGCCGTCGCCCTGTTCAGTGCCGAAGGCCGCCGGATTATGGACTTGGAGGAAGCGGATTTTTCACAGTTGTTTGCGGCCGGGTATCAGTTCCCCGAGCGCTTCAAGGTAAAGGCGGCCGACGGCATCACGGACCTGTACGGAGCCATCTACAAGCCGTTTGACTTCGATTCTACGAAGGTCTATCCGGTGTGCGATTACGTCTATCCGGGGCCGCAGGTGGAAGCCGTGAACATCTCCTGGAGCAAGGGCTTCACCCGTACCGACCGGCTGGCCCAGCTGGGCTTTATCGTGGTGACGGTGGGGAACCGGGGCGGTCATCCCAACCGCTCGAAATGGTACCACAACTATGGCTACGGGAACCTGCGTGACTATGGTCTCGAAGACCAGAAATACGCCATCCAGCAGCTGGCGGCCCGTTATCCGTGGATGGATATCGACCGGGTCGGCATCCATGGCCATTCCGGCGGCGGTTTTATGTCCACGGCGGCCATCCTCAAATATCCCGATTTCTTCAAGGTGGCGGTCTCGTGCGCGGGAAACCACGATAATTCCATCTACAACCGCTGGTGGAGCGAGCAGCATCATGGCATCCAGGAGAAGGTGGCCAAGGGCGATACGACCTTTGTCTATAAGATCGATACCAACCAGGAGCTGGCGAAGAACCTCAAGGGGCATCTGCTGCTGGTGCATGGCGATGTGGACGACAACGTGCATCCGGCGAACACCATCCGGGTGGTCAACGCCCTCATCCGCGCCAACAAGCGATTCGACTTCCTGTACCTGCCGGGCCAGCGTCACGGCTTCGGCGACATGAACGAGTATTTCTTCTGGCGCATGGCCGACTACTACACCCGCTACCTGATGGGCGACACCCGTCCCCGTCCCGTGGACATCCCCGAATTGAACAATGACTGACGCCCCTGGCCCTCCACCGCGCCCGTCTGCCCTTGCCGCGCCCGTCTGCCCTTGCTGCACCGGGCTGCTCTTGCTGCACCGGGCTGCTCTTGTTGCTCCCGGCGAGCCAGGGCGGCACCGGCGACCCCCGCCTGCTCTCCCGGCGCAAGGCCATCGCTTCGCAGGCACCCCCTAGCCGGGGGTGGCATGTCGCCTCATGCCGCCCCGTCCCGCCTCGCGCCTTCGCCATCCACCAAAACGGCACTTTTGGTGGACGGCTACCTCCCCATCTAGGGAACCTTCCGGGAAAGGGGTCGTTTTTCCGGAAGGTCCGGCGCTTTTCCGGGGGACCTTCCATGCCAGGGGCCGTTTTCCCGGAAGGTCCTGCCTTTTTCCGGGGGACCTTCCATGCCAGAAGCCATTTTCCCGGAAGGTCCTGCCTTTTTCGGGGGGACCTTCCATGCCAGGGGTCGTTTTCCCGGAAGGTCCTGCGCTTTTCCGGGGGACCTTCCATGCCAGGGACCGTTTTCCCGGAAGGTCCGCGAACGGGTTGGCGAACGGGTCGGCGAAAAGGACTGCACTGTGGCCGGGATGGATCCCTTTTTGACGATCTGGCATGGCAACATCGGCAAAAAAATCGATCTAGCAGTATGGCATCGGCAAAAGTCGATGATCTGGCAGTATGGCATCGGCAAAAAGAATACAATCCGGCAGGGGGACGTTTGCAGAAAGTTTGTGATTCCGGTAGAGATTGATTATTTTTGCATTGTTTCTATATAAATAGGACATGAAAAGGGAGAAACAATGGATTGTGACCCGCGTCAACGGGCGCATTGCGGCGGTGTCGTCCGATTATCGGGCGCTCGCCGAAGTGGCGTCGGTGCTTGCCCGGCTGCGGCCGGAGGAAGTGGAGCAGGTTACGACCGAGAAAATCCCGACGGCGGCCCTGGTGGAACTGTCCCGCACCTGTGCATGGGAAGATCTCTGCCTGTATGGAACGCCTTTCCAGAAAGAGGTATGGCGGAAATTGTTCGAGCTTACACACGGCGAGAATCCCCCTCGTGTGATGAGCTACACGGAATTTGCCGCCCTGTGCGGGAATCCGGAGGGTGTGCGGGCTGTTGCTCACGCCGTGGCCTGCAACCCCGTCATCTTCATTATCCCTTGCCACCTGATCATCCCGAAGGAGTCGATGGACAAAATTGCGCTGATTCGAGCCGATGCGCAGGCAACCCTTTTCAAAGGGGCCGACCTGGATGTCCTCCGGGCGGTCGATTGTGGCGAATATGCCCCCGGGAAGGCGCTGAAACGAGAAATGATCACCCTGTCATTGCGAGCTGACTGATGAGATTGAGGAGCCTTTTATTCTGTGCCGTGGCGCTGACCATGGCTTTCGCCTGCAGCAAGAAGAACTATACCCCCGAGTCGACAACGACGACCCAGCCCGAAACGCCAATTCCGCAGCCGCCGGCCGGAGACGCGGATGAGGCTGTGTACAAATTCAACGCCGCGGCAGACAAGGTGGTGCTGTCGCACGAATTCCGGGGTGCCTGGCTGGCCACCGTTTCGGGCACAGACTGGCCCAAGACAAAGTTGAACTCCTCGGTCCAGAAGGCTGAGCTGACGAAGGATCTGGAGGGTATTGCCGATGCCGGATGCAACGTCGTCTTCTTTCAGGTCTGTTCCAACATGGATGCCTTGTGGCCGTCGAAACTGCTGCCCTGGAGCAGCGTGCTCACCGGAACGGAAGGCATCGATCCGGGTTATGACCCCACGGCCTTTGCGGTAGAAAAAGCCCACCAGCTGGGCCTTGAAATCCATGCCTGGATCAATCCGTACCGTATCGGGGCGACCGCTAAGGCCCATGCTTCCTTGAGCCCGGTGAAGGCGCATCCGGAGCTGGTGAAAGAGTATGCCGGCAGCCACTATCTGGATCCGGCCCTGCCCGGTACTCATGCGTTCCTGGCTGAAATTGCCACCGAACTGATGACCAAGTACCCCTTTGACGGCTTGCATATCGATGATTATTTCTATCCTTCGGGTTATAACAAAGACCAGAAAGGCTGGGAGACGCAGACCTACCCCCTCTATGGCGGCGGAAAGGACCGCGAGGAGTGGCGTTTTTCGAATGTGGATGCCAGTGTGAAGGCCCTTTGCGATGCCACGCATGCCGCTCGTCCGGGGGCCGTTTTCGGCGTTTCGCCGCGTAGCCGCTCCGACCTGTACCTCCCGCAGTATGCCGATCCGGCGCGCTGGGCCAGGGCGGGGACGATTGACTATGTGGTGCCGCAGATCTATTGGACCCTGGAGCGGGGCGATGCCGCCGCATTCGATACGGTGCTGAAGAGCTGGAACGGGCTGGTGGGCAAGGTGCCGGTTTTCGCGGGCATCGCAGCGTATAAAATGGAGAAAAGCTACTACACCCAGGCTAAGAACGAGGATTTTCAGTTTGTGGAAGAATTTGTCCGGCAGGTTCAGGTGTGCCGCGATGCATCGTGGTGCGGCGGTCACGTCTGGTTCCGTACCGAGAGCATCCTGCGCGCCGACCTGAACGCTTGTATCAAGAAGACCATCTACCGGAAAGGGGGCTCGCTGGTGCCGCCGATGGGCCCTGCGGGTACGCCCCCTGCCGCTCCCGTTCCCACGGTGGACGGAACAAAGGTATCCTGGCCTGCCGTCCCGAAGGCGACGGCTTATGCCGTGTACGAACTGGAACGCGCTTCCGCTACATCGAAAGCGTGGAACGCAAATCTGGTCTATCGGGGAGAATCGACCTCGTACACGGGGGTGGCCCGGAAGAATTATGCGGTCCTGGCCATCGCCGGTCGCGACCTTTCCCCGCTTTCGCGGGTAGTTTACATCGCAAAACAATAGAACACGAATACAGAAAACAATAGAACGAAAAAAAGTTAGATTATGAAACATGCAGTACAGTTTGGCGCCGGTAACATCGGTCGCGGATTCATCGGAGCAGTGCTCGCCCAGGCGGGCTATACCGTTACCTTTGCCGATGTTGTAGAAGACCTGCTGACCCAGATCAACGCCCGTGGAGGCTACACCGTCCACGTAACGGATCACAAAAAATATGATATTGAGGTGAAAGGCGTGTCCGCCGTCCATTCGGGCAGCGACGCGGCAGTCCAGGCCATCGTGGGAGCCGATATCGTCACCACGGCCGTGGGTCTGCGCATCCTGAAGTTCGTGGCGCCCACCGTGGCAGCCGGCATCACCGCCCGCAAGGCCGCCGGCATCGAGCAGCCGCTGAACGTCATGGCCTGCGAGAACGGCCTGAAAGCCACTTCGCAGCTGAAGGAGCTGGTATTCGCCTCGCTGGACGACCAGACCAAGGCCTGGGCGGAAACGCATGTGGGCTTCCCCGACGCGGCGGTAGACCGCATCGTGCCGCCCGTGCATTGCGAGGTCCCGCTGGATGTCGCCGTCGAGGAATTTTTCGAGTGGGATGCGGAGCGCAGCGGATTCGTAGGCGAGGTCCCGGTCATCCCCGGTATGACCCCGGTCGATAACCTGCTGGCCTATATCGAGCGCAAGCTCTTTACCTTGAATACCGGTCACGCCGCCACGGCCTATCTGGGCAAACTGCACGGCCTGCGGACCATCGGCGAGAGCATTGCCGATCCGCAGATCCAGGCAACGGTAAAAACCGTCATGCAGCAGAGCGGAGCCGGCCTGGTCCGGAAATTCGGGTTCGATCCGGCCGCCCACGCACAGTATATCGAGACCATCCTGAAGCGGTTCTCGAATCCTTTCCTGGAGGATGTCTGCGACCGCGTGGGCCGCGAACCCCTCCGCAAACTCGCTCCGAACGACCGCATCGTCCTGCCGATGCTGACGGCGAAAGGCTACGGGCTGCCGTACGACAAGCTGGTGCTGCTGGCCGGTGCGGCCCTTCATTTCGACAATCCGGAGGACGCGCAAAGCGTGGAAATGCAAGCAAGCATCGCTTCCGAGGGGGTTGCCGCCACGGTGGTGAAATATACCGGCATCCCGGCCGGTGATCCGCTGGTGGATGAAATTGTGGCCGCCTATCGGTCCTTGTCGGCTTAATTCCTCGAACGTACGATGCCACAGACGGACATCATCGCCCGTATCCGCGAAGGGGACCGCGAAACGTTCAACGCTTTCTGCCGGGAGCGTTACGCTTCGCTGATTGCCTTTGCCCGCCTTTTCCTGTCCCGGATCAACGGGACATGGGCGGACGACGTGGTGCAGGACGTCCTGTTCGGTCTGTGGCAGAACCGTGCGTCCCTTTATGACGACGGTTCCTCCCTGCAGGCCTACCTGCTGCGTTCGGTCTATCACCGCTGCCTGAACTATCTCAAAAAGGAGCGTCGCTCCGAGGCACTGGATGCGGACGATGAGTCGCAGTTGGTTTCCCGTATGTCGGGATACTATGATCCGGACCGCAATCCGGTGATCCTGAATCTTTTCAATACCGATCTCCGCTCTTCTCTCTCCCGGGCGATCGAGGCCTTGCCGCCCCAACGGCGGGAGGTTTTTACCCTGTCGTACCTGAACCAGCTGACCAACCGGGAAATTGGGGAAAAACTGGGCCTTTCACTCAGCACGGTAGAGAATCACATGTATCTTGCATTGAAGCAACTCCGGGCAATTTTAAAAAATAATTAAATTGTTTTAGGTGTTTTTGCCGGGATGTTTGTATATATCCCGTATGCAAGACGATTTCTTATTTCTCGTATTAAAAAATCTCCGCCGGGAAAATACCCCGGAGGAGCGCGCGGCTTTGCTTCGATTGCTGGATGAATCGGAGGAAAACCGCCGCATTTTCGCCGAGATGGCGGCCAGTTTCTCGATGCACGAAACGCTTGCCTCGCCGGCTTTGCCGTACGATACGGACCGGATGCTCACCCGTTTGAACGCCCGCATCGATGCGGCGACCCCCCTCGTCACCCGGAGGCACCGTTTCCCGTGGATGCGGGCCTGGGCGGTCGCCTGTGCCGTGGCCGCGGTCCTGGTGCTGGGCCTGTGGGTATTCCCCCGCCTGAAGGTGTCTGCATCGGTCCCGTTCGAGACGATTGCCAACGTGGAGGGGAAGGAAGTCCGGCCCGTGGTTCTGGAAGACGGTACGCATGTGTACATGCGCCCGGGCGCGGTATTGAAGTATAATGTGCAGTCCTTGAAGCATCGCCGCCTGGCCTATCTCTCCGGTGACGCCTATTTCGATGTGGCCCGCGACGAGGACAAGCCCTTTGTGGTCAAGACTTCCAGCATCAGCGTCGAGGTGCTGGGCACGGCCTTCTCCGTCTCTGCCGGGGAAGAAACGACCCAGGTCCTCCTGGAACGCGGCTCCGTCCGGGTCCTCTCTCCCGAAAACGTATCGATGGTAACCCTGGTTCCGAACCAGAAGGCCGTTTACAAGGCATCTACAGGCGATGTCCGGGTAGAGCCGGTGTATGCGGCCGCTTTCATTACCAGCCAGTACAACCTGGTGTCGATACCGGATGCGACGGTGGCGGAAATCATGGAAGCCCTGCAGACCCGTTTCCAGGCAAAACTGCAGTGGGATGAAGAGAAGGACGGCCGCCATTACAACCTCGCCTTCCTGAAAAGCGACAGCCTGGAAGATGTCATTTCCATGGTGGAATACATGACCGGCATCCATTGCGACATCATCAAATCAATTCAACCATAAATGCGTTATGAGTAAAAACCCTATTTTGTACGGCGTTGTCCTGCTGCTAGCCTGGTTGGGGTCCTCCCCGGCCTTGCAGGCACGCTTCGAAATGCAGGATGGACGCTATGACGTGGATCTTTCCTTGTCGTCGGCAACTGTCCGCACCTTTACTTCGGCGCTGACCCGTCAGACGGGAATCCTCTTCTCGTACGAGACCGACCTGGCCAACAAAGAGCTGGGCAACGTCTCCATCCACGAGAAGCAGGGCAGCCTCGAGAAAATCCTGAATCAGGTGTTTTCCGGAAAGGGTATTTCCTGGAAGACCGTGAACAAGACCGTTGTGTTGACGGCCGATCCGCAGGTGGCCACCGGTGAAAAGGCGACCATTACGGGCCGGGTCGTTGACGGCAACGGAGATCCGCTGGCCGGAGCCGGCGTGCTTGTCAAAGGATCCTCCTACGGTGTGACGACCGACCTGGACGGCCGCTATGCGATTCAGGTGAATCGCGGCGCCACCCTCCGTTTCTCCTTCATCGGGTTTACGGACGAGGAAGTCCGCGTGGGCTCGTCCAACCGGATCGACGTCACCCTGCATGAAGACAGCAACCTGCTGGAAGAAACCGTCGTGGTGGGTTATGGTACGCAGAACCGCAAGACCCTTACCTCCGCCATCGCCAAGGTGGACGGCGACAAACTGATGGACGCCCCGGTCACCACGGTCGGCGACGCCCTCAAGGGTAAGGTGACCGGTCTGCGCGTGACCTCGAACAACAACATGGCCGGCGAGGCGCCGCGTTTCCTCATCCGAGGCGGTTCCTCCATCAACCGTAGCAACGACGCCCTCTGCCTGGTGGACGGTGTGCAGCGCGACATCAGCGACATCAACCCGAACGATATCGAATCCATCGAGGTGCTGAAGGATGCCGCATCCTCCGCGATCTACGGTGCCCGTGCATCCAACGGTGTGATCCTCGTCACCACCCGCAAGGGTGATGCGTTCAAGGAGCCTCAGATCGTGTTCGATACCCAGGTGGGTATCATCGGCCCCTCCCGGATGTGGGATCTGGCCGATGCGACCGAGTTCCTCCGCATCGTCCGTCCCGCCGCGGCCCAGGGCCCGAATGCGAGCCTGGTGCTGGACGGCCTGAACGGCGCCGGTGTGGGCAACACCACTTCTACGGCTGTCTATTCCACCCGCTACCTGAATGACGGCGAGGCCGTTCCGGAGGGCTATCTTTCGATGGCGGACCCGGTGGACCCTACGAAGACCATCATCTATACCAGCAAGGACTGGCAAAGAGAGTGGTTCCGCAACGTCTTCTACCAGAAACACTATGTGGGTGTGAACGGTGGCAACAAGGGAATGAAGTATGCCGCTTCCATCGGTTACGTGGGTGATAAGGGTATGCTCCCGACCAACTCCTACGACAACCTTACCTTCCACGGCAATACCTCCTTCAAGGTGACCCGGTCCCTGGAAGCTTCCACGACCTTCGATTTTTCGCATGGTACGACCCAGCCTACGACGGACAACTATTTCGCCGCCATCGGCCGTGGTATCATGATGTCCCCGACCCATATCGGCAAGTACGATGACGGCACCTTCGCAATGGGTGGTACGAACAAGGCCCAGCAGACGGCCGAATTCTATTCCGTCTTCTACGACCGTCAGCGTGAGACCAACCGCTTCATGGGCAGCATCAACCTGAAATGGAACATCACCGACTGGCTGACGGCTACGGGCCAGTATTCCTTCTACGACAACAACTACCGGGGCAGCTACTATGCCCGCGGCGAGTATGACGGTTCCGTCAACTTCATCGGTACCGAGCGTGCTACCACGGAAACCCGCACCGAGACCACCCGCCAGTCCCTGCAGGCCTACCTGACCGCCAAGGAGTCCTTCGGCGAGCACAAGATCGAGGCGACGGCCGGTTACGACTGGAGCAAGTGGCACTATGAGTACCTGAACGCAAAGAACCAGGGCTCGCTTTCGGACAAGATCCCGTATCTGGAGTCCGGCGGCGACAACGTCTCCGGTACGATGGATATGTCCAACCGGCGTTACGACACGGCGCTGATCTCCTACTTCGCCCGTGCTCAGTACAACTGGGCAGACCGCTACATCGTGGCCGCTACGATGCGTGCCGATGGTTCTTCCCTCTTCCTGGGCAAGAACAAATGGGGTTTCTTCCCGTCGGTCTCCGGCGCCTGGCTGGTGAGTGAGGAACCGTTCTTCGCTCCGTTGAAAGAGACGGTGAACACCCTCAAGCTGCGTGTTTCCTACGGTCAGACCGGTAACAACGATATCTCCCGGACGGCTCCGCTGGGCGCTTATTCTACCAGTACGTATGCAGGATACAACACCCTGCTCCCGTCCACCATGCAGAACAAAGACCTGAAATGGGAAACCACGACCCAGTTCGATCTGGGTCTGGACCTGGGCTTCCTGAAGGATCGCATCCGCGTGGTTGCAGACTACTATAACAAGGTTACTTCCGACCTGATCTTCGGCATCACCCTGCCCGATACCGCCCAGCTGACGAGCGTACAGTCCAATGTGGGTAGCGTCCGTTTCTACGGTTTCGAGTTCGAACTCCACACGGTGAACATCGCCAAGAAGGATTTCCGTTGGGAGACCGACTTGACGTATTCCTTCAACCGCAACAGGGTGCTTTCCCTGCCGGATGAGTACGAATACGACATCCTGGATGTGGATGGCACGCCTACCGGCAAGAAGGGATACCGGATCGGTGGCGCGGTGACGGCAACCGGTTACCGCTTCGGCGGTACGGCCGTCGGCGAGCCGCTGGGCAGTATCTGGGGTTACAAAGTGGCGGGCATCCTGCAGAATGATGAGGAGGCTGCCGCTGCCTACTACGATACCCAGTCGCACGGTTATCGCCGCAACGACGGTCTGTCCATCCAGGGCCGCAAGGACGCGGGTGACTTTGAGTGGGTCAACCGCTACGGTACGGCCAAGACGGCAGATGGCCAGGAGCAGATTGATGGTACCGACCTCTTTTTGCTGGGTAACGTGATGCCGCATTCCATGGGTGGTATCAACAATACCATCAACTGGAAGCGCTTCACCTTCAATGTGTACTTCGACTACGCATTGGGTCATTCCATCTACAACTACATGAAGACCCGTATGATCCAGAATACGCTGGGTTACTCCAACTCCAACGTGGACGTGGGCCTCTTCAACAGCACCTGGCGCCGGCCCGGCGACGGTGCCGGTACCGCTCGGTTCTTCCCGAACGATGCTGACTACGGTAACCGTAACTACTCCCGTGCTTCCGACTGGAACGTGGAGGATGCCAGTTACCTCTGCCTGCGCGACGCATCCATTTATTATGACCTGCCCGACAAGTGGGCCCGGTTCCTGCACATGAAGAAATTCACCGTGGGTATCACCGGTAACACGCTGTACTACTTTACCCGCGTAAGCGGTGCGATCTCTCCGGAAACGGGTATCGCTACCGATTCCGATGCCGGTATGTACTCTTCGACGAACAATGCCAACTCGAACGGTAACCTGCTGCCTTCTACGCGGAAGATTCTGTTCAATGTTAAGATTACCTTCTAAACGCAGCGTAAAGATGAAAAAGACAATTATATATCTCTTCGTGGCGGCCCTTGGCCTCACCGGTCTTTCCGCCTGCCACAGCGACCTGGATATTATTTACGACAATGCGCTTTCTGCCAGTAACATGTGGCAGGATCCCTCTGACCTGGAACAGTCTGTTCCCGGCCTGTACGAACGGGTTCGCTCCTTCTTCTCGGCCAGCGAAGCCAATGTCTTCTATTATGGCGAGGTCCGCGTGGGCGACATCATGTGGGGCCCTTCCATGAAAGATAAGGTCCAGGATAACTTCAAGATTTCCTGCCGTCACCAGACGCTCGCGCCGGGGAACACCATCGGCTGGGCCAATGCCTATAAGGCTATCGACCAGGCAAACGCCATCCTGGCGCATTCCGGAGAATGCAAGGCCACGGAGACGATGGTCAACTGGGCCAACGCCCAGGCCTATTTCGCCCGTGCCTTCATGTATTTCTATGTGGCCCGCCTCTGGGGTGAGGTCCCGATGAACCTGGTGCCGGTTGAGGGCACTTCCCAGCCGGAGACCTATCCTTCCCAGGCCACTCCCGCCCAGGTGTACGAGCAGATCGGCAAGGATATAGCCGCCTGTGAGGCTTGTGGCGACGTGCTGGGGTCCGAGAAGTATTTTGGTACAAAGGATGCCCTGAACATGCTAAAGGCTGAATATGCCCTGTGGATGTACACCACGCAGAACGGTGGCGATACCTACCTGGGTATGGCTGAAACGGCCCTGAACGCCATCGGCATTTCTTCATCCAAGCTCCTGTCTGACTATTCCAAGGTTTTTGACCGCAATAACCGCAAGAATACGGAAATCGTGTTTGCGATGAACAACTCGGCGACTTCTACGGCCGGTTATCAGGTTTATTTCTGCCACACGTCCAACAACATCAAGAGCACGTATCGTCAGAACCCCGTGCCGATTTCTTCCTCGCAGTGGTGGCACTACTCCAAAGAGTTCCAGACCGAGCTGCTCAAGAGCAAGGCCGAAGGCGACAAACGCGTGGATACCAACCTGGGTATCGGCAACTATGGCGCCGACGGCGGTGAGATCAGCTGGTGCAACAAGCTCCTGGGCGACATGACCGGAAGTACGATGAAGCTGGACAATGACCTGCTGTACTATCGATATGCACAGGCTGTGATGATGCATGCGGAGCTGAAATACTATCAAGGAAAATACGAAGATGCGCTGAAGTCCTTGAACATCCTGGCCAAGCGTGCCTACGGAAAGGACAACTATTATACCTATACGGATAAAGAGAGTGCCCTGGGTTGCATCATGAAAGAGTACTTCCTGGAGTTCCCGGCCGAAGGTGTGATCTGGTGGGCTTTGATCCGTACCGGTATGATCTGGGATGTCGTTCCCAATTCCGAGATCCCTGGACAGACCTTTGCCGACCTGCGTGAGAAGAATCCCAACATCCTGTTGTGGCCCATCCCGCAGAGTTCCTTGAACAAGAACACCAACCTGCACCAGCTCAAGGGCTGGCAGTAATCTGTAAACCGAAAGAGTATGAAAAAGAATATCATGAAATGGGCGCTACTGATCCTGTGCGCGCTGACGGCGGCGGTTGCCTGCCAGAAAGATCCCAATTTGGACGGGGCAGATACGACTACCTTGCGTGTAGCCCTTACGCCCGCACCGGCCACCATCTCTGCATTTGGAGACGTCTTTACGGCGGCCGTGGTGGTGAACCAGGGACTCGACACCGATGTGCCCTGGACGGTTTCTGTTGACCTCAATCCTTCTTGGATCCATGTGGAAAAGACCACGGTGGAACGCACCTTTACGGGAACCTATGGCGGCGATGACGCTACCTATACGGTCGATGCCGTCCGGGTCACCGTCGATGCCAATACCACGGGTGCCAAACGCATGGCCAACCTGCGTTTCACGGTCAGTGACCAGAGTTCTGTCATTTACACCATCAACCAGGCCCAGTAATGAAGAGAAGGAATTTTATTTCGATGCTGCTGGCTGCCGCCCTCCTGTCGCTGATTCCGGTAGGTTGCGGGAAAAATTTGAATATCGACCCGCCTGCCCCGGTCCCCGGTGGCGGCGGTGGCGATACGCCGACGCCCGATCCCGAACGCCCGACGGAGCCGACCATCTGTACCAACAAGGTGGTCGCCCATCGGGGCGGATCGGCCGAATGCGGACAGCCGGATAATTCAAGGGCTTCGCTGAAGTACGCCATGAGCCTGAAGTGCTATGCCAGCGAGTGCGATATCTACTGGACCAAGGACAATGACGTGATCATTGCCCATGCCAAGGATAAGTTCTTTATCAATGGACTGCGTCCCTGGGAACACACGGTGCTGGAAATCCGCCGGGCCGGCAAGCTGACCAACGGTGAAGAGATCCCCACGCTGACCGATTTTCTGGACATTGTCCAGGTGAAGGATAACTGTACGAAGTTGTGTCTGGATATCAAGAATCTGGAAGGCTTCCCGGATTATCCCAGCAAGGCGGTTATGCGTGCCTGTGAGATCATTGCGGCACGCCATGCGGAAAAATTCTGTGAATTTATCTGCACCGGCAACGAGACGGTCGCTACCGCCGCGGCTGCCTGCCAGGTCAAATATGGGATTCCGGTGGGTTGGATGTCGACGAATGAGCCGTCCAAGCATTTGGCCAAGGGCTTTACCTGGGCCAATATGTGCGCGCTCAATGTCGAGCCTTTTGCGACGGAAACGCCCAAACGGACCATCGACCAGTATCTCAATGCGGGTATGAAGTTCAGTGTGTTTAATGTGGACCAGAAAAAAGGGGACAGCAATGCCATCTATAGCGAGGAAGGCGTGGCTTATTATGTAAGCCGGTACAAAGACCTTCGTTGCATCTGCACCAATTACCCCAAGTGGCTTCTTTCTAAAGTTCAATAAAGTATAAAAGTATGAAATTCAAGTATATAGCAACAGCTATCCTGGCCCTGTCCTCCCTGTTTGCCTGCAAACAGCTGGTTGAGGATGTCCCCGGATCCACGCCGACGGTCAAGGTTGACCGTCCTACCTTGAATGTCCCTGCGGCGGCCTCCGACCTTATGGTTACATTTGAGGCCAATGTTGACTGGACGGCTACCTGCGATGTGGACTGGATTCAGTTTGATCCGAAGTCAGGTACCCGGGCCACCCAGACGATGACCCTCTCCGTGGCGGAGAATACGGTTGAGGAAACGCCCCGTAGCGGTAAGATTACCATCCGCGTCGAAGGCGGCGAACCTGCCGAGATTACCATCGCCCAGGCCGCTCCGGCCGGTCCGGTTCCTCCGGGAACGGCCCTCTATAATGCGGACGACTTCAAGACCTTCCTGGAGCTGGCTCCTTCGTTCACCGCACTCGATGAGACGAAAGTCTATAACGACATCGACCTTGGCGGTGCCACCATCAAGCCGGTTTCGGCGTACAGTGGCGTATTCGATGGCCAGGACCACAAGATCTACAACTTCAAGGTAGCGGCCGATGCCGCTACGCCGGGTCTCTTCCTGAGCAACTCCGGTACCATCAAGAATGTGACCTTCGGTTCTCAGGATGGCAAGAGTTATGATGGTGTGAGTGAAATCGCCGCAGCTGAGGGCAAGGGTGGTTCCAGCACCGGTCTGGTGGCCGTGAACAATGGCCTCCTGGACAATGTCCATACGTTCGCCAAGGTCATCTTCGCGGCTCGCGAAGGTGCCGATGGCAAGTTCGGCGTAGGTGGTCTGGTCGGTACGGCCGGCAGCACGGAGGCGGGTCCTTCCGTCATCCAGAACTGCTCCAACCATGCGACGATCGAGACCTCCGGAACCATCGTGGTGGAGACCTCCTTCGGTGGTGTCCTGGGTTATATCCCTGCAGCTGGTTCCCAGGTGCTGAATTGCACCAACTATGCCAACCTGTCGGTGGGTATCAAAGTTGCGAAAGTTGTGATGATGGGCGGTGTCGTCGGTCGTTCCGATGTGTCGGCTGTCTTCGATAAACTTGTCAATAACGGAGATGTATCCTATGTTCAGGAAGTTGCTCCTTCCACATGGATGAGTATCGGCGGTGTCGTGGGTACCATGTACAAGGGTTGCAAGCTGACGGCTTCTGTCAACAATGGTGCCGTTTCTTCCAATAACCAGCAGGTGGTCCGTATTGGCGGTATCCTGGGTGTGATGAACACTGGTGGTGAGGTTTCCGGTTGCACCAACAAGGGTGCGGTGGTCCTGAACCAGGCCGATCCGAACAACAACTGGCAGGCTGCCGGCGGTATCGTCGGTTTCCAGGAGAAGAGCGGCAACAACGACAAAGACAATGTCATCAAGGACAACGTCAATATGGGTAATGTCTCGATGAGTATCGAGAATGCGACCACGCATGCCAACGGTGTAGGTGTCGGCGGCATCCTGGGTATGGGTTCCCTGCAGCTGAGCATAACGGGCAACACCAATTCCGCGGATGTGGCGGTCGTCAACAGGGGTGCAGGTGCCGTCCACGCAGGTGGTATCTGTGGCTCGCTGATCAGGAATCCTTCCGAGACCCAGGCCGGGGACAATGTCAACACCGGTACGGTCTCTGCTTCTACGTCCGACGATAAGGCGGCTACGGCCGGTGGTGTCGTGGGCTATATCGCTGCCACAACGGGTTCCGATGCCAATGCGGGTCTCCAGGTCTTCACGAATGATAAGAACACGGGCGACGTGGTCTGCGCCAATACGGCCGGTGCCGGTTCCATTGCCGGTTTGAACGGCAACGGTAAGTTGGTCAATTCCCAGGTGGGCGGTAAAGTGAACGGCACGGCTGTGACGACGACCAATGTCACTACCCTCATCCAGGGATCCGCCAGTACGGGTACGTACGAGAATCCGACCGTCGTGGACGGCGGAGGCGGTGGTGATACGGGCGTAGGCATCCAGACTGCCGATGACCTCAAGGCCTTCCTGACGGCGACCGATTATTCCCAGTGGGAGACGGATGGTGTTGTGAAGGTT
>OCTW011339352.1_pt1 | contig 16014 bp, 14 predicted proteins | sample 1539671 | NCBI WGS metagenome assembly OCTW01 (sample SAMN02144230, study PRJEB22623) | gut metagenome | biome: sheep rumen | host: Ovis aries | place: New Zealand
TTGCGGTCTATTTTCCGCAATACTGCGTTGTCGTCCTTGCAAGGCGTCAGCCTTGCCGCGTCCTTCGCCTTGTCTTGCGAAAAAAATCCTAGCAAAATATAAGTCTACTTTCTATCAGGAATTAGTATAAGTTGATGTAAATATTATATCACACTGACACTGACAGAACAATTACAAATTTGCGATTATTTTTTCTTGTTTTCGTTATTTGCTTTGTTTTTTTCTGCTTTTTTGATTTCGGAATTTTTTTGCTTTTCGGAAATCACCACATCCTTGCCCGACGCAATGAGCTTTTTTATTGAGCCGGCAATATCGGTTTTATCATCGGGATCAATTTTTTTCAGTGCTTTAATAATCGAGTTAAAGGAAGTCCATTTGTTATCCGCAAGCTCGTTAAACAAAGTCACGCCGGGAGCCTCCAGCGAATCAAAAATATAGTCTACCAAAATCTTTTTGTTGCTGTCGGTCATCGTATTTAACCAACTGCTGATTGTCTTGTTTATAAAGGGATCTGTCCGTGCGTCGGCACTTTCAAATTCAGCTCCGAGTACGTGCCATTTATAAGGATTGTGCTGCATAAAGCCCTTGGAGTCGCTTTTGATGACCTTGCGTTCCTCCTTGCTTAAATAAAACAACCCTACAGGCGAGGAGTCGGGAGAAATTTTTATGGTCTTTGGAAGAATCGAAAGGTAGTTTTCCGATTCCGCGACTTCGTTTATAAATCCCGGACCGTCGTTGGTATAAATTTTTATAACTCTTTTCTCGCTTATTTCTTTATCGCAGAACGAACAGGCGTAAACGGCGAAGTTGCCGCCCTTGGAGTGACCGCCGACAATCAAATCGCAGTCAGTCAGTTTTGCAATGCGGTTTACATAAGCAACTGCCTCGGTCTGCCCGGGGGTTTCGGAAAGAAAGCTGATGTTAAAATCCTCGCGCCAGCCGGTAATAGAATTATCTGTTCCGCGAAAGGCGATATACGCCAGCTTGTCAGAGATAATGAACGTCACTGCGGCAAACTGAAGGTGCTGCTCAGTGTCGATTTTGTCTACATACCATTTTGCCGTAATGTCCTTAAAACGCGCCGAGTGCGCTGCTTTTTCCAAAACCGGCAAAGGGTCGTTCATCATAAGGCTTTGGTCAATGCCGGCGGCTTTATACTCCTTATAAACCTGCTCTATTGTCAGTGCGCGGCTGCCGTCCTCGGGCACCATACCGCGCATATCAGTATAAGCAAGCTCCGAAAAAATCAGGTTATCAACCTCGTTAAAGCCGTCCTGCTCAAAGGTGAGGTCTCCGCGCCAATCTATATAATCAAGCATATTCATAACGCTGCTCCTTAATGAGAGTATATATGATTATTATAGCAGACAAATTTTTGGTTGTCCATAGAAAGTCTGTCGAAGGATTTTGATATAAATTAAGCGGCAATGTTTTTATTCGCCTTCAAATCCTTTGTCCTCCGCAATAAAGAAAAACACAGATACCCGATTGGGTATCTGTGTTTTTGGCGGAGGACAAGGGATTTGAAGTCACGAAGTAACACAATCAAAGCGTTGTACTTTGTTTCATTATCCGCTTGTTTATGCCGTTTTCTGCGGTTTATCGTTTCATTTTGTTTCACTTCGTTTTGGTTCATTAAAGAACATATAAAGAACACAAATACACATCAAGCGCAAGTAGCACCAAAAAAAATAATGGAGATGGATACCTCGGAAACCTCTCCAAGCAACCTGAATTCGCTCGATAAATAAGTTACTAAAGCGTATTAGATATATTGTTCCGAATGAGATACATATTCCTGCCACCCCTGCGAAATTTCTTCTTTGCTGATTTTACATACACGCATGCAATAAAGTAAATCGCTTTCCTTATGTGCTTTGATGAGAACTGTGGGAGAGTCCCAATCATTTGTTATCCACCGAACGTTTGCCGACAAATCATCATAGTCAAGACGATTGTCAAGAGGAATTTCGATGTAACCGTTCGCTTTGGCTAATGTAAATAAGTCATCATAATCCTGTTTTTCACGCGCTTGAACATAAAAATACAATTCTTCATCCGACACGCTTACTTTATAGATGTGGTTTTCATCAATAGCGGAAATAAAATCGGGGCACAGCGGGCTGTCCTGCACCTTGACAATTTTTGCGTCAGGATAGGACAATCCGAGAACAAAACCGTCCGCATCGCGGACAATATTATACCGCTTTTCAAGATAGTTATAATAAAAAGAACTGATCGTTCCGTCACTGTTTTCATAAGTGAATTCTGATAACCCATCAAATTCCGTAAGCCTGTTTTTGTCATCATAATTGATTGTATACGTTTCGGCATCCCTTGTGATCTTTACCAAACGCCCTTCGTCATCATATAAGTAGGTATAGGTATTGTTGCCGTCGGTTTGAGTCATCAAACTTCCTGCATTGTTATACGAAAAATGATACTCCTTTGAATCATTCTTTTCTGTGTGTATTAGCTGCACCGGCATTTGTCGGTCATTGTATGTATAGGTTTCGTTTTCATCGTCTAAAGTACTTGTTTCCGCCAAATTATCCTTATTGTATATGACGGTTGCATTGTGTATGTTTTCTTTATCGTCTTTCATACTGCCTGTTACCGTACAACTGCCGTTATCCTGATAGCTAAAAGCTTCACTTTTGTTATACAACTCGTCTGCCATTCGCACGATTTTGCCGTTTTGCAGATCAAACTCAAGCACAGATGATCCCGGGCTGTTTGCTTGAAGCGGATCTTCCGACATGATGATTTTATATCCGGTTGCTGTTTTTGTGACAATCCCTTCGGTTTCGCCGCATTTCACACCGCACAGCGCTCCGTCTTCGGTATATTCAAATCGGTACGTAAAGTTTAATGGTGCTATTTCTCGGCGTTTTGCCTCTTCCATAGCGTCCTCAAAATTTAATAACACCGGATTACTTGGTACCCTGATTGGAAAAGCGATATTAAATAAATCGGTGTCCAGCTTGTCATAGGATAGAAAACTGCTCACTTCAATCGCCTGAATTCGGTGCGTTTGGGGATGAAACGTATAGATGAACATAGGGCAGCTGATTTTGGGCACAGAAGCGCGCGCAATAACTAGCTCTTTACCCAGAAAATACTGCATACAGCTTGCACTCGGGAACGCCGTTGTGGATAATCCTAAACGGTGATGAATCAATGCGGACTCCACGGTTGGCTTGCCGCTGAGCGGCAGCAATTTGAGAGTAGCGTCGCCTGTTTTGATATAGCCTGCCCTAACGGCTTCATTTGCTAAATAAACGTCTCCCTCTTCAAGGTAATCCTTCGCAATGTCGATATAGTCCTCCGCGGATTCACATTTGCTAAAATCAATGCCGACAGAAGCAGTGCCTGAATTTGCGCTTTGTGATTTTTCAGACGAATGACACCCCACAAAGTTAAGTGTAAAAACGACAGCCAAACATATTGCAACCAATTTTTTCATTTCATCACATTCCTTCCCAAATATTTGCTTAAAAAACTGATATGCTTTAAAACCGTATAGCAAGCTTGTAAATAAATATTGTTTGGTTTTCTATAACACTTAATTAATGCTCTAAAAACAACTAATAAAGAACACAAATACACATAAAGAACAAGCTCACTATATTATAATTTAATTAGTATTGGTAGCTTTTTCAAAAGAAACCCCGGTTACCAAACCTATTTCATTTCTGACAATATTATATGTATTGCCGATGTCTATGCCGGTAAGAATATTTTCGTCATTATATGACAATAACAGTGGACCGCCTAAGCTCAGCACACTGCCCGAACTCAGCAAACCATCTGCTTCAGCTATCTGACCGTTTTGGTTATACTTATAGTTTGTATCATTTGTTTTTTCTGAATCAGATGATTCGATTCCCTTTATGCTTTCAATACGTCCGTCAGCGTCATATGAAAAAAGAATGTGATCCATAAAATTTGTAATATAAAAATCGTCCTTATAAAAAAGTACAGCAGAGTTGGTTTCATCATCTCTTACAATCGAAACCTTACTTAACAAGTGATTGCTGTTATATGAATAATCTGCTTTTTCACCCCGGGTTCCGATTTCTTCATATTTATTAATTATATTATTCTTATCGTAATAAAGCTTATATCTGTCAGTTTCTTTTTTGCTGTACGATACCGTATAGCTGCCGTCATTTTCATAGTTAAATAATCCTCTGGATTTATTTCCGTATGAAATTCTCAGTATATTCTTATTTTGCATTTCAAAAGTTATTTTTTCAGTTTTGTCATTTTCAAGATACGAAAAGGAAGGAACAGTTACATCATATCCTGACGCGGTTTTTTCAAACGTTATCTTATTTTCGCCGCAGAACAATTGCCTGACGGTTCCGTTATCATTGTAATCAAATTGATAGGTAATAAAAGCTGCTTTTCTTTTCGGGTTGTTTATATATTCATCAAATAATGTAGTGGATGGTGAAGATGAATAAAAAACGCCGTGCATATGTTCACTTGCCAAACAAATATTCAGTAAATCCTTATCCAGCTTATCATAGGAAAAAATCGTAGCGGTTTCAATGGCTTGAATACGGTGTGTGTTTTCTTCGAAGGTATAGATGAACGCGTTATTATATCGGCTGAACCCTGAATAACACGGCTTGCTGATAACGGTATCTCTGCCAAAGAAATACTGCACGCTTTCCGCAATTCCGGACATTCCGTATTGAATAACGGCAGTGGCGACTGTAGGTTTTCCCGTGATTACGGCTATGTCAAGACTTTTGTCTTTTGTTTGGCGATAGCCGTATTTTATTACTTCGTTTGCATAATAAATCTTGTTATCGTCCACAAGCTTTTGAGCAAGAGCATAATAGTCCTGAGGCTCAGAGCAATTATTAATAGCAAGCTTGATATTCTGTCCTACAGGACTGTCATTAAACGTGTCTGTTTGTGCGCCGTCTTGATTGAGCATAAATATTATCATTGCGGACGCAAATGATAAACAAAATGTTGCTAAAACGATAGCAACGCAAATAATAATCTTTTTCTTTTTCATATGTATACCCCCCCTCTTATGACAAAATTTTTTGATTATCATTAGTATACCGGATTTTCCGGATCCACGGGTGGGCTGAACATGATATTATCCGAAAAAAAGATAAAATCGGTTCGCAATGATTCATCTATGTGTTTTGGCAGCGCCTGTAAAAATGTTTGAAACTGTCCTTCTTTCAAATTGCGCGGCAAAAAGCCTTTCGGATAAAAACTCATGGTGCAGTCATCTTTAAATGCATTGTCGATTTCATTTTCAGCCTGTGTACCATCTGAAAGTTTCATATTCTTAAGGGTGAATGTATATGCGTTATTGCCAATACTTGCAGGATCAGACAGGTTACCGGTGTAATCAGATTGGGAACCGGTAAAGATATGTTGTAAATGAATCTTAATTCTGCCGGTGTTATCAATGTTCAGCTTTGCTGCGTACATTCTTTTAATGTTTGTTTCATATTCACCGGCAAAAGTGCTGAAATCAGCGGCAGTGTTCTTTGCGTCGGTCTGCATGTTGTTCCCGAGCTTGCTGTTTAGAAAGGCGATTGCCTCGTCATAGGTCATGGCTTGGTTTTCTTTGCCGGTTGAATCAATACCCAGAAAAGCTAATCTATCAGCATCAGTATCGTACACGAACTTGCCTATTGTTGAAATCATCAGCGCGTTAGGTGCGCTCTGCAGCAAAGACTTGCCTTTTTGCTTTGCCTCCGCAGCGGAAACATCATTCCCCTCAATTTTTCCTGACGACTGCGGCATTCCGTCATAGTATTCAACAATTTTTTCTTCCGAGAGAGTAACGCCGTTATCGGTAAAACGCAGAATTTCAAAGCCGCTATAGGTTTTTGATGTATCACAATACGCATAGAGGGCGTTGTCATCCTGTATTTGAAACAGCATATAGGGTTCGTCAGTCTGAACATAGTTTTGACTCCACGACTTATTCTCATACGCCGATTTTGCTTCTCCGTCTAAATAGGTATATACTCTCATACCGGCTGTTCCTGAATTCTTTCCGTTATGCGTATCATATACTTTTTCGGCATATAGATAAATCATTTCCGGAGTACTGTCCCCCATGATATCTTTAAAAGCAATTGGTTTTGTTTCTCCTCCCGAGAGCTGCCAATTGTAATTTTTGATAGCACTCTCGTTTGTTTCCAAAATTTCAAGATAGGCACGGAATGCAGCTGCTTCAGACGGCTCGGTCGGCGGTTCGGTTGGCGGCTCGGTAGTGGCTTCTGTCGGAGCGGCGGTCGTCGGCTGTGTAGTGGCTTCTGTCGAAACGGCAGTTGGCGCATCTGCAGCCGCTTCATCGGGAGTAGCGGCAGGGGTACGGTTCGCCGTAATGATGGCGTAGGTAATTCCCAGCGACGCGGCGAATACCGCAATGGCGACTGTAACGCAAATAATAATAGTTTTCTTTTTCATAACTCTCTCTCTTTTATTGTCCGTAGTATGGGTGATCTTGAGAATGGGTTGGAATATAAATGATATTGTGTGCTATCGGTGAACGAGCTCTTTCAGACGTTTTGGGATTATCCGGAAAGATATAGGATGTGAAATGCGATTCTTTCATGTCGGACGGCATTAAGCCTTTGGCATACAAGGTCATCGTCCCCTCCGTTTCAAAGGGATGCTTCACAAACCCGGCGTGCATACTCTTTTCCGTGTGCGTAAGAATGTCTGTATAGGTGATATCGCCGCTTTCCCCCACAGGATAATCATATGAAACATCTGTTATGTGAAAGGTATAGGTATAATCGCCTGTTTTTGTAAGATTTTCTATTTTACCCCTGAAAAGGGAGTATACGGCGGGGTCAGTGATGGAGCCCTGTCCTTTTGTTTCTTTGGGATCATAGTAATATTCCGTTTCAAACATACCGTTGCTGTCAATCTTCAAAGAAGATTGGAAATGTCTGGAAAATGACGTGGTGTATCTGCCCGCGATAACGGAGTAAGCCTCTTCTGACGAATTGTCATTTGTACCGGAGCTTTCCCCCATCTGCTTTTTGAGATAAGCGACTGCCTCATCATAAGTCAAGGCTTGGTTCTCATGGCTGTCCATCATATCTTTAATGTATTTGGCTCGTTCTATAGCAGTATCGGCATTACTGCGCATCAGAACGGTTGATGTGTTTTTATTGATTTCATCAAGCTTCGAAAAAAACATATCTTCGGTAACAGCAGCGGAATCAATCTCCACCTTGGGCTGCGTATCGACCGCGGACGGTTTGCTGTAAGACGCTTTTTTCCGTGCGGATAACCTGCCCTCTGATTCGACAAACGAATAAATGTCCTCGGAAAAGCTTCCGTCTATTTGCGCCCTGTGCAGACACAGCTCTTTGTTGTTTTTCTCTTGAAATAAAACAAATATATTTAGTCCCCCGGGACCGTTGTAGTCCAGCTGGAAAAAGCCATCTGTTTTACTGTTGTCCATAGAATAAACCTGTTTTACCGAGTTGTCCTTGTATTGAAAAATATTGAGAAAAGAGGATACTGTTGTCGAAAGCGTCGGATTACAACAGACAACAATCATCTCCGGTGTTTCATCTCCCGCGATATCCGCAAAGACAACCGGACGACTTTCATCATCGCCTAACTGCCAGTCATAGGCTTCAATATCGCTTTTGTGATTCTCAAGTACCTCAAGATAACCGCGATAAGCGTCAACATACGACTCGGTAGGAGCTTCTGTCAGCGGCTCGGTGGCGGCTTCTGTCGGCTTTTCCGTAAACACCTCGGCTTCGACCGGCGTTTGTGTGTCTATCGGAGCGGAAGCATCCTTATTCTGACTGTCAGCCACCAGCTTTGCCGTTATGATACCGACAACCGCTACGGCGGCAATTCCTACGACAGCGAGAACCGTCTTTATTGCCGTCGTCATGCCTTTGGCGGCTGTCTTTGCGGCAACCTGCGGCGCGGCGTTTGTTTCTGCCTGCTGCGCTGTCGTTGCCGGATGATCCAACGTACCGGCAGACGGCAGATTTTGTTTGATATGCTCCTCAACAAAATAGCCGATGGGAAGGACGCCCACCGCGACGCCGTAAAATCTCTCGCCGCTCTTTCTTTCCTGTTCTTCAATCCTTGTCTTGATAGAATGGCGAGCGAGATACAGGCGGGATTTGACGGTGTTTTCGGAACAGTCCATAATCTCGGCAATTTCCGATACGCTTCTGTCATTGAAATAATAGAGAACAATGGTTTCACGCTGAACGGCTGACAGTCCGTTAATGATGCGGTTAAGCCGCTCTCTGAGATCGTCGCGCTCGGCATACGCCTGAGGCAGCATGAAATCGTTTTCCATATCTTCCAAATGAGGCAAATCACTTATATCTTCATCTAATATAAAACGATTATTTTTTTTCGATTGCAGAACGTTAAGGCTCCTTGTGTGAGCGATATGGTACAGCCAGCTTTTAAAAGCCTCGGGATTTTCAAGCGTTCCGATATTTTGCCAAACTGTGATCATCGTCTTTTGCGTCGCATCCTCTGAGTCTTCATGATTTTTCAGTACTGCAAACGCAATTGCGTAAATATAGCTTTTGTTGTTATCCAACAGGAAATTTATAGCATTGGAATCTCCGTTTTTCGCTTGAATTACTAAATTATCCTCATAACTCATGATTGTTTTTCCTTTCTGTCAAGTCTTTTCATAATATAAGACAGCAAAAAAATCATATTGGTTTGATTTTTTTAAAATTTTTCATGGAAACCAAATATAGTCAAAGTAAAAAATGATTCTGCTTCTTCTAAAAACGAGACGGCAGTATGCCATTTAAAAAAGCGCAGCCCAAATGAGCTACGCCGAAAAACACATAGCTCAATGTCGCCAAACATTTTACAAAATCGAACACTATTTAGGAAACAGCACGATAAAGCAGAGCCTGTATTTTTACCAAAATATGATAAAAATACTGTTTCCGCAAAGTGTTCATTTTATTTATGATTGTAAAATATTTGGCAACTTCATTATAGCATTATAGGTAAAATATTTCAATAGATTTGTTTATTTTTATCCGTAAAAAATATTAAACAAAATAACTACCACATTTTCGATTTGACCGCATAGAGGTTAGTAACCCTCGGCGGTCTTTTTATGTAACAGGGTGGGAAGGTGGGAATACAGATTAAAGGGAGCATAACGCTCCCTCAACCTTATACTATTAAACAGCTGCTTTCAATTTCTTTTCTTCCTCTTTCTTCTGTTCGTAGCGTTGACTTCCGAACATATTCCTTATATCATCCATAGTCAATTCCTCGTGGCTTTTCTTTCTGAATTTGTCTTTGTGATAATACCAAGCCTTTTTCTTATAGGCGAATTTGAAGTTAAGCTGCTTTAAAACCTCTTTGTGTTCTTTGGTGTTACCGCTTACCCATATCCAAGAACCGCAAATTTCGACCTCTAAGCCGTTTAAGCGAATAAGGGTATTAATGATATTAATAAATTCTTTCGGCGTTTCTGTGGTCGTTTCTGAGGTCTTTGTATATGTTTCGCCTTTAGCGTTCTGATGTACATTTTTAAGGCGTTCCCATAGCTTCTCAAATTCGTTTTGCATTTGCTTGAATTCTTCGGCGTTACCTCCGAGGTCTGGATGTAGCTTTTTCGCCCACGTCCGATATGCTTTTTTCAATTCCTCAGCGGTCTTGCAGTTGGTAAAATAGCTCATAATCTAACTCCTCTCGCACTGAATTTGTCTATGTACTTCTGAATAAGGTTGTCCGGCATACTCTCGAAATGTTCACTTTCAGCGGGTGCGGAACAGAGGAAGAAGTCGCCGCAGATGAAGTCGCATACGCCGTTGTTGCGGTTCAGCAAAAAGCGGTTCGGCATTAGTCCGTTGATTTTACCTTCTTCGTTGCATACAAGAGCGACTTCATCATCAAACGGATAAATAGCTTGAATATAACCGCCGACAACGGTTTGCATACTCTTTAAATCGCCTTTGATTTCTTTTACATAGGGGTTAGTGAACGGTTTAACAATAATGACTTTCATTTTGTTTAGCTCCTTTTCTTTAAAAATTGATATTCGGTAATTCTGAGTTGGTGGGCTTTACTTAAACCCGATATTCCGTTGTATGCTGTTCTATCACCTGACCTTTCTGTTATCTGCTATTCGTATAAATCGTCGTCGTATGGGCTTTACGGTGCATACAAAGCGTAGAGAATGGCGATATGTCAAGAAGCAAGTTCACGATACGCCGTAGGGCAATTCTTTACAGAGCGACATTCACGGAGCAAAATATGTGCCTAAAGCCAATGACGGCGATTTTGAATATCGGAGAACAGAAACACAAGTGAGCATACAACGGTTAAAATATCGGACAAAAAAATAACGCTATGGCAAAAACCATAGCGCAACCATATATAAAAAACCGCAGAGGACTAAAACCTCTGCGGTTTTTTTACACTCTAAATACATATCAACACATAGTATTCTCTCTACCCATTAAGAGTTTTTTTCTATCCTTTCTTCCTATTTTTCGACAGATAATATCTAAAAGTGTAAAAAGTACGGGACTGTTTGTTTTAACAAACTGTTTTTTGACGGATAGGTATCAAACTATCAAAAATATGGGGGAGGATTGCCAAGTAATAAAAAACCCAAATCAAAAACTGTATACAAACTCACCGACAGCTTATTGAAATGCAAAGATTTTTCTATTACTTCTACGAAGTAATTTATTTGCAATCAGAAAGTCTATTACAAAAATACAAAAACACTGATTAAGTGTAATAAATATAGGAGGTTTAATATATCAACAAAAATTGTGATGACTGATTATTGCAATAGATTGCTCCAGTACAATAGTAAGGAGTATACATATGCGTAACCAAAGCGAAAAAGTAAGTGAGATTATAAAACGTATAAAAGATTATCTCGAATCCGAATGCATAACACAAAGCTATATAGCAAAGAAAATGGGGTATCATACTTCAACGGTTTCTAAAATATTGAACGAAGATCAAAAACTTAGCCTTGAATTTTTACTAGATTTTTTTGAACGAATATGTAAAGATGAAGATAAAGCTTTTTACATTTTTACAGGCAAAAACACCGTTACTCAGTTGATGAAAGAATTGTGTTCGGTTGAGAAAAAAGAGAAGATTCAGAGTTTTATGGATTTATTTAATCAATTATTGAGTATAATCACGAAATATCAAAAAAAGTATTTCTAAAATCGAAACATATTTTCATTATGTAGTGTTGTTTCCGAAATTTTCTCTATGTTACAATAGTATCAGTAAATTTACTAGCCGCTCTTGTTTGAGCATATTCAATCGGTGGTTGCAAACGCCGAGGCGAAAGGAGGATGTTCACTATGACAGTAGTCGGAATTGCGTATGCTTTGAATAAAAATAATGAGCGTGTAGCAACGCTGCACGTTACCGATAGCTTTGACGAGTACGACAAGAACGCCGAACTCGGTCGTAGCTGTCTCGGTCAAAAGGTCGATACAGTCTATGTCGGGACACTTGATATTTCCAATATCAAGGTTGGTACTGCGATTGATGTGGCTTATGATAAAGCTATACAGACCAAAAACGGCGTTTTTCAGCCGATAAAACGTATCGATGTTATAAAATAAAAAATCAAGGATAAAGCAGGGGCTTAACCGCCCCTGCCGAAAGGAGATATAATTATGTATTTGATTATATTTTTATTATTGGCAGTAGCGGCTGTTTTCGGTGGTTATTATCTTTTAATTCACATTATACAGCTTTTCACAGGCTGTGACAAAAATGAAGCAACTTTAAAAATTCAACGCTTTTTCAATGGAACAAAACAAGAAAAAATCGGTAATAATGAGAGTTTGTTTAACGATGTACAACAAGCTATTAAAGATATTCTCGGTGATACACGCTACAAAAAGCTAGTAGGTTTAAACAGTCCTTACAATGACAAGCCTTTACTTTATTGTGACGAATCGGGTATTGTGCCTTGCTTTATCATATCCGTTGTGTTTGAAAACGAAAACGAAAAACAACGCATTGAAAATAATGTTATTAATGTTTTAAAATTCTATTTTGGTATGTACGGTTATTTAGAGCCATATATCGTAGAGTGGAAATTTCGTGATGATTTAAAAATTCCTTATTTACAAATAGGATTTGCAACAAACAAATTTCAAAAGAAAGCGCTAAAAGCTTATGTTGAAAGGAAACAAAAAGCATTGATAAACACCAATGCGCCCTTAATAGATGAAAGCGAGGACAACTTGTATGAGTAACAGTATTATGCTGGGCTACGATTGTTTGTATTGGCAAAATCAAGGGTTAACGATTCCTGTCTATGCTCCATTAAACGGTCATTATATTGTTGTCGGCGGTAGCGGTAGCGGAAAGAGTACGGCAGTGCTTTATTGGCTGTACAAGGCACGTCATTTTAAAACCAATCTTTACATAGCCGACTTTAAAGCAAGTAATGAGTTTAAAGGCATTACGCCTAATTTCGCTCAATTTGAAGATTGCTATGACCTGATAAAATCGTTTTATCGGGATTTTCAAGACACGCCGGAGGGCGGCGACGGTTCAATTAAGATTCTTTTAATTGACGAGATTGCAGGACTTTTGGCACATTTTGGAATGACGAAAGAAACTAAGGCGAAAGCCGATGAAATTCGTTCCATATTAAGTTCTGTGCTAATGCTCGGTCGTTCACGTAATTGCTTTGTGTGGTTGTCAATGCAAAGATATTCCGCTAATATTTTTCCGAGTTCATCCGGCAGTGCAGATAACTTTCATGTCTGCGTTGGGCTTGGTCGCCTAACAGTTGACGGCAGAAAAGGTCTTTTTGCGGGTGAGCATTTCGAGAGTGAGGAAACTCTCCAATTCGGACAAGCCCGAGGTATCGTTCTTATAGACGGTCAGCCGTTAAGGTCGATAATTCTGCCAAAAGCCAGTAAACGTAAATTATTAGCGTTACTAAAACAAAATTAGTCCGTCAAAGGGCAAGCCGTAGCGCAGCTGCGGCTGTCCTTTGACAGAAAGTCAGGGTCAGTATTACCCCTGACTTGTGTGACAAGTGAAAATATTGGGAAATCCGCTTATAATGCGGTTATTTCCGTCACAGCTATATCTGTGACAACAGGAAGGCAGGTGACAAAGATGGGCTTTTCGCCAAAAACAAGAGGAAGATGTTGGATAGCTACAATCCATTTAGCAAATATGCAGAAAGCAAAACTTACAAAAGAACAATACACCAAACCAAAATACTTAGCTGATTTCTTCATAAAGCTATGGCAGGACAGCGGAAAAGGTCGCACGGCAGGAATAGCGGTTTGTATATCACAGGATAATTGCTATCACGCCCATATGGCTCTGTACGGCAATACAACCACATTGAAGGCGGTATCCGATGTTCTGTTTCAAAGTCATGTAGAACCACAGTTAGGCGGTAAGGAACAGTTGAAAGCATACTTGCTTAAAGAGGGAGATTTTGCCGAAAAAGGCGAACAAGTACTATATACGCTGGGTCTTGAAAACATAGAGGATAAACAGGGTAAACGTTCTGATTATGACGAAATTGAAGCTATGATTGAGGACGGTTATACACCCTCAGAGATATTCGATACTGCGTTTCGTTATCGAAAATATGCAAAAATGATAAAAGACGCATATTTTGCTAAACTGCTAAAGGACACACCATTAATCAAGAAAATGCATAATGAGTGGCATTTCGGCGAGAGCGGCACAGGCAAAACCTATACTTATTATAAGCTCTGTGAAGAACACACCACAGAAGATGTATATCTATGCTCAGATTATTCCAATTCAAGTGGTTCAGGCGGTGGTTTTGACTTCTATTCTGATAATCCTTCTCGCATACTTGTTCTCGACGAGTTCCGTGGTAATATCCCTTTTCAACAGCTTCTAACTATTCTTGATGTATATTCAAGACAACAACAGCATGCAAGGTATTCTAATGTTTATGCACTATGGACTTCTGTTTACATCTGTTCCATATATCCACCCGAAAAAGTATATACGTTTATGGTTGAGGACAGCGAACGGAACACAGACTCTATTAAACAGCTTTTACGCCGTCTTAATACAATCGTGTATCATTACAAAGATATAAATGGGAACTATAAAACTTATAGCATGCCTGCAAACGAATATACAAATGCATTTGATATGATAAACCGTGCTAATCAAGCCGAGTTTGAAAATATGATGAAATCCGAAAATACCGAAAACTACAAAGACTTCTTTTTACAACCGACAACCGATAACCACGAAAATCTGATAATTCCTAACCCCTATACACCTAAACCAAACAAATTTAATAGTGAAATTTCAGATGAAGAATTTAACAAATTTTTTGAGGAGGATTTATCAAATGAGAATGAGAACTATTCCAAAGGCATTTGAGGAAATAAAGCAAGTCGACCCTGATACAGATTTAACTCTCAGAGCATTAAGGCGAATGGTAAGCAATGGCGAAATTCCTGTCGTTAGAATATCAAACAAAGTATTGATTAATCTTGACTTGCTTTTAGACAAGCTCTCATGTTATAATGATGATGCTACTTGTGCTTGATTATCTATGAAAAGAGGTAACAAGCATGACAATACAAAAAAGAGTATCAAAAAAAGGCGATATTTCCTATTTGATAAGGGTTAGTCTTGGTTATAAAAACAACCAGCAGATAATAAAATCTATGACATTTAAACCCGAAAAAGGAATGAAGCCGAAAGCAATTGAAAAGGAGTTAAATCGACAGGCGGTCTTGTTTGAAGAAAAAGCCAAGCAGGACTATGAAGCGCAGTTGCAACGTGAAGCCAAACAGCAGGAGCAGGATAATAACGAAATCGAGTATGCTAAAAAATATACAACATTCCGTGAGTTAGCAAAAGAATGGATTGCTCTGCAGGAAATCAGCAAAGAATTAAAGAACAGCAGTTTATTAAGAATGAAAAGCTGTCAGGAGCGTACATATAACGCGATTGGCGATATTTTGGTGAGTAAGCTAACCTATCGGAAAATTCAAGCCTTTATTTCCTCGTTAGCGCAAGACGGAATTAACCAAAAAACAGGCTTAGGGTTATCTGAGAAAACGCAAAAGCATTATCTAACCTTTATAAGTGATGTAATGCTTTATGCAAAAAGGTGTGGTATTATTTACGATAACCCTTGCCGTGACATTACTTTTACAAAATCACAGAAAAAAGAAAAAGAAGTGTATTCCCTTGAAGAAGCCAAACAATTATTAGCTCTTATTGATGAGAAAGCACCTCTAAATTATAGGTTATTCTTTAACTTGTTAGCTTATAGTGGTATGCGCCGTGGTGAAGCTTTAGGCTTGGAATACAAGGATATAAACTTTGAGACTTCTGTATTAACCATTTGCAGAACCTCAAACTATCATCAAGGTTATGGCGTATATACCGATACTCCGAAAACAAAATCAAGCTATCGGTCTTTGTATATTCAACCTAAGATAGTTGGTTTGATAGAGCTGTTAAAAACTCAACAAGAACAGCAAGCGAAAGATTGCGGTGATTTGTGGGTGGAAACTGATAGATTGTTTATTAAATGGAACGGTCAGCCGCTTCACCCAAGTGCACCGTATAAGTGGCTTAAACGCTTTTGTGAGCGTGAAAACGTATCATTTAAGGGTTTACATAGTTTTCGGCATTTTGTCGCTTCACAGGCTTTAGCAAGCGGTGTCGACGTGAAAGCGGTGTCGAGTATGCTCGGACACAGCCAAACAAGCACTACATTAAACATCTATGCTCACGTAGTACAACAGGCTAATGAAAAGGCTTTAAACAGCGTTGCAAGTGTGCTTGAAACCGCATAGTGTCCGTAACAAAGAACACGATAAAGAACACAGCGTTTTCAGCGAAAAAAAGAAGACCCGAAAGCCACATAAACAGTGACTTTCGGGCTTGGCGGAGGACAAGGGATTTGAACCCTCGCGCCGCGTTAGCGACCTACTCCCTTAGCAGGGGAGCCTCTTAACCACTTGAGTAATCCTC
>OCTW011566115.1_pt1 | contig 16013 bp, 17 predicted proteins | sample 1539671 | NCBI WGS metagenome assembly OCTW01 (sample SAMN02144230, study PRJEB22623) | gut metagenome | biome: sheep rumen | host: Ovis aries | place: New Zealand
AGAGCACTTCGTGCGATTATTGAAGAATTTATGCTTGATATAATGTATGAGATTCCGAAGGATGAAAATATAGGAGCTGTTGAGATTACGGAAGAATACATTGATAATCAGGGTGGACCTTCTATAACTATGAGAGGGGCAACAGCCATAGAGGACAAAAGCAACTAGGCTAAATATTTAGGAGAAGCTTCTATGAGATATGTATTGTTAGACGAGGTTAAGCCAGGGATGGTGTCTACTGGTAGTTTGTATGATTACTATGGAGAGGTAATTGTATCAGGAAAGTCAGAACTATCACAAGACGATATTGATAAGATAAAAGAATATGGATATCACGGTATATATATAAATGATGATTTGTCAGCAGATATTGACATTGAAGAAGTTATATCACCATCTCTTAGAGCTGAAGGATTATCATGTGTAAGATCTCGCGATATAGATGGATGCAAGAAGGTTGCGAAAAGAATCGTTGAGCAGATTGCATCTAAAGGTAAGGTCTCTATTGATATGACTGACCTTAGAACATATGATAACTTTACTTATGCTCATTCTGTAAACGTTGCTGTATATTCATGTGTGATAGGAATAGGACTACACTATGATGAGAATGCGCTCAAAATGTTAGTTACAGCTGCCCTTCTTCATGATTTGGGTAAACTTTCGATTCCAGAAGATATTATTAATAAACCAGGAAGACTTACTAAAGAAGAATATAATCTCATGAGAAAGCATCCTGTGCTTTCTTATGAACTTATAAAGGATGATCCGAAGATTGCAGATGAAGTTAAAGAAGCAGTTCTGTCTCATCATGAGAATGAAGATGGGACAGGTTATCCTAATGGAACAAGAGGTGATAAGCAATCTGATTTTACCAAGATACTTCACGTGGCTGATGTATATGATGCTCTTGTATCAGAACGTCCTTATAAGAAACCATATTCTCCATATGAAGCAGCAGAATATATGATGGGTGGATGTGGTATTCTCTTTAATCAAAGGATGGTTGAAGCACTTCTTGATTTTGTATCACTGTATCCTAAGGGAACAGGAGTTACGCTTTCGGATGGAAGAGCAGGTATTATTGTAGAGAATTCAGGATTTAATAATCTTAGACCGATTATAAGACTTCTTAATGGTTCGACACTTGATTTGACTCTTAAGAGGAACCTTTCTCTTACTATTGTTAATTCAAGAGAACTGTCTGGAGAAAGCTTAGAAAGCCTTGAGAAGAAGCGTAAGATTATGGTTGAAAATGCCAATAAGAAGCTTGTTATGCTTATTGATGATGAGATGAGCCATCTTAATATTCTTGGGCTTATATTAGAAGAACAGTATCTGATTGTTGCCTTTAGAAATGGGCGTGATGCAATTAATTATATTTTAGAGAAGAAGAAACCAGACCTGATTATTTGTGACCTTGATATGCCTATTATGACTGGAGAAGAGACGGCAGATGAGATAAATGAAATGACTGATTTTGGAATTCCAATTCTATTTGTTGCAGATGATAATGATGATAGAACAATATCTGCCTGCAAGGAATTTGAGACTAAAGGATATCTTCTTCGTCCATATAACACAACATATATTAAGACAGAGGTTGGGAAGATTTTTTCAAACAACTTATAGAGGTGTTTATGTATACAATAGAAGGAAAATGCGCTTGTGAAGGGGTTGCTCGTGGACCTGTGTTTGTGGTTAGCAGCCCTGAGGTAGAAGTTAAAAACAAGACAACGAAGAATCCCAGAGCTGAGATACAGCGTTTTTGGATTGCAAAAGAAAAAGCAAAAGAACAAATTAAAGAACTGCTTAAACAATCTGGTAATGATGCTGGCTCTATAGGGGCTAGCATTTTTGAAGCATATATTATGTATCTTGATGACGTTCGATTTAAGAATGATGTTGTCAAAATGATAATAAATGAAAATGCAAGTGCTGCATATGCTGTCAAAACAGTTGGTAAAAAGTATATTGATGTAGTAGATAATATTCAGGACAATTCTAGATTAAGGGCACGAATCGTAGATTTAGAGGATATTGTCAACAGACTGATTCTTTGTGTTGAAGAAGAAGAGATAACAATAAAAGAACCGGATAAACCAAGTGTTATCGTTGCTCGTGATTTGACACCAAGTCAATTCTTCTCTATAGGAAGGGATAAGGTAAAGGGAATTGTTATAGAGAGGGGTTCCTATAATTCGCATCTTGCCATTCTTGCAAGAACATACGATATTCCCCTTATAATAAATGCTGACAATTCACTAGGTCAGGTTGAGGATGGACAGGATTGTGCTTTGTATGCAACAAAAGGTCAATTTGTGGTTCTTCCTACAGAAGAGAAGATAGAAGAGATTAGAGAAGCCATAAGGATTGATGCTTTAGAGAAAGAACAATTAGAAAGCCTCAAAGGCCATAATACATTAACACATGGCGGTGAGAGAATAATTCTTTATGCAAATGTTTCTTCCCTTGAGGAAATAGATAAAGCACTTAAAAATGATGCAGAAGGTGTGGGATTATTCAGAACGGAATACATATTTATTTCTTCTAAAACTTTACCAACAGAAGAAGAGCAGTTTGAAATATACAAAGAAGCCATAGAAAAGGTTGATGGCAAAACCATAGTATTTCGTACTGTTGATATTGGTGGAGATAAGCAACCGCCTTATCTTGAACATGTTCCTTGTATTAATCCATCAATGGGAAGTAGGGGAATTCGCTTTAGTATGAATAACAAGGAGCTATTCAAGATTCAGCTTCGTGCGCTGTATAGGGCTGCTTACTATGGTGAGGATAACGTCAAAGTTATGTATCCTATGGTTTGTGTTCCAGAAGAAATAGATTGGGTTAATGAGGTTAATAAAGAGGTTGAGGCAGAACTTATTCATGATAAGGTAAACTATAAGAAGCCAGAACAAGGAGTTGTAATCGAGACGCCTGCATCTGCAATGGTTGCTGATATGATAGCACCGAAGGTTGACTTTATTAGTATAGGTACAAATGACCTGTCCCAATTTCTATATGCTGTTGATAGAATGAACTCTTATATTGATATGCGTGATTATAGCGATGTGGCTATGAAACGTATTATCAAACATATCATTAAGGCGGGAGACGATGCAGGGATTCCAATTGGACTATGTGGTGATCTTAGTAGCAATAAAGAGACATTAAGATGGGTTCTCGATGCAGGTATCAAAGGATTATCAGTTCAGCCTAGGCAGATTCTTCTTTTTAGAAAATATATTAGAGAAATGTAATATTATGAGGCTATTTAATGGCAAATAAAGGAAGAACTAAGAATAAAAGTAAAAGCAAGAATAAGACGTATGGAAAGAAACAAAGACAGAGAATATTAAAAATCGTTTTTCAAATAGTTGTGTTATTTTTTGCAATAATTGGTGTAATTGCTACAATTTCCGTTTCGATTTCGGCAATAGGTAATCTTACAGGTGGAAATGACGGAGAGGGGCCAGAAGTTACACAAGATTTACTAACGGTTAATTCATATTCAAGACCAGGTATTGCCCTTAATAAGGTTAATGGTATAGTTGTGCACTATACAGCTAATCCTGGAAGCAGTGCAAAAGATAACAGAGATTATTTTCAGAATCTTATGTTAACACACAAGACGAAGGCAAGCAGTCATTATATTATTGGTTTAGACGGTGAGATAATTCAATGTATTCCATTAGAAGAGATAAGTTATGCATCTAATTCTAGAAACACGGATACAATTGCTATTGAGTGCTGTCATCCTGATGAGACGGGCGAATTCACGACCAAGACATATGATAGTCTTGTTCAACTAGTTGCCTGGTTGTGTAACAAATACGGTTTGTCTTCTGATTCAGTAATAAGACATTATGATGTTACAGGTAAAGCCTGCCCCAAATATTTTGTGGATAATGAAGATGCGTGGAAAGAGTTTCTAAAGGACGTTGATAAGAAGAAATGAGAAATAGATTTAGTAGAATAAAAGCATTATCTCTTATTGTAATTATAGCAATATCTGTTATGTGTCTAGGCGGTTGCATCGGTCCAGTAAGCTGCCTGTCTTTTTTTGGTGATGGAACATTTGACATAACGAGTGATGCACCTGAGTCTGTGTCAACATATAGTGAGGACAAATATGTATATAATACATTAGATGAGACGTCGAAGAAAGTATATGATGAACTTTATGAGGGGATAATTGAGATGGAATCCACCATTAAGGTTTCTACATTAGATGATAAGGTGCTCTCAGACGTAACAGAGTGTATTGCGGCAGATCACGGTGAATTATTCTATGTTGATGGTTATTCTTATACCAAGACAGGGTTAATTGGCGAGAGTGGATTTAAGGTTGCACCTAATTACACCATGAAGAAGAGCGATAGAGACGCTATGCAAGAGAGGATAGATGCGGTAGTCAATTCCTGGCTTTCTGAGATTCCGGGAAATGCAAGTGATTATGAGAAGTCAAAGTGGGTGTATGAAACCCTTATTAATAGAGTTGATTATGTAACAGATGCACCGGATAATCAGAACATCATAAGCGTATTTATTAATGGTCAGACCGTGTGTCAAGGCTACTCTAATGCTGCCACATATCTTTTTAGCAAGCTTGGTATTCAAAGTTTTGTAGTGCCAGGTGCAACTGAAACCGGTCTTCATGCATGGAATTGTGTAAGGCTTGATAATGAGTACTATCTAATGGATATCACCTGGGGAAATGTAAATTACGGCGAATATTCTGATGCTAATAAAGTGTCTTATAATATGTTAAATGTCACTTCTCAGGAAATGAATAGAACTCATGAGGTTCAGGCAGTTTTCCCAATGCCTGACTGTCACTCAATTAATGATAATTATTTCTATCAGGAAGGTTTATATTTCGACACATTCCAGAGAGAAAAAATGGGAATGATAATACATAACGGTTACGTCAAAGGCGAGGACATTTCTATAAAATGTGGTAACATAGAGGCTTATAATGAGATGAAGGAATATTTTATAGATAATGGCCATTTCACAGAATATTGTGGTGGGCTTCACAGATTAAAATATGTTGCATATCCTGATAATATGATTATTCTGTATAAATTCGCATAAATATGTTATAATAAGCTGGTTTTTCACAAGAAACGAGATGCTTAATATAATATTATATAAAGAAAAGATTACTAATACATAAGGAGTTTATTATGGCAAAGAAATGTTTTGTGACAGAAGAAAAAGTAAGAGAAATAGCAAAAGAGATTCCTACACCTTTTCACATTTACGATGAGAAGGGGATTCGGGAGAATGCAGCTAAAGTAAAGAAGGCATTTTCGTGGAATGAAGGATTTAGAGAGTATTACGCTGTAAAAGCTAATTGCAACCCGTTTCTCATTAATATTCTTAGGGAATATGGTTGTGGACTGGATTGTTCGTCTCTGACTGAGCTTATGCTTTCTAATGAGCTGGGTGTAAACGGTGATATGATAATGTTCTCTTCTAACGATACACCGGCAGAGGAATTTAAACTTGCGGCAGAAGTTGGTGCAACAATCAACTTGGATGATTTTACGCATATTCAGTTTCTAGAGGATACTATTGGATATATTCCAAAGACAATGAGCTTAAGGTACAATCCGGGTGGAGTATACTCTGTATCTAACGGAATTATGGATAATCCTGGTGATGCCAAGTACGGATTTACCAAGGAACAGTTAATCGAAGGATATAAGATTCTTAAGTCTAAGGGTGTTGAGAGATTCGGGCTTCATTCTTTTCTTGTAAGCAATACAGTAACCAATGATTATTATCCTACACTTGCTAAGACATTGTTCGAGCTTGCCCTTGAGATTAGAGAAGAGACCGGGGTGCAGCTTGACTTCATTAATCTATCAGGTGGAGTTGGTATTCCGTACGAGCCTGATAAAGAGCCTAACGACATCCTTGTTATTGGAGAAGGCGTACATAAGGTATATGACGAAGTGCTTGTTCCTGCCGGTATGGGAAATGTGGCTATCTATACAGAAATGGGAAGATTCATGATGGGACCTTATGGTGGACTTGTTACAACAGCGATTCACGAGAAGCACACATATAAGGAGTATATAGGAGTTGATGCATGTGCAGTTAATCTTATGAGACCTGCAATGTATGGTGCTTATCATCATATTACGGTACTTGGCAAGGAAGATGCACCACTTACTAATACATATGATGTAACAGGTTCGTTATGTGAGAATAATGACAAATTCGCAATAGATAGAAAGCTTCCTAAGATTGATATGGGTGATATATTATTTATCCATGATACGGGAGCGCACGGATTTACCATGGGATATAACTATAACGGTAAGCTTAAGTCGGCAGAAGTACTTCTTAAGGAAGATGGCTCTTATAAGCTAATCCGTAATGCTGAGACACCTAAGGATTACTTTGCGACATTTAAGGGGCTTGGAATAATTGATAACCTATGTTAGATAGTTGACATAGGTGCCCGGAAGTGGTTTGCGACTTTTACGTGGTGTACGAATTATGGGACATGTACCTGGAGAAATTTGGTATTTGATATGAAGAAGAATACAGTTGGAAGAACTTTATATTATTATGGAAGGGCAGTAATGAAACACTGGCCTTTCTTTATATTGGGCATAGCTGCTTCGTTTGGCTATACTTATTGTCTTACATTTCTTAATGCAATCGCTGTATCTAACATAATTGATAAGGTAAGCAGTGCTACGGTAAGCGCAGATAATGTAATTCTATATTTTTTGCCGGATATTCTTATGCTGGTAGGGGCAAATGTTATAGGACAGATATGTTCTAAGCTTCAAGACTACAGCGTGTGGAAGCTTGAGATACTTGTGTATTACGACTTGTCTACCCTTGTGTTTGATAGACTCTCTAATCAGAGTATGACATTTCATAATAGCAGATTTGGAGGTTCACTTGTTAGTCAGACCAGTAAGTTTACAGGAGCATTTGCCCAGCTTATTAATCTGTTCATGTATGCCATTGTACCCCTTGTGTCTGCTACTGTACTTACAATTGTGTTGCTGGCACCCCTTGTTCCTGTATATGTTGTGATTCTGTCAATTATTCTTATAATATATGTTGTTGTAGTATGGAGACTTTTCAGGCGTTCTCTTCCCCTTAATAATGAGGCTGCGAAGGCGCAGAATACTTTATCGGGTGTGCTTTCAGATGCTATTACCAATATTATGGCAGTTAAGACTTCAGGAAGAGAGAGCTTTGAGAAAGAACATTTTACACGGGTTAATAAGGAAGTAAGAGCGGCTGATTCTAAGAGGATGCACGCAACGCTTCTAAGTGCATCTGTTGCAGCAGGAATTATAGTTGTAATTATGGTTGTGCAGACTGTGTTTGTTGCGGGCGGAAATGCATGGTATGGAATCAGCGCCGGAACATTGGTTATGATATTCTCATATACTCATAATCTGACACTTAGATTCAACATGCTTAATTCCAATATGATTACTATTAACAGGGCATTTGGTGATGCAAGTGAGATGACGGTTAATCTCGATGAGCCGCTTCTTGTGGATGATGCTGATGATGCGGTGGAGCTTGAAGTTAATGATGGTGAGATTTCTTTTGAGAATCTGGTGTTTTACTATACTGATGGAGTGACTGAAGACGGTGAGGTACTCGATGATGAGGCATACTCTGACAGTACTTCTGAGACCAGTGAAGACGAAGTATACTCTGACAGTACTTCTAAGTCCGGAAAAGATGAAGAGAATAAGCGATGGGGTGACAATGTCTTCGATAATTTCTCTATGACAATACATGGAGGGGAGAGAGTAGGGCTTGTGGGAGAGTCCGGTTCTGGAAAGACAACACTGACTAAGCTTTTGCTTCGACTTGCAGATATACAAGAGGGTGCTATCCGAATAGACGGACAGGATATATCCAAGGTTACGCAGGTGTCACTTCGCAAGCAGATTGCGTATGTGCCTCAGGAACCACTGCTTTTCCATAGGACTATAGCGGAGAATATATCATACGGAAGACCCGATGCATCAATGGACGAGATTATTAAGGCGGCAAAGGAAGCTAATGCCTATAATTTTATACAGAAGCTTCCTAAAGGGTTTGATACGGTTACAGGTGAGAGAGGAGTTAAGCTTTCCGGAGGTCAGAAGCAACGTGTTGCCATTGCAAGAGCCATTCTTACAGACGCACCTATTCTAGTATTAGATGAAGCAACAAGTGCTCTTGATTCAGAGAGTGAGAGGCTGATACAAGAGGCACTTGCCAATCTTATGAAGGATAGGACGTCAATTGTTATTGCGCACAGGTTATCAACAGTTGCAAGCCTTGACAGAATAGTCGTACTTAAGGATGGTAAGATAACGGAAAGCGGAACGCATGATGATCTTATAAGTAAAGATGGTGAATATGCGAAATTGTGGGAGAGACAGACGAATGCGTTTAAGGTGTTATAGACAGATGAATACGTTCAGACTGATATGGGCTGTAGTTTACGTAATTTAATGTATATGGTGTGGATTGCGAAGTGAGTATTTTTTAGTTGAAATGAATTAATTGATGTGATAAAATGTCATTTGTTTGTAAGGACTATGCAATTATATGATAATTCATAATGAGCAACACGCCCATTATTGTTTCGGCTTCGCCGAAGGGCGGTTGCGTGAAGCCACTTGGCTACGCCGAATAGCTTCATATGCAGGAGTGGCGGAATTGGTAGACGCACCAGACTCAAAATCTGGCGGTGGCGACATCGTGTGGGTTCAAGTCCCATCTCCTGTATAAATAAGAAGACTAAAGAGGTTAGGAATAGCTTCTTTAGTCTCTTTTATTTTTTCGACACGCTCATCCGTTTTTCTTTTTTAATAAAACTTAGTAACCTCTTTAGTCTTCTTATCCACACCGGAGGAGACAGAACCCATGTGGGTTCCGTCTCCTCGGCGTGGGGACGCCTCGTCGGTCAGTTCGGTGGGAAAAAGGTCCACTGGACCTTTTTCTATTTCCACCTCACCCCATCTCCTGTATGGAAGAAGTAGTGGAAAAGCCTTTGTTTATGCGATTTTTGGCTTTTCCATTTTTCTTTTAATGATTTTTTTTGAGGTACCCATTTTTATAGTTGTTTCTACAGAATGACCTAGTAGGTTTAGAAAGATGGAATATGCGAACCAGTATAGATAAGGGTACATATGGAGTTTGATATAGTGCTTACGTCTATATGTGTTATAATATTTTTTGAAGATAAAATGGAATCTTGGGAGGGGGAAATGATTCTTAAAGTGATTTTAGCAATTATAATTATAATCGCTACACTAGTAGGTATAATTGCTTTATTGTATTATGTTGCATTTAAGAGAGCACCGATTACTGTAAATTATAATCTAATCAACGGAAGAAATTCTGCAACCAAAGGAGTAGTAACAAAAAGAAAATTTACTAGTAAAAAGGAATTTGTTGATTATGTAGATTACAAGACTGGGAGTGATTATACTAGAACTGCTACATATTCCTATACTTATGAAGTGAATGGAGTTCAATATAATGGAACAGATACGGTTGATGAACGATTTATGATTAACACATATTGTAGTAAATACTTAGACGATGAAGAGACTAGAAAAATGGATGCATTGTACTCTACTCGTATTATAGGCAAACATATACGTAAAGTTTTTGGCTTTATTTTTGGCCTTGCAGAGAATAGTAACCAAATGCATGTAACTATAGCTAAAGGTGATGAGATTGTTGTTATATATAATTCTGAGGATTTTTCACAGTCTCATATCTATGTGTCACATTTGAGTCATTAGAATACTTTAGTCAAGCTCAAGTATGTAGAGGTAATATAAATGAATAATAACGATGAATTGCAAATGCAAGTATCACCTATTTGTAATAAAAATGGAGAAAAACTTGCATACGTAACATTCTCTGATAGTGTAAGGCGAGCAGAGGGTGAGATACCTAAATGTATTATCAATTCTAATACAGGTTTTTCTGAGGAAGAAAAAAATGCATTAGAAGATTATATGAAACAAAATTTAGAGATGCTGAAGGATTTAGCAAAGGAAAACAATCCTATAAAGTCTTTTATGAAATAATTTGTAAAAAAGATTAAAATAATATTAAAATAATACTTCTCTGTCCACGTAATAGGACACAGCCTAGATTATAATTACTAATGTAAGATAGATTTAGTAATTAAAGGAGGTTCTATTATGAATGAAAAGTATTTTTCAATTTCAGGTATGTGTTATAGGTATGGTAATGAGTTCCTAGAGCCTAAAATGAATGTTAAGCTAGTAAAAGAGCCTGACAATGAGTTTGATAGTGAGGCTATTAAAGTTGAAATGCCAGGACTAGGTCAGATAGGATATGTTGCTAATAGCTATAAAACTGTACTTGGTGAGTGTATGAGTGCAGGAAGACTGTATGACAAAATTGACGATGAAGCTGTGGGAGAGGTAATGTATGTATTGCCTCAAGGAGCAGTGTGTAAAGTGATCGAAACCATAGACAGAAAGATATAGGAGAAGGAATATGAACAATCTTGAAAAAATACAATCTACGTCGCTAGAAGAAATGACATCTTTTTAAAAGAATTGGGTGATAAAGGTATATATACTCATTGTAGCAACGAGTATTGTCATCAATGTAAAGATAGGGAATGCGAAACGGAGTGTAAATATAATGCATTGACGTATATAAATGGTGGCTGTTACAAGTTAGTTAGAAACAATAGGTAGGTATGACCTGTGTATAATAAATCTTTTTTAGAGATATTTTAAGAGAGGTTATTAGGTATGGAGAAGAGGGTGGGGAGAATGATTAAAAAGAAAAATACAAAAGAAGAATTGATAGCTAGAATAAAGAAACCTAAGGATGAAAGAAGATATTGTCCAAAGGATGTGGCTGAAAAATATTTCAAAGGCAAAAAGAAAAGTATAAAGTAATACGAGGTGATAATAAATGCGAAAGACTAGAATAATGATTCAACAATGTAATTCTGCTGAAACAATTCTTATAAATGATATTATAAATCAAAAGTATAATAACATCCAGATTTTACATGAGATGGTTGATCCTGATTATAGCAAGTTACTGCGTAGAAGGAATAAAAATAAAAATATATTTTCTTATAAGTATTCTAATGAACAATTAATATTTTTTGATATAGTAAGTGTTATTTTAGAAGGCTTTAAAGAGAATGAAGATGTGAGAAAAAGGTTTATTCAACTCTACGAACCTTTCTATTTAGATAATGCAAAAGATGTTATTCAGAGAGTAGAAGAAAGAGGAGTCGACGAGAGATTGTTGACTCCTCCTAAAGACTTAGATAGTATGCTTCCACTTTCATATGCACATGTAGTATTAGGAGAAATAAAAGAACTTGAAGATTCTCCCATATGGGATACAATTGCTAAATCGAATGTAGAAGAAGCATATGATTTTAGAGAACAAGAATTGAAGGAGAATGCAAAGATTTCCTTTCCTAGAGAAAATAAGTCTGTAATAGAGTCGAGAGCGTTTAAAAACTATGTTAACAGAAATAGAGTATGTTTATGTAAATTTCTAGGATGTAAAGAAGATGAACTAGCAACGGAAATAAATGCATTGGTAATTGAAGACTTAAAGCCCAAAGATATAATAGATAATGGTTTTGCTATGGTAAGACCTTCAATAAATAAAAAACTTATGTTGGCATCTCACAAAATAAGTTATATTGGATTTGAAAATGCATTATTTCAATATGAAGGAGAGGAAATTTCGAGTCATCGCCTTGTAGATGTTGATAGAGTAATTAATGATTATTATATTTCAAAAGCTATAAAGGAATGCTTGGTTAAGGGTGAGGAGTTTACTAAAATATACTTAGCACAGGAATGCATTACAAAGAATCCTGAAAATGATTTAGAAGAAATTTTAGAATTATATACTATGGATGTTTTATGTAGAATGTATAATTCTTTAATGGATGCTTATTATGAAACATTTTCTTGGGATAGATTAACTAACAATGATAAAAATACGATACATAAAAATACAATTAGAAAATTAGAAGAGGAAAATGATAGTCTTAGAATAAAATTAGATGCAATTTCTAAAGAGAACACTTCTCTTAAAATTCTAAATGTAAAAGATACTAACCAGGTATTATACGAATATGAATCGGAGAATAATAAATTAAGAAAGGAACTGGAAGAACTACAGGATAAAACAAATCGTCAAAATATTTTTATTAAATCTCAAAACGAATTGATAGAAGAACTGCAAAAGAAATCGCCTATTGATGAATCATCTAAGTTTGATTTTAGCATTCTGAAAAATAAAATGTATTTGTTTTTATGTAAATATGAAAGAATGATATCCGAGTTTCAAGAATTATTTCCAAATAGCAAATTCATGAAAAACGCTACAAAAGATATTTCGTCAATTGATTGTGATTGTGTAGTTGTTTTGACGAGATATATTTCTCATAGCATGTACCATAAGGTTAAACAAAACAGTGCTTATAAGGACAAACAATACATTATGTGTAACTCGACTTCTACAAATTCAATAATGAAGGAAATGTGTCAGGCACTTACAAAGAATAAATAAAAAGTGAAGATATTTAATAGAGTTATAGATGTATAGTAGAAGGGGGATTATATGAAAAGATATATGGGTATAATAATAGTTGTGCTATTAAGTATATTTGCACTTTCTGGTTGTATATTCAATAAAAAAGAGGAAACGAGGACCAATTCAACGAGTGTAAATGAGACCAAAGTAAAAGAGGTTGATTATAGCCCATATTATGAACTGATGAATACAATTACAACCGGATTGCTCAATGGTTTTACAGATGAGCAAATGAAGACGTTGGATATATCTGTGAGGTTCTATATGAATAAGGACTATGAAGAATTAGGATATGTTATCAGAGACTTGGATGGTGATGGAGTAGATGAACTTATTTTAGGTTGTAATGCAGTTACTCGTCCGGAGTGGGGCAACTTTATATACGATATCTTTACCATAAAGGATGGACAATGGGTCCATATTCTTGATGGATGGGAAAGAAATATATATCAGTTATGTGATGATGGAACTATATACAATAGTGGCTCCGGTGGTGCAGGTCATAGAGGCTATAATTTTTATGATTATAAAAATGGTGTCTTGATAAATAAAGAAAGATTATATCAAGAACATGAGAAATGGCATTATACAAATGAACTCAAGGAAGAACCCTATGTTCAATATGGCACAGATGCCAGTGTCAGTTATGAAGATCCATATAAGGGTATGACATTGATTTCAAAGGAACAAGCAGATAGTATTATTAACGGATATGAAAGCAAAATTATTAAAATAGATTTCATACCATTTGTAAATAAGAATGAGAAGATGTAATAGCTTATGTGGTATTAAATTGGATTCTAAAAAAATAAGAAGAGCTAAATCGTATGTGTTCCCCCTTGGGAGTTGTGCAAGGGGTTAGGGGATGGGAATGGTACCCTAACAAGAAATTATTAGTACGATAAGACTTGATTTTAAAAATCAGGTCTTATTTTTATGTAATAAAGTACGGAAACCACCTACAACTAGACAAGCACTTAATGAGGGATAAGAAATCTCTAAAATCTAGAGAAAGGAGATCCGTACAATGAGAATACTTTATAAGCTAGAGAATATCCTTTTAAGAAGCAAGATGGCTTTTGAGAAAAAGGATGCAGTAGACCAGATTGTAATCATTTTCATTATCATTGCTGTTGCTGCTGGAATTGTATAGCCAAAGACATCGTATGGTACCACTAATAAATGATGGACTAAGTGCAAACGAGATAATCGGACTCTTTAATACGAACGCAAGTATCGAAGAAATACAGAGAGTGGTGGAGTTTGTGTAGACTAGTATGAATCAATTGTCATAAAAAACCTTGTATAATACACTCAATGGGTGTATTATTATGTTGAAGTGAGGTATATGAATATGAATACAAATGTAAAAGAATTAAGGATGCAATTTGGTGTAACACAAAGTGAGTTTTCTAAGAGATATAATATACCATTTAGAACATTACAGAACTGGGAGGCCGGAATACGTAAGCCGCCAGAATATGTTCTAGATTTTCTTAATTACAAGACGAAGATAGATTTAACAAATAGAAAGGCGGTAGAAATACCAAAATATGATCCACACAAGAAGGATTTACCTAGTAGAAGTGATTATATAGGAGCGTTATCGTGGCTCAAGGCGGTTAAGGATTGCATTGGGAGAAATGTTGTATTTGCCTTAGACGAAGCACTCATGTGTCAGGGAAGATTTGGCGGAAGAAGTGACGAGTATGTTGTTTGGCTTTACGGTGACGATGAAATATCTAGATATAATGGCGTGGTAGTTATTGGCAATTATATTAGTTCTTATAATGTAATTGAAAAGGATGGATTGCAATTCACTAATTTTAATAGGACAATATCTGACGCACTTGCAAATGAGTCAATACTAGATATGCAAGGAACAATTGAAGCATTAAGCAAGTACTATTATACTAATGAAGAGAACTTTGATGGAATATTTGTTGCACCAGAATACCAAAACAGATTTGAGGATTTGGTTAGTGAAGCAATAGAATACTACGATGAATAAAGGAGTAATGACATGTATATTTCAGCAGAAGAACGAATGATGTATAAAGTTATGAAGGCATTATATGATAGTGGTATTCCAATTAGTTTTAAAGGGTCAATGGTGTTGAAGGCTTGTTTGATGGAGGCAGGATATTATGAGGACACACGACATACTGTTGACATAGATGGCAACTGGTATTCAGATAAGTTGCCATCTGCTGAGCAAATGGTAGAATCAATTCAGAGTGCTCTAGATGAGAACAATATTCTGTTAAATGTTGGTTTGTACAGAATGTATGGAGAAAAAAGGTCTGCAGGTTTTGAATTAAAAGATAAAACCACTAATGAAATAATATTTACGATGGATATTGATGTTAATAGACCTATAACTGCTACTAAGATATATGAAGTCGATGGAGTAAGATTCCGTGGAGTATTGCCAGTACAAATGATTGCTGACAAAGTTTCGGTGATATCGACAGATAAAGTATTTAGAAGAATTAAAGATGTTATAGATATGTACTATATTTCTCAGACTTTTGAACTTGACGTAAACGAAGTATATACTTCATTAGATAAAAGTGGTAGAGTTTTGGGCACTTTTGATGGCTTCCTTAATAGAACTGAAGAATTAAAGCATTCGTATGATAAATTTCGATTCGTTGGTAAAGTAGATAAGCCTGTATTTGAAGAAGTTTATAGTAGTGTTAAAGAATACATTTCTGAAATAATTAAGGACTAGTATGGACTTTGACTAGCTATCATCCTTTCAAGTTCAGGCTCTGTTACGCTTCTGTGCTCAAGGTAATCCCAATAGGCAAACGTTGTATCTGAATTGCAGAAGAAGAAGTTATTAGTAGATTTTTCTTCAACACACAGAATAGGGACGCCTATTTCAAGGTCTGAATCTACAGTAAATACCCTATCTAAATATATGTTGAAGTTTTTTGTTGTAGAATCTAAGACTATGTCACAACCATTTCCATCAAAAATAAGTAATTGTGGCATTAAAAGAGTTCTTCTAGCTAAGCCAGATAGTTCTATTTTGTAAGAGAAAATAGCTTCGCCAAGAGGTCCAGAAAAACACCAATTTTCATTGTCTGTGTTAGTTAGTTGGATTTTCCAAGTACAGATACTGTTAGAGGCATTATAGTCGTGAGGCTCAGTAAAATGGTGAGAAATATAATACATCAATTTATCAGTATATTTGAATTTAAAGCGACGCATAGTTTTTGCGTTGCTTTTTTCATTGTATGACAGTAAAAAATAAACCACCTGCTATGCGGGTGGTTCCCGGTTAGCTTTAGCTTCAAGCAAAAACCTCCAATGTTATAATATGTATTGGTTCGCCAACCGTACAATAATAACAAAGGAGGATATCCAAATGGATAAAAATAGTTTAGCAC
>OCTW011570919.1_pt1 | contig 16012 bp, 14 predicted proteins | sample 1539671 | NCBI WGS metagenome assembly OCTW01 (sample SAMN02144230, study PRJEB22623) | gut metagenome | biome: sheep rumen | host: Ovis aries | place: New Zealand
CTCGGGTTGCTCGGGTTGCTCGGGTTGCTCGGTGTTGTCGGTGTGTTCGGTGTTGTCGGCGGAGTGGTCGGCTTGTAGGTATTCGTCACCGTAATGGTTGTATTCTGCTGACTGCTCGAAACCGTATAGCCCGTGGGCACTGTTTTCTCTACAATTTTCCATTCACAGCTGCTGTCGAGCTTATCCCAGCTGTATTTCCAGCCGTTTGCTTCGTTAAGCGTGACCTCGGCAAAGACACTGAACTGCTTGTCATTCGGTCCCTTGCGCAGCAGCTGCACAACAATGCTGGTCGGACGGTATCTCTGATATCCGCTGTCATTCCAGACCTTTACCACACTGCGTGACGTGTCTGTCGTGGGCTTGTCCTCAGAATCATATTTTGCATTTGCCGTTACGTCATAAACCCAGCTGCCATCCTGATCGGTGGTCGGCAGGCTGATGAGGAACGGCTCCGGCGTATACCGCTTGTTTCCGGCGGAAAAGACACTGCCGACAACCAAATACAGGCCGGTCTGCAGGCTCTTCTGCTGAGCCGGAAATGTCAGTTTGCCGTCCGAGCCGGTTTTGCCCGAATCCAGGGGCTGAATGTTGTCGCGTGCGATATAATCTGCCAGCGTTTCCGCCGCAGTCTTCCATTTCGCACTGTCCGGATTTTCAATCGAAACCTGATAGCTGTCAAACGGTTTGATCGCCGTATACTTGCCATCCTCCGAGATGCTGGCGATGCGGTACAGCTGATATGGCACGCCGGAAACCGGCTGTCCTTCCAGCTGGAAGTCCACAGTCAGCGTGACCGGTTTGTCTACCTGAAGCTTATCCGCAGCTGAAGCTGTCGACAGCCCCGCTGTACTCAGAACAAGCAGACACAGCAGGCCACTCATGAGTCGTCGAATCATTTTTTTCGCAGGCATTTTCGTCTACCCCCCTATTAAATAATTTTATGATTGTTTCTTATTTCGATACTTCACCAAAATCCAGATCAGCAGTACCACCAGAATGACTGCCGCAACAATCGGTGCAATCAGCATCGGGTCGATCTGCATCGCATCCGCCGTTACACGAACACCGAGCTCCTCATTGGCAATCCGATGCCCCCGCACCAGCATGCGGTGCGTATTGACGCCGTACGGTGTACAGGTGACCAGGGTACACAGATCCTTGTCCTCCTCAATTTTGAGAGCAGAGACCTCCTCCGGCAGTACAATGAGAATCTGATCGACCTCATAGGTCAGCGTCTCATCCAGTACATGGAGCATAAAGGTATCTCCCTCAACCAGCTGGTCAAGGTCTGTGAACAGCTTCGCCGACGGCAGACCTCGGTGTCCGGACAGCACACAATGTGTGCCCGTACCGCCGACCGGAAGTGATGATCCTTCAATGTGACCGATGGCAATCTGTAAAACCGCTTCATTGGTGCCGTGATAGATCGGCAATGTACACCGAATACTCGGAATTTCCACATATCCCATCATTCCCGTGCCGGAAACATCGAGCTTTGCTTCATATTCCTTCTGTTCTTCCGGAGTAAGGTCAAAATGCAGTGATTTTTGTATCAGGGTCCGATTGTAGGCCTGTGCTTCCGCCCACATTCGTTCGTATGTATCATCATCCATATTCGACACAGCATCGGTGTAGCTTGCGATGGCACGCGACTGGTGGAAGGAATTCCAGTAGTCGCTGAACGTAGGATAAATCAGCAGGGAAAGTCCTATCACAAAGACCAGTGCCAATAAAATTGTAGATAGGTGTTTTTTCATAAAACTCTCCGCGCTGTTGTTAGCGAAGGAGGAAAGCGTTCGCTCCTTCGGAATAAAACAAATCCTTTCTTCCGCTCCGCCGAAATCCCCGGACGGAATGTATGCCGTCACGACGGCGTCATTCGGCTTCGGAATTGATTATGAAGATCGAACGGACCTTCTCATAGATGTGTTCGGGGGAACATCGCCCTGCGCCGCATGCTGCGGCCGGCATCCCCGGGTATCTGACTAGAAAAAAGTGATGCTGGTGAGCGGCCAGATACAGCAGACCAGCTTTCCGACAATCTGTTCATCCGCAACGCAGCCGATCGCAGTATTTCTGGAATCAATCGAAACGCTGCGGTGGTCGCCCATGACAAACAGGCGGGAATCCGGAACCTGATACGGCAGCTTAATGTTGCAGTCACCCTTGGCGTGTTCCTTCAAATAGGGTTCATTCAGCTTTTCATTGTTCACATAAACAACGCCGTTTTCATCAATGTCGACCCAGTCGCCCGGCCCGGCAATGACCCGCTTGACCAGGATTTTATTGTTATAATAGAACGCAATAATATCGCCCGGCTCCCAGCTGGAGTTTTTGAGCGATAAGACAATATTTCCTTCGTTCAGGATCGGAGACATGGAACTGCCGTAAATCTGCAGTACCGGCAGCAAAAGCGTCGCAATCAATACCGCGACCGCGGTGACCGTAATCAGCGCATACACCGTGCTGCGCAGCACGCTGCGGTATTTCCGCAAATGCTGCTCGCGCTTGAGCTCGCCCTCCAGAACCTCGACCTCGGGCAGAGAGTCCGGTGCGTGGGGGACCGGCTTTATGCGGGACTGGACTTTTTCCAGCCGTTTTTTTGTCTTTGACAGATCCTGCTTGATGCGTTTGATCTGGTTCTTTTGTTCAGCCAAACTCCGTCACCTACAACTCCTCTGTTTATTCTTCTTCCGGATTGCTGTATGCTTCCTCCGCCATCTCCTCAGCGGATTCCTCATCCGAGCTGTGCGATTCCTCCGCCATCTCTTCGACGAGTTCCTCATCAAAGCTGTGCGCTTCCTCCGCCATCTCCTCGGCGAGTTCCTCATAGTTGTGCAGCTGCTCAGTTACCTCTTCCATAAAATCCTCGTAGCTGTGCATCTGCTTTGCGGTCTCTTCCGAAATTTCCTGATGGCTGCCTGCCGCCTGTTCTGTCCGGGCAGCGCGCTCTTTCGCCTCCTGCTCCATCCGTGCAAGATTTTCAATATACTGATCCGCTGCATCCTGCGCCGTCTGAAAAACATGATTGAGCTCCAGCGCCGCCTGAGCAAGCGAGCCGGCATTCTGCACAAGTATCCGTTTGTCTGCCAGCTGCTGTTCTAATTCTTCCACACGCTGCTGCAGGCGTTCGTTTTCCTTGCCCTGTGCAACCAGCATCTCCAGAAGGTCGATGCGCCGCAGCTTACGCAATTCTTTATCTGTCATTTCAGTTCATTCCTTTGCACAGCCTTCGGGGGATCGCCATTCGGATTGCTGTGCGGAACCAAGCACTTGTGACGCACATTTTCGACGGCGGCGATACACCCATTTTGCTATTTCTTCGTGTTTTCAGCCGTGTTTGCTCTCCTGCGGTCATTTCCTGTCAAATGGCCCGCCTGATCGCTTTTAGAAACAGACCGGAAACCAGTCTGTATTATTGAAAAATTATAATATCATAGTATCACAAGGCACTTTCTTTGTCAATGTTCCGAAAAACCAATGTCTGTCATGCCGGATTTTTTTATCGTGTCCGTACCGCTGACCGATGCCCGAGCGAAGAAAATGTCCCGATTTTCTGCAGCGAAACCGGGACATTGGTGCTTTTTATAATAAAATCGGCTGAATCTGGCGGCCGGCGACCGCTTCCTTCGCTGTTTCCGGAATGTTCTCCATCACAGCCACCAGCGAGCGCGGCTTGCTGCGCGGCGCGTCCTGCCGCATGGGGACAAAATAATAATGCTTTCGATTGAGCAGCGCGGCAATATTGGGCGCAGAACCGGCGAGCGCATCGTTGCTCGAGACGGCGAGCACAACCGGCCGTTCCACACGCAGCTGTGATTTGGCGGCAAGGGTCACCGGTGTATTGCTCAGTCCCTGCGCAAGGCGCGCGAGCGTGCTGCCCGTGCAGGGCGCGATAATCAGGACATCCATCATCGCCTTCGGTCCGATCGGCTCCGCCTCCTGCAGCGTCGTCATCGGCGGACGTCCGCAGATATGGGTGATTTCATCGAGAATATCGCGCGACGCGCCAAAGCGCGTGTCCATCGTTGCGAGCGGGTCGGACACAATCGGAATCAGCTCCCAGCCTTCCTTCTCCATCCGTTCCATCACCCGCAGCACGCGGTCAATTGTGCAGAATGAACCGCACAATGCAAAGCCTGCTGTCAGGCTCATAACAGTCCCTCCTCCTCCAGAATGTGGCATATCGTATCATGAATTGCGGCGGCTGCACTGCGCGGGGCGACGCGTCCCGGAAGAGAAAGCGCGTGAATGATGCGGCACCGGTCGCCTGCGTCCTCCGCGACACCGCCTGCCCCCGAAGCCAGATCAATCACAAGTGTCTCCGGCGCACAATCCGCCAGCACGCGCCGCGTCAGCACAGGATGCGGCACGGTATTGATAATCAGCGGAAATGCCCCGATGTGTCCGGCGAGCGCGCGGGTATCCAGATCATGATATCCTCCGCTGCGAATGCGGGCAAAATCCGCACAGCTGCGCGCGGAAACCGTGACGCGGGCGCCCAGCGCATGCAGGCGCGGTGCAAGCGTCGACCCGATGCGCCCCGCGCCGACAATCAGCACGGACAGACCGTGCAGCGTCACCGGCAGCTCCTCCATGGCAATCTGAATGGCGCCCTCCGCTGTGGGAATGGCATTGAGAATCGCGAGCTCCTCCCGCTGAAGATAATCGCACACGCGGATGCCGCGGCGCTGCGCCATATCGTGAATCATCTGCGGCACTGCGCCGCCAAGCACCGGCCGTCCCGCCGGAATCGCATCGAGTACATCCGTCAGTTTATACGGCGCATTTGCGAGCGGCGCATTCAGCCGCCGGTGTGCACCGGCAGTCGGCATCGGCAGGACAATGACATCCGCCCATGCAAACAGCTCCGCCATATTGCTGCAGTTTTCGAGCGGCGCGCCGCTGCGCTCCAGTCCGATTGTCTGCACCTGCACGCCGTCCGCTGCAAGCAGTTCTGCCAGATACACCTGCCGCACATCACCGCCCGCCAGCGCCGCGTTTAACGTTCGTTTCATACACCCTCCCCCTCTTTGCCTTCATACTATGCGGGATGCGCACTCTTGACACTGCCGGCGGCGCTCTCTATAATCGAAGACAGACAGGAGGAAACCACATGAACCACAATCGCATTCTCGCGGCAATGTCCGGCGGTGTGGACAGTTCGGTCACGGCCGCTCTGCTGCTCGAGGCGGGTTATACCGTCGGCGGAGCGACGATGAAGCTGTATGCACCCACCGCCGCAGATAACATCGCAGATGCCCGCCGCGTCTGTGAAAAGCTGGGCATTCCGTTTTATACATTTGATTTCACCGAACCGTTTCAAACGCAGGTCATTCAGCGTTTTGCCGACGGCTATGCGCGCGGACTGACACCCAATCCGTGTGTCGACTGCAACCGCCATCTGAAATTCGGGCTGCTGCTCGCACAGGCGCGCGCGGAGGGCTACGACGCCATTGCGACCGGACACTATGCGCGCATCGAATACAGCGAAGCATACGGCCGCTGGATATTAAAAAAAGGCGTCCTGCCGTCAAAGGATCAGTCGTATGTCCTGTATTCTATGACACAGGACGAGCTGTCGCATACGCTGTTCCCGCTCGGCGGCTACACCAAGGATACCATTCGGACGATTGCCGGGCAGCATGGCTTTTCCAACGCACACAAAAAGGACAGCCAGGACATCTGCTTCATTCCCGACGGTGACCACGCCGCTTTTCTGTGTGAAAACTGCGGTCTGACCGCGCAGCCCGGCAGCTTTCTTGACAGCCGCGGAAATGTGCTCGGACAACACCGCGGTGTGATCTGCTACACGGTCGGGCAGCGGCGCGGTCTCGGCATCAGCGCCGACCGCCGGCTGTATGTCATCGACAAAAATGCGGCGGACAACACCGTCACGGTCGGCTATGAGGAGGAGCTGCTGTGCTCTGCCTTTTCTGTGCGCGATGTCAACTGGATTGCGTGGGATGCTGTCCGCGAGCCGGTGCACTGCTGTGTGCGCACGCGCTATCACGGCGCCGAAACCCCCGCCGTGCTCACGCCGGAGGGCGATATCGTCCGCGCTGCGCTGGAAACGCCGCAGCGTGCGGTATCCCCCGGTCAGGCCGCCGTGTTCTACGACGGCGATGTCGTGCTGGGCGGCGGAACCATTTGCTGAATCTCCTTCCTCCCGCTCTGCCGCGTCCGCTGAATCCTCTCTGCGAACCAAAAAAGGACTGTCTCAAAACGACGAATGAAACAATCGCGTCGAGACAGTCCTTTTCTTTTGCTGCTATGATTTAATCTGCGCTTTGGCCGCTGTACGATGCCTGCCTGTCGCGGGCACTCGCAAGCGCATGCTCCAGATCGCGCTGAAAGGCATCGAGTACATCGGGGTGAATGCGGCTGCCGCCGAGTGTCACCGGGTGATCGTGCATGCGGAAAATCAGCTCGCCCACCACATCCTCCAGAGAAATGGAGCGGCTGTTCTTCCTCACCTCTTCCGGCGCGATGACGCCGACGGAAAATTTGTCCATACTCAGGTGCAGCGCATGGCACAGCTGATACTGCTCCACCTTGTCCTGTCCTGTCGGACCCTGCTGCAAAAGCTGCAGCAGCGCACCGGATGTCAGACCGCTTGTGGCGTAAAATTCCTGCATGTCATCATACAGCCGGTGGATCGCCGTCATAATCTGTTCCTCTATCGGCATTCCGAACGCTTCCTTTCCATCACTATTATAAGATGAAATGCCCTCCGGCGCAACCGCTGACTCACAGCAGGGTCAGCTGACCCTTGTCCTCATCACGCAGCAGTGCGCCGATGGACGGAATGGAATGCGACACATACCGGCGCGGCTGTGCAAAGGTGACCTCTGCCGTCCGGCTGGCCCGTGTGACGGTGTGACTGCCGCGCAGCACCATGACCTGAATGCCGACGGTGGTGCGCGTCGCCTTTTCGGGAATGAGCGAGGAATGAATGGTCAGTGCACGGCCGTTGCTCGCAAAAATCGTGATATCCTCCTCCTGTGTGAGGTGGAAAAACGCGCGGGCGGGCGAGCGGTCGGAATACGCGCCGGTCAGGCGGCGGCGGTTGGTCTTTGTCTGGAATCCCGCCAGCTCAAAGCGCGCCGCCTTGCCGTTTTCAAACACAATCAGCAGACTGCCCGTATATCCGCCCGGCAGCAGCATGAACACAACATGCTCATCCTCATCCATCCCCAGCTTTGCGGGCAGATATTCGCCGAGCACACTCGCCTTGGTATCGTCAAAGTCGTACAGATGTGCCTTGTAAACCTGCTGCCGGTCGGTAAAGAACAGAATTTCCTGCTTGTTGGTCGCGTCAAAGGTCTGCCGCAGACCGTCGCCCTCTTTGTATTTCTGCTCCGAGCCGCCGCGCAGCGACTGCACGGTGATCTTCTTAAAATAGCCCTCGCGGGTCAGGAACAGATGCACCGGATAGTCCTCGATGTGATCCTCCGCGTCGAACTGCTCCACACTGTCCGCATCGAGAATGACCGAGCGGCGCGGGGACGGATATTTTTTGATGATGTTCTCCAGCTCGCGGATCATCAGACGGCGCACCTTGGCATTGCTGTTCAGAATGCCCTCCAGACGGGCAATTTCTTTTTCCAGTCCGTCGGTCTCCTCAATGCGCTTGAGAATATATTCCTTGTTGATGTGGCGCAGACGGATTTCCGCGATATATTCCGCCTGGACCTGATCGATGCCGAAGCCCTCCATCAGGTTGGGAACAACCATCGCATCCGTCTCCGTGCCGCGGATGATGCGAATGGCCTTGTCGATATCCAGCAGAATCACGCGCAGGCCGTGAAGCAGATGCAGCTTTTCGCGTTTCTTGCCGAGGTCATAGCGAATCGTGCGCCGTTTGCACTCCGTGCGCCACTTGACCCATTCGTCCAGAATGCCGCGCACGCCGAGCACCTTCGGCATGCCGCCGATGAGCACGTTAAAGTTGCACGAGCAGCTGTCCATCAGCGGCGTGAGCTGCATCAGGCGGTCCATCAGCTTGTTCGGGTCGACGCCCTTTTTCAGGTCAATCGCAATTTTCAGACCGGACAGGTCGCTCTCATCGCGAATGTCGGAAATCTCGCGCAGCTTGCCGCTTTTGACGAGATCGGCAATTTTGTCAATAATCGCCTCAATCGTCGTCGTATAGGGAATTTGTGTGATTTCAATGAGATTTTCCCGGCGCAGATGCTGCCATTTTGCGCGCACCTTAAACGAGCCGCGTCCGGTTTCATAGATGCGGCGCATCGCCGCGCGGTCGAGCAGAATTTCTCCGCCCGTCGGAAAATCCGGCGCCGGCAGCGTCTCCATCAGGTCGCAGTCTTTGTCCTGAAGATACGCGATGGTCGTACGGCAGACCTCTTCGAGATTAAAGCCGCAAAACGCGCTCGCCATGCCGACCGCAATGCCGGTATTCGCGGAGACGAGAATGTTCGGAAACGTCGTCGGCAGCAGCGTCGGCTCCTTCAGCTCGCCGTCATAGTTGTCGACAAAATCCACCGCATCCGCATCGATTTCGCGGAACAGCTCGGCACAGATTTTATCCAGCTTTGCCTCGGTATAGCGGGACGCGGCGTATGCCATATCGCGCGAATACACCTTGCCGAAATTGCCCTTGGAATCGACAAACGGCGTCAGCAGCGCCTCATTTCCGCGTGTCAGGCGCACCATTGTCTCATAAATCGCGCTGTCGCCATGTGGATTGAGCTTCATCGTCTGTCCGACGATGTTCGCCGATTTTGTGCGCGTCGCGCCCATCAGTCCCATTTTATACATTGTATACAGCAGCTTGCGGTGCGACGGCTTAAAGCCATCCAGCTCGGGAATGGCGCGCGATACGATGACGCTCATCGCATACGGCATATAGTTTTCCCGCAGCGTTTCCGTGATGCGCTGCGTGGCCGGCTCGAGCGCATGATATTCGCGCACGGGCTGCTGTTTGTTTTTCTTCTTTGCCATGGAGAAAGAACTGCCTTTCCTTATCTGTCGTGCCTCCGCTCAGGCGGGAGGCGTGTGCCTGCCGGGTCCATCAGGAGATGTCGGCAAATTCCAGATACTGCCAGCCGTTTTCGGCGATATATTCCTTGCGTCCGGACAGGTTTTCGCCGAGCAGCAGATCAAACATTTCACTTGTCGCCGCGATGTCCTCCGGCATGACGCGGATGAGCCGGCGGCTCTCGGGATTCATCGTGGTCTCCCACATCATTTCCGCCTCATTTTCGCCCAGACCCTTCGACCGCTGGATCGTGTACTTTTTGCCCTCTAACCTGCGCAGCACATCCGCCTTTTCGCTCTCGTCAAAGGCAAAATAGGTACTGTTTTTACAGGTAATCTCATACAGCGGAGATTCCGCAATATACACGAAGCCCTCCTCGATGAGTGTGGGGACAAGGCGGTACAGCATGGTCAGCACAAGCGTGCGGATCTGAAAGCCGTCGACATCGGCATCGGTACAGATGATGACCTTGTTCCAGCGCAGGTTGTTCAAATCAAACGTGGACAGCTCCTTCGCCGATTTGACCTTGACCTCCACGCCGCAGCCGAGCACCTTCAGCAGGTCGGTGATGACATCATTTTTGAAAATCTTGTCGTAATCCGCCTTCAGGCAGTTGAGAATTTTGCCGCGAATCGGCATAATCGCCTGAAATTCCGAGTCGCGCCCCTGCTTGCACGAGCCGAGCGCCGAATCGCCCTCCACGATATACAGCTCGCGGCGGGAAACGTCGCGCGTGCGGCAGTCGACAAACTTCTGCACGCGGTTGGCGACATCGAGCGAGCCGGACAGCTTTTTGCGGATGTTCAGGCGTGTTTTTTCCGCCTGCTCGCGCGAACGCTTGTTGATGAGAATCTGCTCGGCGATTTTGTCCGCCTCCGCCTTGTTCTCGATAAAATACACCTCGAGACCGGCGCGCAGAAACTCCGTCATCGCCTCCTGAATGAATTTATTCGTAATCGCCTTTTTCGTCTGGTTTTCATACGACGTCTGCGTGGAAAAACAGCTGCTGACGAGAATCAGGCTGTCGAGCACATCGTTGACGGAAATCGGGCTTTCGTTTTTGTTGTACTTGTCATTCTGCTTGAGATAGGCATCAATCGCATAGCGAAACGCGGTCTTGACCGCTTTTTCCGGCGCGCCGCCGTACTCCAGCCACGACGAATTGTGGTAGTACTCCAGACGGGATACGCTGGAGGAAAAGCAGAACGCACAGTTGAGCCGCACCTTGTATTCCGGCTTGTCTGCGCGGTCACGCCCGCGCCGCTCGGCGCTGAGCGACTGGACGGAGGTCAGCGCCTTGTCCTCCGCAATCTCCGCGACATAGTCGGTGATGCCGTTTTCATAACAGAACACCGTTTCGGCAAAGCCGTCCGGCTTCTCACTGCGGAACACAAACCGCAGATGCGGGTTGACAACCGCCTGCCGCTTGAGGACATCAAAATAATAGTCCTCCGGCACACGGATATCCGTGAAAACCTCGAGGTCAGGCCGCCACCGGATGACCGTTCCGGTGTCCGAACCGGTGTATTTTTTCTTTTTGAAGCCGGTCTTGGTGCCTGTGCGGTTTTCGCCCTTTTCAAAATGCAGCTGATAGGCATAGCCGTCGCGGCGAACCGTGACGTCCATGTATTCGGAGGAATACTGTGTGGCACAGGTGCCCAGACCGTTCAGGCCGAGCGAAAACTCATAGTTTTCGCCGTCATTTGTCTTGTATTTGCCGCCTGCATACAGCTCACAGAATACCAGCTCCCAGTTGTAGCGCTTTTCATTGGGATTAAAATCCACCGGAATGCCGCGCCCGTGATCCTCCACCTCAATGGAATGATCGGCATATCGGGTGACGACGATTTCGCTGCCGTAGCCCTCGCGCGCCTCATCGATGGAATTGGATAAAATTTCAAAAATCGCATGCTGACAGCCGTCCAGCCCGTCCGAGCCGAAAATAACGCCCGGTCTCTTGCGCACACGGTCTGCGCCCTTGAGGGCGGATATGCTCTCGTTGCCGTACTGATTTGCTTTTTTCATGCTGTAATTAACTCCAACCTGTCGTTCTTTCGTTAAAATTCCGAATAATCGGTATTATAGCGCAATTCTCCGCGCTCGTCAAATCGCACCGCGCCGCAGGGAGGCATCTGCGCGCAGCGGGCATAGAAAAATTCTGACCCCGCACGGGGTCAGAATCGGTTTCGTTTCATCTGGATTTTTTCTTTGGTGCTGCGCGGAATTTCTTCATCTTCTCCTGCCAGAAGTAATTGGCAATGATATACACAACGAGCATGACAATTGCCAGAATGAGCATGACATTTTCATAGGTTCCGCCCCAGTTTTCATAGCCCGCGATCACCCGCTTGAACACAACCGGCGAGATCAGCTCGACTATCCACACGACCGCCGTCGCAATCAGCACCGCGCGCTGCAGCGCATACAGCGCCGGATAGACCTTGCGGCACTCCTCTGTGATGCGGCGTTCATCGCTCTTCCAGACACCGTCCGCCTTTTTCCCTGCTTTGTTGTTTGACTTGCTGCTCATACGATCCTTTCTCTCTTCCTGTCAGACTTCGGAAACAACCGAACACCTGTAGTATACCACATCTGTCAAAAAAAGAACACCCGCAGGCGGATGTTCTTTCCTGTCTGTTTGCGGACAATCAGTCCTCGTCGTCAAATGTTTCGAGGATTTCGTCATCATCGTCCTCGTCTTCATCATCGTCACCGCAGAAGGTGAGCGCATCTGTGCCCACATTGTTGCTGGCAATTGTGATATCCACGCCCTTGCGGATCGGGGCGGTCAGAAAACCGATGACGACGCCCAGCAGGAGCCAGGCCATTGCGAAGAAAAATTTAGCTGTTCTGCTCATACCAATCTCCTCCCGAATTGCTCAACAGATGTCCGCACCGGGCCGGAAACGGCACGGCGCTGCCTTTCACTGTGTCCAGTATACCACATCTGTGCGCACGGCGCAAAAGAAGAATGCGGCTTCCCGCAATGTGCAGGCAGCCGCATTCCGCATCCGTCCGGCAAAATGTTCCTTTAATCCACAGAGTCCGGAACGGGGTCTGATTTCTCTCCTGTGCCGGCCGGATGCACCGCCGCGCTGTGCGCGGCAGGGATTTCTGCTCCGAGGGTAGTATGTCCGGCGGACTTCCGCTTTATGCGCATCAAAAAACACCGGAAACGGTTTCCCGTTCCGGTGCTGTTTGAGCAAGTAAATCAATACTTTCTTCTCTTTGCGCGAGCCGCTTCGGACTTCTTGCGGCGCTTCACGCTCGGGCTCTCATAATGCTCACGCTTGCGAAGCTCGGAAAGCACACCCGCCTTTGCGCACTGTCTCTTGAATCGTCTCAGCGCGCTGTCGAGAGACTCGTTTTCCTTTACGCGGATTTCCGACATTGTTTTCCCTCCCTCCGCGCGTTGCCAAATAAACGCTTTTGCACAATCCGGCAAAAATGCCGTAAACATATTATATCGTTTTCGCCTAGGACTGTCAAGCACAAGTTTTCCATTTGCCGAAAAACACGCTGCCTGACGTTACCTGACAACGAGATTGATGATTTTATTGGGCACAACGATAGATTTTACCACGTTTTTGCCCGCGATCGCACTCTGGATTTTGGCATCTGCCATCGCAGCGGCAAGTGCCTCGTCCTTTGCACAGTCGGTCGGCAGGACAACCTTGCCCTTGACCTTGCCGTTGACCTGAACGGCAATCTCAATGGTGGACTCAACGGTCTTGCTCTCATCGAAGGACGGCCATGTGTGCAGGCTGAGCAAATCGCTCTCTCCGAGCATCTGCCACAGCTCCTCGGTCACATGGGGTGCGAACGGATTGAGCAGAGCCAGCAGCGTCCGGTACTCGGCGCGGTTGACGCCCTTATCATACAGCTGATTGAGCAGCGTCATCATCTGCGCGATGGCGGTGTTCATCTTGAGGTTTTCAATGTCCTCGCTGACCTTCTGAATCGTGCGGTGCATCGCGACCTCATTTTCCGCGCTGTACGCATCGCCCGGCTGTATCTTGTCGAACAGCGACCACACGCGCTCGATAAAGCGGCGGCAGCCCTTGATCGCCTTCTGCGACCATGCCGCGGACTTCTCAAAGTCGCCGATGAACATCTCATACAGGCGCATGGTGTCCGCGCCGTATTCGTCGATGGTCTCGTCCGGATTGACGACGTTGCCCAGTGACTTGGACATCTTGACAACCGGATGCTCTGCCATCTCGCCGTACTTTTCGACCAGATGTCTGCGCGCGCCCTTCTCATCGCCGAACTGTTCGATCAGCGCTTTCTTCTCGTCCTCCGGAAGGTTGACGAAGCTGTGCGGATTCTGTCCCAGAATCATGCCGTGGCTTGTGCGCTTGCTGTACGGCTCCTTATACGGAACGACGCCGATGTCGTACAGGAACTTATGCCAGAAACGGGAATACAGCAGATGCAGCGTCGTGTGCTCCATGCCGCCGTTATACCAGTCGACCGGACCCCAGTATTCGAGCGCCTCCTTCGAAGCAAGTGCCTCGTCGTTGTGCGGGTCCATATAACGCAGGAAATACCACGAAGAGCCCGCCCACTGCGGCATGGTATCCGTCTCGCGCTTTGCGGGTGCGCCGCAGCACGGACAGGTTGTGTTGACCCAGTCGGTCATCGGTGCGAGCGGGGACTCACCGTCGTCTGTCGGCTCATACGAATCGACATCCGGCAGGCGCAGCGGCAGCTCGGATTCCGGAACCGGCACCCAGCCGCACTTGTCACAGTGAACCAGCGGAATCGGCTCGCCCCAGTAGCGCTGACGGGAGAATACCCAGTCGCGCAGCTTGTAGTTGACCTTGGCGTGACCGACGCCCTTTTCGGTCAGAAATTCGGTGATTGCCTTTTTCGCCTCTTCCACGGACATGCCGTCGAGAAAACCGGAATTGACCATCACGCCGGTCGCGCAGTCGGTAAATGCAGCCTCCTGCACATTGCCGCCCTTGACGACCTCCACAATCGGCAGATCAAATTTTTTCGCAAATGCCCAGTCGCGGTCATCATGTGCCGGAACCGCCATGATTGCGCCCGTGCCGTAGGTCATCAGAACGTAATCGGAGACGAAAATCGGGATTTCCGTGCCGTTGACCGGATTGACCGCGCGCACGCCGTCCAGACGCACACCGGTCTTGTCCTTGACCAGCTCCGTGCGCTCGAAATCGGATTTGTGCGCCGCCTCCTCGCGGTATGCGCGGACATCGTCGATGTTGTTCAGCTTGTCCGCCCACTTTTCAATCACCGGATGCTCCGGCGAGATAACCATATAGGTAGCACCGAACAGCGTGTCCGGACGGGTGGTGTAAACCGTCAGCACATCGCCTTCTGTGGTGGTAAAGTCGACCTCCGCGCCGGTAGAGCGGCCGATCCAGTTGCGCTGCTGGCTCTTGACGCGGTCAATGTAATCGACATCATCCAGATCGTCGATCAGACGCTGTGCATAGGCCGTGATCTTCAGCATCCACTGGCTCTTGTTGCGGCGGACAACCTCACTGCCGCAGCGCTCACATACGCCGTTGACGACCTCCTCGTTTGCCAGCACACATTTGCAGCTGGTGCACCAGTTGACCGCCATTTCCTTTTTGTAGGCGAGTCCTTTTTTGAAAAGCTGCAAGAAAATCCACTGCGTCCACTTGTAGTAATCCGGATCGGTGGTGTTGATCTCGCGGTTCCAGTCGAAGGAGAGTCCGAGTGCTCTCAGCTGGCTTTTAAAGCGTGCGATATTCTGCTTTGTGACCTCTGCCGGATGCACATGGTTTTTGATGGCAAAGTTCTCCGTCGGCAGGCCGAACGCATCCCAGCCCATCGGGTACAGGACATTATAGCCCTGCATCCGGCGCTTGCGCGCGACGATGTCCAGCGCGGTATACGAACGCGGATGACCGACGTGCAGACCTGCGCCCGAGGGATACGGGAACTCGACGAGCGCGTAATATTTCGGTTTGGAATAATCTGTGCCTGCTGCAAAGGCCTGTTTTTCGTCCCAGACCTTCTGCCATTTGGCTTCAATGGATTTATAATCGTATTTTTCCAATGTATGTGGCTCCCATCTATAAAAGTAATCGTTTCAAAGGAATGCTTACAGCTCCTCAATCGGAACCTGTACGGCGTCCTTCCACAGCTTTTCGAGACCGTAGAAGTCGCGCGCGGACTGCTGGAACACATGGATCAGCGCGAAGCCGTAGTCGAGCAGAATCCAGCTTGCGGAATCGTGTCCTTCAATATGATGCGGCATCACGTCGTAGTCCTTCTTCAAACGAAACTCGACTTCATCTGCCAGTGTTTTGACCTGTGTTGTCGTTGATGCGGCGCAGATGACAAAGTACTCCGCCAGTGTGGTCAGATCGCCCACCTTGAGCACCTGAATATCTTCTCCGCGCTTGCTGTCAAGCGCCTGTACTGCCGCCTTAATATAGGTTTCTGTGGTGTGATTTGCCATAGCTGTTCTCCTTGTGTCGGAAATAAACCTTATTCGTCCTCTTCCTGCTCCGGTGCACTGCCCGAGCCGCTGCCGGTTTCAGAACCGCCGTTTTTCTCTTTTTCATATGTCGCGTAGCGATACGCCTTTTCTTCCTCCCAGCTCTGACTGTAGATGCCGAGATCATCCGGCGTGATAATGTTGAAATTCTCCTCCGTCAGCGGATAGTCAAACGGATTGAAATATGTGTTGATCTGATCGATAATCATTTCCTTATCGAGAATATAGAACCACAGGTTGTCGCCCACATTCACCATCGCATTGTCGCCGATGAGTGTCTGCATGGACAGATCCTGTTCCATATTGAGCTGCATGGCCTGCATGCCCACCCAAAGGATCTGTGAGGTGGACAGGTCGGTTTCCACATTCTCGGAAACTGCCGCCGCAACCGACGGAATGTTCATAATATTGGTCACAGACAGCACCTTTTTGCCCAAATAGCCGAGGAAGGTCTGCAGCTTTTCAACGCGGCCGATGTCGCCGTCATCATAGCCCGTTCCGTCGTCATTGTG
>OCTW011599556.1_pt1 | contig 16012 bp, 18 predicted proteins | sample 1539671 | NCBI WGS metagenome assembly OCTW01 (sample SAMN02144230, study PRJEB22623) | gut metagenome | biome: sheep rumen | host: Ovis aries | place: New Zealand
CAAAGAAGCCCGGTATCTTACGATATCGAGCTTCTGAAAGTGGCGGCTACCTACTCTCCCACAACGCAGTGCAGTACCATCGGCGATGCTGAGCTTAACGACCCTGTGCCCTCGTCCCTCTCTGCTCCGCTGCTCTCCGCTCTCTTCCGCGCCCGCGCGCCGCAGGCGCGCACAACCCACACCGTCCGCCACCGCAGACACCCACGCCTCTAAAACAGGCTTGGCGATGTCAAACGGAGATTAGACCGCCCAGGACATAAAAGATATGGGCTCTCTCAAAAAGAAAATATAGGGCTTTCCTTTTTTCGAGCGACAGCGAAGAAGAGTTTGTGCTGTATAAATAATGAAGGAAGAATATATACTTATAAAAAAGAGCGAAGACTAATCATATCTTTGCTCTTTCTGTAATAAATCTCACACTAACAAGGAACCTCTATTTTTGCATTTTCATTTTTTGCTGGCTTAACAGGAGGCTGTTGAAGCATTCGGAGATATCTCCCGCCACAAGAGTTTTCTACACATTTCGTGATAGGAACATTTTCCAACAATACAGTATAACAATGATGTACACTCAAAACCAAATCCTGTAAAGTTTGATCATCTTCCAAATTTTTTACATTTAATCCTAACTTCTGGAGTTTGGCTTTTGAAAAATGTCGGCTATGAATTTTACTTTCACTATTATCATTGAATGCTTTTTTTATACTATTTCTTTTTTCAGGCGCAGCAATTACTTTTTCAAGTATTTTGTCTGCCAACTCATCTGTCAATGCAACCGCTTGTGCACAAGAATACAGGAAAGTAGGAGGGTATTTACTAATAATAACTTGCCACAAGCCGAGTGCTGCTGGATTTTGTTGCAATTCCGATTTCGCATTATCAAACTCTCGTAGAACAGATTGACAAGCGACTCCGCCAAGTTGGGGGTCAAAAGGTCCGAGACAGGACTGTTTTCCCATTATTATCTCCTTGCATGAAACAGAAATAATGGATCCAGCAGACATCGCCATTTGAGGAATAATTACTGTTATATCATCAAAACAGGAATGAAGATAATTGATTATTTGTTCTGTTGCCGCAATTTCTCCACCTGGCGTATGCAATATTAAATCCAGGCCTTTAGTCTTATCCAAACGATGTACCACCTCCATGAAAGCATTCATGTCTTTGTCATTTATTGAGGTATCCTCTGCTCCAGGCCTATACATCCATCCGGAATAATAGGCTATAGCATTCCTTTTTCTATAAGTTGCTAATTCAGAAAGATACTGCATTCGCATCTTATCCAATTTCATTAAATCAATACCGTTATCTTTTGTATGTACGGCATTTAAAATTTCTCCCCAGCTTGCCATAATCACACCTCAAATTAAAGAAGTTGCGCTCCTACTTTTTAAAGATTTGTCGAAAACAGAAAACTCCTCGTAATAAATATGAGGATTAATATTATTCCCCGACTGGAATAATACATTTTCACTATAACCATGCATTATTTGTGCATAGTCATCAGACATTTGTTGAAAAGTTTTCATATCAGTTGATTATAAAGGTCTGCAAAGATACTGTTTTTTTTTCACATACGCAAATTTTTATATCAAAAATCTGCATTTTTATACAATTTTCTCTTTTTTTACTAAAAGTAACAAAATCTATGCCACCTATATATGACGTATAATATTGATCTCCATATATACAACAAATATACAGCCCTGCGAAGCACAGCTTATTTCGCGGGCATGTCCCTCGATACGTGTACCAAAACTCCGTTGTAGTAAGTACTCGGGGTTGTTCCGCTCTCCCCAAAAAATGAATATGTTTTTGGGGCTCCACCATCGTGCATATAAATGCACTCCTTATAAAGAAAGCCCTATATAGACAAAGAACGTGACCGAAGGGAACACCTTATTAAGAGAGAGACCATATCTTTTATGTAGTCGGGAGGAATAGGCAAGTTTTGGGAGTGATGTGTATGCCTCATCGGTGGCGGAGTGGCGCTATGGGGTGTGGTGTGCGCGCGGAGGGAGCCATGCGGGGTGTGGGCTGTGCGCGCCTGCGGCGCGCGGGCGCGGGAGAGAGCGGAGAGCAGCGGAGCAGAGAGGGACGAGGGCACAGGGTCGTTAAGCTCAGCATCGCCGATGGTACTGCACTGCGGAATACCGTGGGAGAGGAGGTAGCCGCCACTTTGAGAACCTCTGAGATTCGTCTTGGGGGTTCTTTCTTTGTATAGCATGTCCGGCGATGCAAGCGGTAAGCCGACCCCATCCTATAAAGAAATTTTGCGGAGCAAAGACAAAGCCGTGAGCGAAGCGAACACCTTATTAAAGGGGGAAAGAAAAAATCGAAATTAGGAAATAAAAAAGAGCGTTGATTTAAAATCAAACGCTCTCAGTTTGTATATCAATCTTTGTAACCTCAAATTCTTTTACTTCACGACATGTTACTTTATCGTCTTTAAATAGTACAATATTTGCACCTTCCTTCTTTAGTGAACTTTGGAACATAATTCCATCAAACTTTAGGATCAAGCGAATATATTCGCAAATAAACTGAGTAGGAAGATACTCCATTGAATCTTTATCATGCCTGCGCATTGGTGTAGAAAGGTCTCTACTGATGGCATTCATTAAGATGCGGTTACGCAAGATAACCAAAGGTTCTGAATCTACACTTAATTGTTGACTACGATGTCTTGGTATAAGGTTAACCAGACGTACGGTTTCTCCATCTATGACCTGATATTTTCCCACCCATACTCTATCAAGATAAGCAGCCCGTACTTCATAGTAACAAGTTTCCGGTTCCGTACACAAGTATAAATATGGAATACCCTCTACATTTGCGCGACCAGCCAATGTTTTATCTACAGACGGCATTCCTAAGTCCTTCGTAGTAAATTTCACATCCTTTTCTTTGGCTATACGAGCACGGTAAAAACACTTGTTTCCAAAACTATTAAGCACCTCCTCGGAATTAAGTAGACTATCTCGTAATCCTAAGTTCTCCAAAGGGCTTAAATCACTAAGGAAGCGTGAGGAATATTTAATACTTTCTTTTAATTTTGTCCATTCTCGAAGGGACTCTGATACATTCTGAGAATAAACAACTAACGTATCTGCATGGAGATTAATATCTGCTAAATCAGACCAACTTAGCGCTTCATCAATGACACGTTTAGCGGTATCATTATCAGTAAATAAATCCCAATCAGACATTATTTGCTCTGCTAAAGAAAAACCATTTACACTTTGCATGTATGGTTCAAATAGTCCACGAAAGAAATCACACGCCAATTCTTGATCTAAGTTTCCATCTGGAAACAAAGAAGCGCGCAATTCGTCTGATTTAAAACTATCTACGCTTATCATTAGTTATTTGCTAAAAAATCATTAATCAACTCCAGGTGATTCCAGACAGAATATTCTTTCAATTTTCCTAATCCAGGATAATGCTCCTCGCTAAGACACTCTAATAATTTTTCTACCGCTGCCGTTTTAGGACGTGTTGCGTAGAACTCCTGTACATGTATCGCAGCCTCTTTAAATTTGTGTTGTATATTTTCCCGTCCAAATTGATTATCTGACAAGAAATGTCTTACCCAAATTTCATCTTCGTTCTTTTTATAAGTCAAATGAATCGCTAATGTAGTTGGAGTCATACCTCCCTCCTGCAACTCTTTAGGTAACACACAGAAATCCGAAAAACCATCATAATTCTCTTCCTTATAGAATGAATGTTCCTCTGTATATAATTCATCTAAAGCGTTAGCGTATTGAGCATTTGAGTTTTGAGAGTGAAATGCATCGGGTTTAAACGTCACTAATCGCTTATTCGCATGTGATAGCCTCTTCTTTAATGAACGACTCATACGACCAACAATAGTTCCTACCGACGAATGCATAAGTAGCGGTAATAATCCTTCATTATCTGAGTCAATATCATTTTTAAACACGAGAACTACATCGTGTAAGTCCATACTATTCAATTGATCATAAACCAATGAAGATGCACTATCACAGATAAATGCCGGAAAATAATTATGATACCCATCTTTGGCAAGCCATGCATACACATCCTCCACTTTGTTTCCTTGCGCATTAATCACTACAGCATAAGGAATATCAGCTTTTTCCAAAGCCTCGACCGTTTTATCTAAAGTCAACAAGTCGCGCACAGGTTCAATTATTGGCATAATATGAGAATAGCGTATAGTAGTAGATTGCGCAATCTCACGCAGTGCCAACATCTCATTCTGCTTACTTCTAAGATACGGATAATACATGATTATTATATTTTTATTGGTATAGACAAATTATTTATAAATGAATTGTATTCATTAAGTGTCATATTAGTAGCCACACCTAACTGCCGGAAACAATGGTCGAATTGTTTCAAGGATTGCGTGTTTGTTTTCCTCTGTTTGATTACTCGCATGAAAGATGCTCGTACCTTTCTATTGTCTGCATTAGCCAATAGCTTTTCGCATTCCTCAAACATATCAAACTCAGAAACAACAGGCAAAGAACCATACAGGTCTTTTACTATACTCTTATATTCCACCGCACGAATGGAACGCATCAGCGTGGGAATATCTATGACATCATTCAGCTCTGCTTCTTTTACGATATGGTGTACCAATGAATTTCCCTTGTATTCAAATGTTATTATTCCGATATTGTCTGGTAATTCTTTGGCATACTTCTTATAACCATCGGATGAGGTCACAAGATAACACTTATCAAACAATTTATTATAATCAGTTAACTGGTGGATTAGTCGTTTGTCAGAATCATAATCCGTCTTAATTTCGTAAGCCCTACTAATACCATTGAACATAACAAGATCGGCAATAGATTGATCCACATGGAATTCACTAAAAGATATCGTATCTTGATTTGTAAAATGGCGCAGTAATATCTTATTTATCACTTCATTTTTGAACACGTACTCGCAACGGTAATAACGCATCATAAAGTGATATAAATAAGTAAAATATTCAAAGTATGTTCTTTGCTCTTTATTATCCTCAAAAAAGTCACAAATTTTATCAATAGATGTGTACTGACCTTTTAACACTTCACTAACTACTCTCCTTGAGAAAAGTGAAGAGTATATGCGTGACCGTGCCATATTATCGTACGTTTCTATCATTTCTTTGCCGCCTAATTTGGCTGCAAAGTTACTACTTTTTTTTTATACATGCAATAGTTTGAAGCACTTTCCTCGCCCAAACATGCATTTTTAGGCGTTTATGACAAAAAAAGAAGAAAGACGACGCTCTATTTGGAGCGTTGTCGATTTTTTTCACTTCTAGCCCTTCCAAAAATGCTATCATTTGAAAGGATTCTTCTGACCCAATGAATTATTTTTAGAAAAAAATCGCGATAAAGCAAGTATAACAGCAGTTTCTCATCAACGAATCTCTAATTATTTATATTTAAAACAATTAGTTTGGAGTACTATCATTGACTTCAACTTATTTTCCTGTTTGATAATCAATTTTCTTAAACAAATCAGGACGCTTTAATCTTTCTTCCATTAAATCAAACGGAGACAAATTACCATTAATTTTTAATGTTGTTCCAATAATAGTAGTGCTCTGTGGTGGATTTTTTATCAACTCATATTCATAATTTGTAGGCTCTGTCATTTCAAACTTTTTGCATAATTCCTCACACCATCCCTTTTCCGCGTTTTTCTGAATAGGAATAACTATATTATCTGCTAACTCACAATTAATATTCGTGATACCAAAGTCATCCTCTACTTGCGTTGATGAGTATATTACTCCTTCCCAATTAGTAATTTTGTCCGAGGGCACAATGAGTTTGTGTAACAAAAGTTGCGGCAAAATATATTCTGGTTTAAACTGATTACTATATGAGTTAACACGCAACGAACACGCAATTATCATCGGCATATTACATAAATATTTTCTGAAAGCATACTCACTAACAAAAGTCTTACGATCAAGCCTAAAGTCTAAGAAATACATCTGTGGAATAGTTGATGACAGCCGAAATGCACTAACAAAAAAACTATTCAAGTTTGGTCGATGGCTTTCTTCCCAACAAGTATAAATTGATCGTCCCAGATACAAACATGGATATCCTAAAACGCTGTAACGATTAGTACTTATCTTCCCTCTTTTTTCAAAAGGGACATGAAACAAATCACACCGTTTGATTTTTCTTTGTGTATCATCGAATTGACGGATACGAAAAAAATACTCGCCAGATGAGATTGAAGTAGCTGGTAGTCCATGACGATCATTCTGAAATTGATGTTTCCACCACTCATCCATTCTTTTATTGCACACATTAAAATCTCCAGATAAATAAGATTTTATAATCTCTAATGAAGTTTGAGTATTTTTATAAACAGCAGCACCTATCCCCTTTTTAGTGCCTATTCCTTTATATGGCACATTAAAAGTATTTGCCTCATTAGAGAACATTATCCCATCTTCTATATATTTTAATAAATTGTCGAAGATAGACTGCAACCTAATTAAAATATATTCATCTGGATTAGCATAGATGTCTTCCTTTACTTTCTTTATTAGTTCTCGGTATTCTATCATCCACTTTTGCACTATATGTTCGTGCGCACATTTAAGGTTAACAATTTGTATTTATTCTGGGTGCAAAGTTACAACTTTTTTTTGACATAAACAAATAAATCTTTAGATTTGAAAGAGGAGAATACAAAAGTTCATAAGCAGGAAACAACACATTCCCTTATCAAAATCAAAACATTATTTGCTTATCTCGAAAAATTATTGTATCTTTGTAAGTCTTTTTGCAAAAAAAAATGAGAAAAATTTGTTGTGTCGTGCAGTCTTTTCTATATAGTTGGTACTATTATAATTAGAGACATTGTGCCATAATGGAAATCGAACCGCTGATAGAACGGTGTAGGCATGGAGAAGAAGATGCACTCAGTGAACTATACAAGGCATACGCTCCGAAATTACGGAGTGTGTGCCGGCGGTATATCAGTAATGAAGATATGGTAAACGATGCGCTGCATGACGCTTTCGTTGTTATTTTCACCTCGTTTGACACCTTACGCGAGGATAGCAAGGCAGAAGCATGGATGGTGTCTATAGCGAGAAATATAGCCTTGAAATGCAATGATTATGCAGAAATCCTTCCGACTATTTCTATTGAAGAAATCAATGATCTTGAACTTCCACCCTCAGAAGAAGGAGAAACCGATGTAAGAGGTCTATCTTTATCTGAAGTAATAAAACTAATAGACCAACTTCCTGAAGGATATAAACAAGTATTTCGTTTGTCCGTTTTTGAAGGTCTTACTCACAAAGAGATTGCGGCAATGCTTGGAATAGAGCCGCATTCGTCTTCCTCACAACTTACGCGAGCCAAACAAATGCTTCGTAAAATGATGCAGCAATATTGGGTATTGCTTCTATTATTGTTGCTTCCGGCTACTCTACTTCTTATCAAGAAAAGGGATAGTCGTCTCGAACCTATTGCCATTACCAATAACGAAAACGCAGAAGAAAGTGTAGAACAGCCAATAGATGATACAGGAATCACAGTAAATCACACTCCTGCTACCATGCCTGAACATACATCGGCTTTTGAGGATACCATTCCTTTACATTTGGTTGATATTAAAGATGCTCATGCTTTAGCAGACACCATGCCACAAATAATGGTAGATTCTATCCCTAAAGATCCGGTTACTCCCTCGCCATATGTCAAAGAGTTAACGCCCAATGATTACATTGCGGAATTGGCAGAGACACCTATAAAAAAACAAACAAAACATAAATGGCAAATAACCCTTGCTTATGCAGCGACACCGCTTCCTAGTCTAAACAAAACGGATAATTTTATGACCATACCCGAAATATCGGTTGCAAGTGCTCCGGCAGCAAAACTATATAATTGGGGTGACTATATTAACTATGTGGACAACAATGCCGAATCAATGGATTCCACAAGTGCATCAAATATGAGACATATAGCTATCATCAACTCCAACAATCCGTTAGATTCACTTTCAGAAAGCAAACACCATGCATTGCCGCTTACGGTTCAACTCTCACTGAGCAGACAAATAAACGACAAGTGGTCACTTTCTACTGGTTTGAGTTATTCTTTACTGAAATCTACGTATCAAAGCGGCAACGAAAGCACTACAATCAAACGTACACAGACATTACATTATTTAGGAGTACCGATTCGATTCAATTATAAATTGGTGGGCGGTTCTCGTTGGAACCTATATGCTTCCGGTGGTTTGCAGGTGGATATGCCTGTAAGTGGTCGTCTAAATACACAATACTCTTATGGCGGCGCGTACGCGGGCATTAAACCGGCTTCTGTTACCGAACCTATAACCAACGCGCCATGGATGTTATCTGTTGGTGCAGGAGTGGGTGTACAGGTTGTAATAATACCTCACATGACCTTGTATATAGAGCCCAATCTGAATTACTATGTTCCATTAACAAAGGGAGTTGACACCTATCGGACAGAAAGACAATTTGATATCACGCTTCCGGTGGGAATTAGATTTTCTTGGTAATAGATGCAGTCTTTTTGATGTTTTTTGTACTATATTATAAAGATACATTATAAAACACTTAAAGACATGAGAACTAAAAAAATCCTCGCTTGGATGATGGCGATAGCCATTACCAGCATTACCCTGACGGCTTGCAGCCATGACAAAGAAGTCGAGAATTTCTCCAAAACTTCGCTTCGCGCGTGCGGGCTTTCTCCATCCGGGACGCACAGTAGTAGTATCCTTTTCACAGATGACGACATAGAATGGTTCGATGTGAATACACGGGAGATTAAGTTCAAGGATATGTCTGCGCCTTTATATGAGCGCATACGACCATTCAACGAGATTGAATTCTATCTTGGCGAAAATAGTTTGTTCGTGGTCAGCAGTTTTGTCGGCTTATGGGATAGCCGCATCTTTGAAGATCTTGTGCTATGCTATGGAAATCAAGAATCTACAGATATTGACGGGAAATATTATTTATACGACTGCTATCCGCTCCAGTACCTTGATACGGAAGCAGTTATAGCCAATCAAAAGAAAAATGCTCTACAATGGGATATATTTATTTCATACTTGAGAAGTAAAGGGAAACTAAAAAAATAAGTTTTATCCTTATGCAGTCCTTCGTTGCAGTTTTGTACTATATAAGTAGAAACTGCAACGATTTTTTATGTACTCAATTATTGATTATGCCTACAATGGGCTGTTATATTTGAACAACATGGCGAGACCGCAACACAAGCGGTTGTCTCAGCTGATGATTTATGCTACTACGGCATGTCAATCCAAATGCAAGCATTGTAATATCTGGCAGAAAAGACCGATAGAGCACCTTTCTCTTGAAGATATTAAGCATATCGTACAAAGCAAGTGCGTTACTCAACGCACCACTATTGGCTTAGAGGGTGGCGAATTTCTGTTGCACCCGCAAGCCAACGAGATCATGGCTTGGCTACAGGCAGAACACCCGAACTACACCCTATTATCCAACTGCCTTGCGCCTCATTTGGTTATCAATGCCGTTCGGGAATACCACCCTCGGCATCTATACGTGTCACTTGACGGAGGACTGGAAACCTATAAATACATGCGCGGTCGGGATGGCTACGACCATGTAATAGAAGTTATCGAGACTTTGCGAGACGAAGTCCCTGTATCTTTGATGTTTTGTCTCTCTCCGTGGAATAGTTTCAAAGACATGGAATATGTGATTGAGGTTGCCAAGAAATACAACGTGGATGTGCGCATCGGTATATATGGAACGATGGCTTTCTTCGATACAACAAGCGAATTACTTGCCGCCACGAATTTTATTGAAAACATTCCGGCGAACATTCATGACACACAGGAAAATTATGATTTTGTAGCCCTCTATGATCAATGGAGGGAAGGAAATCTGAAATTACGATGCCAGAGTATAATGAGTTGTCTTGTTATTCACAGCAACGGAGATGTGCCACTTTGCCAGAATCTTGACGTCATATTAGGAAATATCCATCAGCAATCATTTGATGATATCTTCAATGGAGCGGCATCTTGTAAAACTCAATGCCAATACTCTCAGCATTGCAATAAATGTTGGATCAATTTCCACCGCAAATACGACATCATTCTGATGCGTAATTTTGAGAGATTGTTCCCGAAACGGCTCATCGAAAAAGTCTATGGTCCGTATCAATGGACTGAAAATCCCAATATTACTTATCGGCAATATATAAAACATATCCAACGATGATAAACCAACTGATTGAACGGTATAAACGCTTCCGCACGGAGCAATATCTTGCGCAGATATATCAATCCCAATATGCGTTTGTCGGGATGGGGCAACATTCGCTCTCTAACCTGTATCCGGTTATCCGGTATTTGCAAATACCCATAAAATATATTTGTGTAACTTCTGAAAGAAAAGCACAACTGATTGAGAGAAAGTTCCCGGGGATAAAAGGCACCACTTCTTTGGATGAGATTTTGAACGACGATACTATCAAAGGCGTATTTGTCTCCACTTCACCGGCAGCGCAGTTTTCGACAGCCTCACGAGTATTACAAAGCGGCAAATCTCTCTTTGTAGAAAAGCCTCCTTGCCTGTCATTGGAGCAACTTCACAAGCTTATAGAGTTATGCCGTTTGTATCATTCTCAGGTTGTTGCTGTGGGTATGCAGAAACGCTATGCGCCTGCAGTCCGAATACTGCAAGAAAAGCTAAAAAAAGAGCATCTTATCAGTTACGATATGCATTATTTGACCGGGGCTTATCCGGAAGGTAATGCGTTACTTGATTTGTACATCCATCCGCTTGATCTGGCTTGTTATCTGTTCGGGGAAGCAGAGATCATTGCATGCCAAAAGGTCGCGCCATCTTCTTTTCTGCTTATGCTGAAGCATCCGCATGTTACTGGCTCGATTGAACTGTCAACCGCCTACTCATGGATATCCGCAAAAGAATCATTAAAAGTGTGTACAAATTCCGGCGTATTCTACTTAGTGCAAATGGAAGAACTAACGTACGAGTCCAATAGTACGTTCTTGGGTCTGCCCTTAGAAAAAGTCCACACGCATCATCCTACTATTGAGGTTCTTTACAGGCGTAATAATTTTACGCCAATACTTGCCAATAATCAGGTTTACACGCAAGGTTATTTTGATGAGATATTGAGTTTCGCAAACGCAGTAGAAGGACATCAGAATAAGAACCTGTCGGATGTGGATTCTATGACAGCCACATTCAAATTATTAGAAGAAATAAGTCTTGCCTTATAGTTTTGGGACTAAAAACGAGAAGAATTTTCTTCCAAATTTACAATAAAATAATCATCAAACTTGTATAATTCAAAAAAATGTAGTAACTTTGCAGCGGATTTAGTCAGCTCTTAGACTATAAATGGGAGGACATATTGAATAGCATATAGTGCAACACAGGCATATTCTTGATTAACAAAAGTCTGCAAACTTAAAAGAAACAAGGAGACTATGTCCTGCTACTCGTGTCATGGCATGGGTTCGCAGGAGTCTTGTTTCAAAGTTTGCAGACTTTTATGTTAATCGCTCCTGCACCCGTGCTTTTTATGTCCGCTGTCTCATTCATTGAATCATGAGACCAATTATTTTTCAAGTCCATTTCCATGGAAATTATTATGCCGGTGACCACATCGACATTCATGACAATACCTCTGTTAATTTGTATCAAGGAGAACATTCCAGAGAAACAACCGCACACGAGACATGTGTGGAAGATGTTGTGCCGATTGTGGAGCAGGCTCCGTGTCCTTTCCTCGTGACGGAGAAACTGACCGAACTTGGGCTATATACGCCGGAGCAGTTTGAAAATATGTTCCGCGAAGCGACAGAGAGTGACGCAAAGACCTTAGCTGCCTTTCTCAAGAAGTACCGACAAATGGGTGTGCTTGATTTTAAGGGTATGGATAAGAAGCAAATCTTTGCAAAACTACAGGAATCTTTCCCAACAATGAGGCGGTATAGTTACAGCAATTTTATCTATTATTTTTGACGTTTTGCATTTGTTTTACATTTGTTTCTTTTGTACAAATGAGCCGTAAAAAAGCCCCTCTATTTGTTTCTCGTTTGTTCCTTTTGTTTCTTATTTGTTTATTGGCTTCCTTTCGATAGGAAGCCTTTTTTTGTATCTACCTTTGCACTGCATTTCCGCTAATAACCGCATGTCGCGGCATGTAAAAAACGGAGTGCTGCTGTATTATGATTTACAAACCTATTTCAGTAGATGCGTACGGCTTTACAGACAAGAGCCAAACGGTCGTGCGTATCTACACTACCAACGGTGGAATGATTACCGCCAAACAATGTCCTACTGACAAACCTTTGTACTGCACAAGGGACGGACATTTCTTATCTCTAACCAGATTAGGGTTGCGGGATGTAAAACCATGCTTTGCTGTCCCCAGAGATCCACGAGTGTGTCACACGCGTTACCCCTTCATGCGGCAGTTCGGGAACAGGACATGCCACATGCTCATGGCACTCACATGGATTGGACCAAGACTGGAGGGCTACGAAGTAGATCACCTTAACGGAGATATGCTCGACTGGTCGGCGGATAACTTGGAGTATGTCACGCCAAAAGAGAATATCAAGCGGGCGAAGCTGCTGCGGGTGTTGCGGTCTATGGGACGTGATCCAAGGAAGATGAGCAGAGAAGAGCTGCTGGGGATATTCCGAAAGTATGAGTTCGGCGATCCGGCAACGGAGGTGCCGGGCACAGGACACCGTAAGCGGAATACGATTCTTAGCCCTGAAGGGCACGATTATTTCCGGGCTAATTGACGAAACGGCATAATATGCCGGACAATAAACAAAACTAATAACAATGCCGTCTCCCAGACGGCGCAATTAACGAAAGAAGAATTATGAAAGCAATAGAAATGAATCAAGCCCTCATGGAGGCAATCAAGACAACAGAAGTATTAGGTGCCAGCGCATTGGAAGAGACACGCGCGCTAAGGCAGTTGGTGGCATCGGCAAATGCTCGTATCGAAGAGCTCGAAACAGCGGCGGTGGAGGACGCGAAAGTGTGCGCCATCGAGCAGAACGGAGAGGAGAAAGGAAAATTCCTCTTTGACGGTCACCACTTTGAGTTACGACGTGCAGAGACCTTCGATTTTGTCGGTAAGCCGCAGAAATACACGATGGCAGAGGGTGTGGCATTCCGACAGAAGAGTGCCGAGCAGACCGTGCTCAAAGCCAAGTCGGCGGCAATCACCAAGGCGTTGAAAGCGATTAAAGATGCTTTCCCGGAGACGCACCCCAACATCGAGCCGGATAGTGTGGAGTTCACGCTGGTTTGCGTTGATTAGAGCGGACGATGGCATCGTCCGGATATATTGACAGATGCCGAATAAAGAACAAAAAGAAAAAGTAAGCAAAAAGAATAAAAAGAAAAGGCGTAGTGGGGTGACACCCTGCATAGATATACACGCTATATATACCCCTCTATAATCTCCCCAGAGGATGTCACCCCACTACTTTTTTTGAAAAATTATTTTTATGGAAGCTTTAGACGACATACTGAAGAAGCGTAGAAGTTGGGCGGTTATGCTCGATTTGCTAAAGCCCTACATCGCTCCGCAAAACGAACGGATGACACGACCTGCCGAGGAGCAATGGAATGCTATTCCGCTGCAACGGCAACGGCAGATTTACGTTACCTTGTGGGAGCAGAAACTGCGCGGTGTAGCCATCAAAGATCATCCGTATTACGCCATCAAAGACTGCGTGCCGATGCCTTTTAATTGGAACGGAACCGAGCATATCAAGAGTATGATGGCGAATTTTAAGATGGTTAGTGCCAAGTACTACAACCGCTACGGCATCTACACCGTCCAGGCCGCCGAAGCGTTCCAGTTAGAAGATGTGAAACCGTTAAATTTCAAGAAAGATGAAGCAAGAAAATAAGATTCCATTAGCGCACATCAAAGACGGGATTGAGCAATACAAGAACACTGCCTATACGTCCAAGGAATGGGAGATGCTATTGTATGGTTGGCGGAAGAAGAAGCATTACCGCAAGCGGGAAACCAACAAAGGGTGGCTCAAGACAGAGGACGCGACAAGTCTGATTCTGTACGCGCTCAATGACCGAGTGAAGATCACATTCGCGCATTTTGCGACGTTCATTGTGTAAACAACCACTTTTGGTCATCGGCGGAGACGAAAATTTGCACGTCTCCGTTTTTTGTTATATCTTTGCGGTGGATTTCGAGGAAACTGGATTTTAGTTACTCGCTATCGTCCCGTATCTCTCTCGTAAGCGAGTCGTAAAATCCCGCTCACGAAAATCGCGGGCACAGGGCACCGAAAAGCGGGATAACATCCCGCATAATGAATATAGACAGACGCCCGCATACAATGCGGGGAAATAAACATACATTATTAACCCATCCGCCATGCATAAGCGGATACAAAACAAATCTTAACTATGAGTAAAATCAATTTAGAAGCGCCGTTTACGGCATTTCGAGGCAAGATCTGCAAGCACTCGAAAATCATCTTCGCCCAACGCGGGCAGACCCAGTACACCAGCCAGATTTGCAACCCGCGAACCAAGGCTTACAGCGAGGAGGAGATCGCCCGTCAGGGTAAGTTCAAACAGGCGGTGGTCAATGCTAATGCTGCTTTAGCGGACAGCACGCAGAAAGCAGCTTACGAGGCTGAGTACAAGGCTCAGAGCAAGTACAAGAGCCTGAGAGGGTATGTAATCGCGAAAGAATACGCGAAGCTTTGATTTAGTTTTTTTCTGGGCACATTAGCTTTTCTGTTCGGTCATTATGGACCCCATAACTCCCTTGCAAGAAAAACCTAATCTGCTCCAGAAAACTCCCAAAATCGAGAACAAAGTAACCAATTTGTTAAACCATTAAACCTAAAATTTTATTGACTATGGGAAAAGTTGTATTTGAAGACCCGGTGCATCACATATCGGGCAAGATCAGTAAGAAATTTCGCACGATTTACAATTACGCCAAACTGACCGGTCTGAAGTTCACATCCGTCCGCGGCGAACGTACCTCCCAGCCGAGTGCGAAAGAGTTGGCCATCCGTGAGCGCTTCACCGAGGTGAGCGCCATGGTTCGTACCCGCCGCAAGGATCTGAACAAGATCTCGCAGGACCAGCTGGACTTCATCGCCCAGAAAGACCTCGCCACCGGCAAGCGCACTATGACCGCGTACCTGTGGAAAGTCTGCGGGCAAGAGTACGATGCGCAGCATCAGGGTTAAGCGCGGCGAAGCCGCTGTTTAGCGCAAGCGGAGCTTGCTGTTGAGCGAGCTCCGCTCTGTGTATAATTGTTAAACCGTTAAACTGTTAAATTGGAATGAGTAAACAACAGATTATTAAAATCGTGATCTCGGTGCTTATCGCCGCACTCACGGCACTCGGCGCTGCCTTTGGATTGAGTTCGTGCAACGTGACACGGACGGTGACCACCCGAAGCGAAGCATGGCAGAAGGGCGACACCAGCGTGGTCATTCAGACCAAGACGGTCGAGACGTATGATGCCAGCAAGAAACTGTAGAAAATCCGCCAAACTTGGCGGATACATTGTGAGACGGAGAGAGTAGTGTAGACGGCACAAGAAAAGCGCCCTTGAGAAAATCTCAAAGGCGCTTCAAAGTGGCGGCTACCTGTTTGTTCTTATCTCGCAAAGCTCGAACGATTATTTCTATGCTCGCGCTAAGTCCTCAGACTGGGAAGTCTTCGGGCGCTTCGCTCGGAGTGCCATCCGAGGCACTCCTTCACCAGCACAACGCGGCAGTACACATCGGTTCCCTCGGTACGCACGGAGTTGTGGAGAGGTACAGACAATTTAAAAGCCCCCGGTATCTTGCGATATCGAGGGCTTAAAATTGGCGGCTACCTACTCTCCCACAACGCAGTGCAGTACCATCGGCGATGCTGAGCTTAACGACCCTGTTCGGAATGGGAAGGGGTGGGACC
>OCTW013424205.1_pt1 | contig 16011 bp, 10 predicted proteins | sample 1539671 | NCBI WGS metagenome assembly OCTW01 (sample SAMN02144230, study PRJEB22623) | gut metagenome | biome: sheep rumen | host: Ovis aries | place: New Zealand
CCCTGTAAACTGACGCAAAGAGAGCCTTCAGCACTATCGTCTGCGCTCGAACTTGTTCGCTCTGCTTGCAGAGAACTCCTGTAACTCCTGAACTCCTGAACTCCAAGAAGTTGAGCGAATGCGAAACTTGAAAAATAGTTAAAAAAGTGACATCGGCAGTAAATTCTTCATTCTTCATTCTTCACACTTCATTATTTTTCCGTACCTTTGCAGCCGATTCGGAAAATCCGATGCATCCGATGATGTCCGGCGAGTGGTGATGAAGGCCGCCCCGCATCAGAAAGATGTCATAACATTCAACTTCATTAAACCGTTTAAAATCATGTATTTAAACAAAGAAAAGAAGGCTGAGATTTTCGGCCAGTATGGCAAGACTGCCACAGACACGGGTTCTGCAGAGAGCCAGATCGCATTGTTCTCTTATCGCATCGCTCATCTGACAGAGCACCTGAAGAAGAACCACAAGGACCACAACACGGCCCGCTCGCTGACCAAGCTGGTAGGTAAGCGCCGCGCCCTGCTGGACTATCTGAAGGACCGCGACATCAACCGCTACCGTGCCATCGTGAAGGCTCTTGGCCTGCGCCGATAAGCAAAGCCCATTCTTATCAGAACATTCATCAGTCCCCGCTCCGCCGAAAGGCAGGGCGGGGAGTTTTTTTGGAGTTGTTTTTTGTTTAGGAGTTGTTTTTGTTAAGGAGTTACAGGAGTTGTTTTTTTTGTTAAGGAGTTACAGGAGTTCAGGAGTTGCAGGAGTTACAGACAATAGTTTTATTAGCTCCATTTTACGAATCGCTTAAAAGTATTGTCTGTAACTCCTGAACTCCTGAACTCCTGTAACTCCTAAAACAACTCCTGCAACTCCAGGAAGTTGACTTTGTTAAAAACGAGTGCGCCATTGCAAATTCTTCACTCTTCACTCTTCACTCTTCACTTTTTTACTCCCGACAGTTAACTTTGTTAAAAACGAATGCGCCATTGCAAATTCTTCACTCTTCACTCTTCACTCTTCACTTTTTTTCGTATCTTTGCGCTTGAATAATCAATTAGGCTTTTTATGAATCGGAGAATACTATTTTGTGTGTGTTTCATTATGCTGTCATTCTGCGCCCAGGCACAAGGACCGAATGGCACAATGAAATACTATAAGCTTGCCAACGGACTGGCAGGTGAGGAGCTGAAGGACGCTCTTTCGTTTATCATCGGCGACCCGGGAGTAGTGAACTATTCCGGCCTGAAAGCCAAGTATGTGATGACCGACACGCGGGCCGATGGCTACCTGCGCGACTGGTATTCAGATGTGACATCGTATGAGCCGGGCTCTAACTTCGGCAGCGGTGTGAAGAAGGAGGGCGACGGGTACAACCGAGAGCACCTGATGCCTCAGAGCTGGTATGACAAGAAGAGTCCCATGGTGTCGGACATCACGCAGGTGGTGCCCACCGACGCCTATCTGAACAGTCGCCGCAACGACCTGCCTTTCGGCGAGGTGGTCAGCGATGAAAGCAGGGTGAAGACTTCTTTGACGGGCTACAGCAAATGGGGAGCGCCCAGAGAGGACCTTGGCACACCTGCCAGTGTCACAACCGTCTTTGAGCCCAATGACAAGATAAAAGGTGACATCGCGCGCATCTATTTCTACATGTCGACGTGCTACCAGGACAGCATCCTCACCTGGACGGGCAACAATGCCACCGAGGTGCTTGGCGGAACAAAGTATTGTCCTATCCTCGACTGGGAGATGAACGTCCTGAAACGCTGGTCGAAGCTGGACCCTGTCGATGCGGTCGAGATGGCTCGCAACGACTCAGTCTACAAAGTACAGGGCAACCGCAACCCCTTTGTCGACTTCCCCGGACTGGAAGACTATGTGTGGGGCGAAAAGGCCGAACAGCCTTTCAGCTATGACTTCTACGAAGGCATTCAGCAAGACCCTGACAACCTCGACGACGACAGCCCGGAAGATGAACCCTTCACGGAAGCCACCATCGCACTCAACAATGCGTTCTTCATCACCACATGGAACGGCTCCAGGCCGACAAGCTCCAATGAGCCGACGCAGATCATCGGCAAGAAGGGAAATGTGTCGGTGGTCTATGCCAAGGGCGATAGCGGCCAGAACATGTTTTGCAATGGCAACGAGATTCGTCTCTATAAGCATAACACGCTGAAGTTGAAAGCATATAACGACACCTTCACCGAAATCACGTTTGTTGGCACAAAGAGCACCAGCACGAAGGAGCTCTTTGCTTCCACGGGAACGATGGATGACCTCCACTGGACCGGCAACGCCTCAGTAGTGCAGTTTAAGACCGACAGCGAGAACGGAAACATCCGGTTGTATACCGCAGACCTGAAGATGGGCAGCGCCTCAACAGGCGGCGAAGCAACAGGAATCGAGATGGCAGAGACGGAAACGCACCCCACATTCATCTATGGACCTGACGGCCTCCGCAGAAGCACCCTGCAGCCCGGCCTGAATATTGTCGTCATGAAAAACGGAAAGACAAAGAAGATCCTGGTGACAGACTGAAGAAAGTGAAGAGTGAAAAGTGAAGAGTGAAGAATTTGCAATGGCTCAATTTTTTTAACAAACTTAATTCAAGTTTCGCATTCGCTCAACTTCTTGGAGTTCAGGAGTTCAGGAGTTACAGGAGTTACAGACGATAGTGCTGAAGGCTCCCTTAGCGTCAGTTTACAGGGGTTGGAAGTATTGTCTGAACTCCTGTAACTCCAGTAACTCCTGAACTCCATCAACTTGCGAAAGTTGAGAACTTAACTGTCTGGAGTGACAAGAGTCTTTTAGGAGTTGCAGGAGTTCTTTGCAAGCAAAGCTATAAATAGCCAAATTACCGAATCGTAAATAAATAGTAAATCGTAAACAGCTAAATCGTAAATGAAAGTAATTTACGATTTGACGATTTACTATTTACGATTTATTTACTATTTTGCTTGGGAGCTATAAATAGCCAAATAACCAAATCGTAAATAAATAGTAAATCGTAAACAGCTAAATCGTAAATAATTGAATTCTCACTTTTTTCCTTCTTTTGTGTTGCAGATTAAAAAAAGTTTTATATCTTTGCAACGCATAACGACCTAATCGATATCTTTGGAAACCGACGGCAACGTCTCTGACAACTACCCATTAACGGACTAAAATTGAAGGATTATGAAAAAGAAACATTCTCCCATAGCACGCCTGAAGGGAACACTTTTCCTCTTATGTCTGCTGACCGCCAGTGTGCAGGCGGTGGCCGATGTGGCCATCACGGAGAGCAAATTCCCCGACGAGAAATTCAGAAACTTTGTGAAACGATACGACAAAGACGACAACAGCATCCTCTCCACTGCGGAGCTGAACGACGTGGAGTCGATGTATCTGTATAACTGTAACATCAGTTCGCTCGACGGCATTGGCTATTTCCCGAACCTGAAGACGCTGAACTGCGACAACAACTACCTGACGACGTTCGACCTCCTGCAGAACACGAAGCTCGAGTCGCTCACCTGTCGTTCGCAGTATGCCAGTCTCACATCGATGATACTGCCGTCGAGCATCAAGGAGCTGAACTGCAGCTACAACAAGGGCATCACGACGCTCAACCTCTCGGCGTTTCCTTATCTTCAAACGCTCGATTGCAGGAACTGCGGCATCACAACGCTGATCGTGTCGTCCACCTCTCCCAATCTGACACTGATTCACTGCTACAACAACAAGCTTCGCGGTGAGGCCATGACCAATTTCCTGAACAGCCTTCCCTTCCTCATGATGTATAGCAAGATGGGCGAGCTGAACCTCATCGACGGCGATTCCGAAACGGAGCAAAACGAGGTGGTCGCCGCCACCTGGTATGCTGCGCTTTGTGCAAAGGGGTGGATGTGCAAGGGGAGCATTGGATACCAGTCGTATACATACGATATGTTCTGGGATTACATGACCACCCATGTGGCCATCAACGCGAAGAACTTCCCCGACACCAACTTCCGCTCGTATGTGAGGACCAACTGTCAGAACGACGGCAACACCCTGCTCTCGCCGGCGGAGATCGCGGCCTTGCAGAGCATCAACGCCCCCGACCGCGACATCGCCAGCCTCAAGGGCATTGAGCTGCTCACCGAGGTGACCACGCTGAGCTGCTTCGACAACCTGCTCACCACCCTCGACGTGAGCCACAACACCAAGCTCACGACGCTCTACTGCTACAACAACAGCCTCGAGACGCTGAAGATACCCTCGGGCGTGAAGACACTCGACTGCCACAACAACAACCTCTCCACCATCAGCGGCCTCAGCAGCTGCTCGCAGCTGACGACCTTCAACTGCGCCTACAACAGCTTCATCACGCTGACGGTGAGCAATTTCAGCAAGCTGACCTCGCTGAACTGCAACAACAACCCCCAGCTCTCCACATTGCAATGCCAGAACAACAGCAGCCTGGCGCAGCTCACGCTCACCAACCTCTCCGGGCTGGCCGCGGTCTACTGCAACTACAATGCCCTGACGTCGCTGACAATAAACAACTGTCCGAACATCCTGACCCTGAACTGCAAAAGCAACAGCCTCACGGCACTCGATGTCTCTAACAAGGAAAAGCTCGTCACACTCGACTGCTCTCACAACACGCAGCTCGCCACGCTCGACGTCGACGACTGCCGTGCGCTCGAAAACCTCAACGCCAGCTATTGCACGCAGCTCAGGGAGTTCGAGCAACCATGGCTCTACAACCTCAAGGACATCAACTTCGAGCAGTGCTCCAGCCTCCGTACCGTCAGGTGCGGGGGCAACAAGGTCAGCTCCATCAGCCTCAGCGGGTGCAGCAGCCTCAGATGCGTTTCCTGCTATGGCAACAAGCTCACAAGTCTCAACGTCAGCGGGCTCACCAACCTCAAAGAGCTCGCCTGCTACAACAACACCATCCACGACATCAACCTCTCAGGCTGCACCGCCCTCGAAACGCTCAGCTGCCACGACAACGAGATGCAGACGCTCAACCTTGCCGGACTCTCCAGCCTCTCCTCCCTCGATTGCCACGACAACCAGCTCACCGCGCTCAACCTCGACGACTGCCCGCTGCTCAGAACACTCAACTGCAGCCACAACCGCCTCACCGAGCTCAGCCTGCAGGGGAAAGACAAGCTCCGCTCGCTCACCATCGGCTACAACGACATCAGCCACATCGACCTCTCCCCATGCCCACAGCTCTCCACGCTCAACTGCTATCGCGCCAGCCTCACATCGCTCAACCTCTCAGCGTGCACCTCGCTCACCGAGCTAAACTGCCAATACAACAACCTCTCCTCGCTCAACCTCTCAGCGTGCACCAACATCACCAGGATCATCTGCGGCAACAACCGTCTGGCCACGCTCACACTGCCACCCACCTGCCCCAGGCTCTATCTCATCAGCTGCTTCCACAACAGGCTCGGCAACGCCGCCATGAACAGCCTCATAGCATCACTGCCCACCTTAGACCCCGACGGTGCCAACATCTACGACGAGGGGGATAACATCATAGACGTCAACGAGGACTACGGCAAACTTGTCGTGCGATTCTTTAGCCAGGAAGAAGAGAACAGCCAAGAACACAACGTGTGCACACCGCAGCACGTGCACGATGCCAGGGCAAAAAACTGGAACATCGTCACACTCAACGACTACCTTTACCTCGACTACCAAGGACAAGACCTGCCCACCACCATACAGCCATCGCTCACCCACACACACAGCCACAACGCAGCACCGCAATACAATCTCCACGGACAGCGCGTCGCAAACACACACAAGGGCATCACCATCGTCAACCGAAAGAAAGTCGTCAGGCGCTAAACCATAACGTAGGCAAGCAGCTACACACCCCTGAACTCCCCTCCCTGGGGGAGGGGCTGGGGGCGGGTTTCCCCCCCCCGGGTTCCTCGAGTTTGAGGAACAAAATGAACGTTAACAAAATGAACAAAATGAACAAAAGGGACGTTTACGCGCCCCCTTTGCCTCTACTGAATGTCGATAATCCACCAAACGACCTTGTTTAAAAACCGCTTGAAATCACTCAGGCTCATACTGACCTTCACGCAGCGAAACGCAGCCCATAGCGGCCAAAGCCAAACCGCAGCTCATGATTACAAATCCGACCTATCGTAAGCGCAAACTTGTACTCACTAGGCAGGCGCTTACACCCAGTGCCCTGCAGATGGCTTTCTTACCAAACTTAGGGCAGTAAACCACATTTCCGTTTTTAATCATAAGCAAAATATTTTAGTTCAACAAAAATTTTTTGCAAATATACGTATTGTTAATAACAAAAAAAAAAAAGAATATTTCTTAATTTTTTTTCTGCTAAATTTACACTCTTTCACGCTTTTCGAACAAGTGTTCATTTTGTTAACTTTGTTAACCGTTCATTTGTTCATCGAGCCTCGCGCGGGGATAAGTATAGTATAGGGGGTATAGGTATATTATTTATATTATTATTATTATTATTATTATTATTATTATATAGCTGACATTCAGCAAATTAGCCGCCAAATGAACATGAACAAAATGAACAAAATGAACATTTTCAATTTCACTATTTTTGGCCGTTTTTGCGAACGTTCTTAAACCTTCATAATCTTTCGGCGAAAATTTGTTTTCACAGCGTTTGGTGCTTATCTTTGCACGCGAAAACCTTGGGGATTTTCTGACGGCGTCATTCCGGACAAACGCCTCTGCGAAAACCCAGTTTTCGTTGCGTCAAAATTATGTTTAACTGTTTAATGTCAAGAAAGGAGTAATCAAGATGGCTGTATTCTATAAGCTGTACAAGAACAAGATTGCGAACTCGAAGTCGAACGGCAAGTGGTTTGCCCGCGCTGCCACCATCGGCAACATTTCGTGGAAGCAGCTCTGCAAGCACATCGCCACGCATGGCTCGGTGTACACCGAGGACGTGTGTGTGGGTGTGGGCATGAAGCTTCTGGACTGCATCGTGGAGAAGCTCGCCGAGGGCTACACGGTGAAGTTTGGCGACATGGGCACGTTCTACCTGGAACTGCACTCCGAGGGCACCGACTCCGTGTCGGAGTTCAATGCTGCCAAGCATATCACGAGGTGCTACCTGCGACTGAGCCCCAACAAGTCGAAGGAGGCCGACATCAACCTGAAGTCCTCTGGACTCATGAACCGGCTGCAGTTCGCCGACATCAACACCAAGATTGCTGGCGAGGCCTTCGAGAAGAAGAAGGAGGAGCAGGCAGAGCAGGACGATGTGACGCCGTAAAAACCCACCCCCGGAAACCCACCCCCGGCCCCTCCCGAAGGGAGGGGAGGGGTGCCCAGTGGCGCTACACGCTGGGGGGAGGTCTTAATTCTCCATGCCATGTCAAAGAAAGAAATTTGCGCTCTTGTCAGCGCCCTTGTCACCCTTGCTCTGGGTCATGTGATGGCTTTCTTCTGCTACTTTCAGTATGATGGTGTCATCCATGACTCAGTGCAGTGGTACTTCTCACAATGCCTCATCTATGCAGGCTCATTCTTCTCAATATCCGTCTACACGTCCTATAAAATGAGACAATGGAAAACCTGAAGCACTTCACCCTTGAAGAACTCATTCACTCCAAAACTGCGCAGGATCTCGGCTACACCAACTATCCCAACTTCATTGAGGTCAGAAACCTCTATCATCTTGGCATAGTCTTCCTAGAGCCCATACGTAAATATTGCGGCTTCCCCATCCATGTGAATTCCGGCTATCGTAGCCCTAGAATCAACGCTGCGGTGGGTGGTGTTGTTACATCAGCGCACCTCTATGGCCGTGCAGCCGACATCAGAGGAAACTCCCCAGAGCAAACAAAGAAAATCGAAGAGGCCGTGATGGCACTTGGATTGCCATTCGACCAGCTCATCATATACGGTGACTATCGTTTTATCCATCTTGGAATTTCTCACGCACTGAACGACTTTTTCACCATCGATCTCACCCAAGCAAGAAAGCAAGTGTTACGCAAGTAGTTGTTTTTTCATATAGGCTAGTTGAATTGAATTGTTTTGTTTTACAACTTTAGTAGTTTATTCCTCCATGCCGTTCGCCGCGAGGCGCGCGGCTTTTTTTGTTCATTTTGTTCATTTTGTTAACGTTCATTTTGTTACTCCGCTCGGTCGGATTTGCAATCCGACCGCTATAAGTATGAGCATTTGTAATGCGGAAAACTAAAGCGGATTACAAATCCTCATACCGAATGCTGCCGGATTGCAAATCCGGCAGAGCGGAGACCCTCCCCAGCCCTCCCTGTTTAGGGAGGGAGAGGTCACTCTCTGCAGAACCCCTCCCTTCGGGAGGGGCAGGGGTGGGTTTCACCTAAAATAAACTCCGTGCCTCTGAGTCTCTGTGTTCAATTTATCATATAAGTAGACTTTGACACGTTGCTTATCACTTAACGTTTTTCACTCTCTTGCTACTTTTTTATAAAATTCTTCACTCTTCACTCTTCACTCTTCACTTTTTTTTGTATTTTTGCAGGCAAAAAATAAATCGTAAGGTGAAACCCACCCCTGCCCCTCCCGAAGGGAGGGGTTCTGCAGAGAGTGACCTCTCCCTCCCTAAACAGGGAGGGATGGGGAGGGTCCTCTCACTAGTAAATCGTCAAATAGTAAATGAATATGTTGAAGACATTGAAAAGATGCATTCCAGACGCACTCGTCGTGCTGCTCTTTGTGGCCATCTCGGTTGCCTATTTCTTCCCCGCCGACTTCGAAGGGAAGATTCTCTACAGGCACGATGCGTCGGCTGGAGTAGGACTCGGACAGGAGGCCATCCAGTTTACGAAGCAGACAGGGAAGACGACGCGATGGACCAACTCCGCCTTCGGGGGAATGCCCACCTATCAGTCGGCTCCCTCGTATAACAGCACGCGCGGGCTCGGAGCCGTCATGAAGGCCTACCACCTGTGGCTGCCGGAAAACGTGTGGTACCTGTTTGTCTACCTGCTGGGGTTCTACATCCTGCTCCGCGCATTCGACTTCCGGCAGTGGATGGCGGCCCTCGGAGCCGTGGTGTGGGCGTTCAGCAGCTACTTCCTCATCATCATCGCAGCCGGGCACATCTGGAAGGTGTGGGCCCTCGCCTACCTGCCGCCCATGATAGCGGGCATCGTGCTCGCCTATCGAGGGCGATTCCTGTGGGGCATGATCGTCACCGCCATCTTCACGGCCTTCGAGATCAACGCCAACCATGTGCAGATGACCTATTACTATCTGTTCATCATCGCCGCCATGATCATCGCGTTCTTCATAGACGCCATCAGGCAGAGACAGCTGGCACGGTTCTGGAAGGCAACGGCGGCATGCGTGGTAGCAGGGCTCATCGGCGTGAGCATCAACATCTCCAACCTCTACCACACATGGCAGTATTCGCAGGAGTCCATGCGCGGGAAAAGCGAACTGGTGAAACCCAATTCCGACAACCAGACCAACAGCGGACTGGAGCGCGACTACATCACGCAGTGGAGCTATGGCATAGGCGAGACGTGGACGCTGCTCATTCCGAATGCCAAGGGAGGCGCTTCGGTGCCGCTGGCCATGAACCAGACTGCCATGAAGAAGGCCAATCCCGACTTCCAGCCCGTCTATCAGCAGCTGGGACAGTACTGGGGCGACCAGCCCGGAACCAGCGGACCGGTCTATGTGGGTGCCTTCGTCATCATGCTGTTCATTCTGGGACTGCTCGTCGTGAAAGGACCGATGAAGTGGGCACTACTCATCGTCACCATCCTGTCGGTGCTGTTGTCGTGGGGAAAGAACTTCATGCCGTTCACCGACTTCTTCCTCGACTACGTGCCCATGTATGCGAAGTTCCGCACCGTGGCGAGCATCCTTGTCATTGCCGAGTTCACCATTCCGCTGCTGGCCATGCTGGCGCTGCGCGAGGTGGTGAAGAGCAATGACGCCAAGAAGACAGCCACCAATCCATCATCCTTCATCCATCATCCTTCATCCAAACCCATCTACATCAGCTTCGGACTGACGGCTGGCGCCTGCCTGCTGTTTGCCGTCATGCCGTCGGTGTTCTTCCCCAGCTACATGCCGGCGCAGGAACTGGAAATGCTGAAGCAGGCCCTGCCGCAGGAGTACATCGGTCCGCTCGTGGCCAACCTGACGGAGATGCGTCAGGCCATGTTCACCGCCGACTGCTGGCGCTCGCTGGCCGTCATCGTGGTGGGTACGCTCCTCCTCCTTCTCTACAACGCCCGCAAGCTGAAGGCCGGTTACATGGTAGGAGGGCTGCTGGTGCTCTGCCTGCTCGACCTGTGGACAGTGGACAAGCGCTATCTGAACAACGATATGTTCGTGCCCAAAAGCGAGCGCGAGGCACCGCAGCAGAAGACTGCCACCGACGAGACCATCCTTCAGGACAAGAGCGAGCAGGGCAACTTCCGGGTGCTGAACATGGCATCGAACACATTCAACGAGAATGAGACCAGCTACTATCACAAGAGCATCGGTGGCTATCACGCTGCCAAGCTGCGGCGCTATCAGGAGATGATCGATGCCTACATCGCCCCCGAGATGCAGGCAACGATGCAGGCCGTGGCCGATGCCGCCGGCGACATGACGAAAGTGAACGGCGACAGCATCTTCCCCGTGCTCAACATGCTGAACACCCGCTACCTCATCATGCCGCTGCAAAGCGGAGAGACCGTGCCGGTGAAGAATCCATACGCCTATGGTAACGCATGGCTGGTGGACAAGCTCACGCTGGTGGACAATGCCAATGAGGAAATCGATGGGGTAGGGAAGATAGACCTGCGCCACGAGGCCGTGGCCGACAAACGCTTTGCCGCACAGCTCGGAGAGGCACGACAGCAGGACGACACCGCCGTGGTGACGCTGACGAGCTATGAGCCCAACCATCTGGTGTATGACGTTGAGAGCGGAAAAGGCGGACTCGTGGTGTTCTCAGAGAACTACTATCCAGGCTGGACGGCCACCATTGACGGCAAGGACGCCGAGCTGGGACGTGTCGACTACATCCTGCGCGGACTCAACGTGCCGGCAGGAAAGCATCAGGTGGAGCTGATGTTCTATCCCAAGAGCATCGACTACACCGAGACCATCGCCTACACTGGCTTCGTGCTCCTCCTCGTCATGGTCCTCCTCGTCGTCTTCCTCGACTGGAAGAAAAAACGCACCCCTTAACTTCCACCACCCCCCCACCTCTCAGTTCTCAGTTCTCAGTTGGAACATCCCCCTTCGGGGGCTTGGGGGGCTTACATCCCCCTCGGTGGCTTGGGGGGCTTATCACTTATCACTTATCACTTATCACTTGAAATCTCTCCTCTCTCTCCCCCCCAACCTGGTGGGCTGCTTCCACGATGTGACAGGCCTTAGCCGCACGGAATGGTTTTGCAGCCACGACCCCGTGGGGCGCAAGCTGGGCAGTGGCGGTGGCAGCACATGGCTGTTGCGCGAGGCCCATCGCGCCAGCACAATGGCCGACCGTCCCTTCGACGAATGGCTAAGTGCCGAGAAAAGGCTGCTGCTGCATGCCGGAGGCCAAAGCCGACGCCTGCCAGCCTATGCGCCTTCAGGAAAAGTGCTGACACCCATTCCCGTGTTCCGATGGGAACGCGGACAGCGATTGTCGCAAGACCTGCTCTCGCTGCAAGTGCCGCTCTACGAGCAAATCATGGAGATGGCGCCACCAGACATCCACACGATGATCGTCAGCGGCGACGTCTTCATCCGCACCACCAAGCCTCTGCAGGCCCTCCCCGATGCCGATGTCATCTGCTACGGACTGTGGGTAGGTCCAGAAGTCGCCACCCATCACGGCGTGTTTGTGGCTTCCAGGAAAACACCCACGCAGCTGAAGTGCATGCTGCAGAAACCATCGGTGCAGACACTGGGCGAGTTGCTGAGCGACCATTTCTACCTGACCGACATCGGCGTGTGGCTCCTGAGCGACCGCGCCGTCAGGTTGCTCATGGAGCGCTCGGAGCGCGACGGACGTGTGGTCAACTACGATTTGTACAGTCAGTTCGGCTGTGCTCTTGGCACGGAGCCTGGCATCAGCGACGCAGAACTCAACCAACTGAAGGTGGCGGTTGTTCCACTGGCCGGCGGTGAGTTCTATCATTATGGCACGTCACGAGAAATCATCTCTTCCACGCTCGCCGTTCAGAATCTTGTGAACGACCAGCGTGAAATCATGCATCATTCACTGAAACCCCACCCGTCGATGTTCGTTCAGAACGCCGTCGTGGAGACCGCCATCACGGCCGACAACCAGAACCTCTGGGTGGAAAACAGCTTTGTGGGCCGACACTGGACGCTGGCGCACGAGAACATCATCACCGGTGTTCCGCAGAACGACTGGACCATCGTGCTGAAGGCAGGGCAGTGTGTCGACATCATCCCAGTGGGCGAAGACGAGTATTGCGTGCGCCCCTATGGCTTCGACGACGCCTTCCGAGGTCCCATTGCCGATGCCTCCACACACTATCTCGGCAGTCCGTTCACGCAGTGGGCATCCGACCACCATGTCGACCTTGCTGCTATCGACGGAAGCGAAGACCTTCAGTCGGCACGCATCTTTCCCGTGGCATCCAGCATCCACGACGCTGGCCTGCTGCTGCGCTGGATGCTTGGCGAGACCCATCTGGAAGGGGCACGCCAGCTGTGGTGCGAAAGCCGCCGCATGAGTGCCGATGACATCTGCAACGAGGCTGCCCTGTGGCGGCTCACCCGTCAGCGTAGCGACTTCCGCGCTGAGAACTGGCCCGCTCTGGCCCGCAACCATGTCCACAGCGTGTTCTATCAGGTGGACCTTGAAGATGCAGCCCGCGAGTTTGCGCTTTTCAACATCCCCGAGCCGCGCCCGTTGTGCAGTGGCGCCGACAAGGCGAACACGACCGTGCCGTTGCTCACCCGCATACACGACAGCATGTTCCGTGCCGAGCTGCAGCGCCGACAAGGCAAGGACGCCTCTGCAAACGAGGCTCGTGCCTTCGACCTGTTGCGTCAGGGGCTCACCGAACAGGCCCTCAACGAAAGCCAGCGACCGCGCATGTCGGTCTATCAGGACCAGATTGTTTGGGCACGCAGTCCCGTCCGCATCGACATTGCCGGCGGCTGGACAGACACGCCCCCTTACTGTCTCATGGAGGGAGGACGCGTCGTCAACCTTGCCATCGAGCTCAACTCCCAGCCCCCCTTGCATGCCTACATCCGTCCTTGTCGCGAGCCCCACATCGTGTTGCGCAGCATCGACCTCGGTGCCATGGAGACCATCAGCAGCTACGAACAGCTGGCCGACTTCTGCCATGTGGGCAGTCCGTTCTCCATTCCCAAGGCGGCGCTGGCCCTTTCCGGCTTCCTTCCGTCGTTCTCTCAGGACCGTTTCGAAAGTCTTGAAGAGCAGTTGCGCGACTTCGGCTGCGGCATTGAACTGACACTGCTCTCGGCCATTCCCGCTGGCAGTGGTCTGGGCACGAGCAGTCTGCTGGCCTCCACGGTGCTGGGTGCCTTGAACGATTTCTGCGCGTTGGCCTGGGACAAGAACGAGATTGGCAGTCGCACGCTGGTGCTCGAGCAGCTCCTCACCACCGGCGGGGGCTGGCAAGACCAGTATGGCGGCATCTTGCAGGGAGTGAAACTGTTGAACACCGAGCGCGGTTTCCAGCAGCAGCCCACGGTGCGCTGGCTGCCCACCGACCTGTTTACGCAGCCCGACTATGCCGCCTGCCACCTATTATATTATACAGGCATCACGCGCACGGCAAAGACCATCCTGGCCGAGATTGTGCGCCGCATGTTCCTCAACCAGCATGCCGAACTGGCGTTGCTGAGGCAGATGAAGGACCATGCCGACGAGATGTTCGAGGCCATTCAGCGTGCCGACTTCACGCAGATGGGACGGCTCGTTGCCACCACCTGGCGACAGAACCAGGCCATCGACAGCGGTACTAATCCAGGTGAGGTCCGTGCCATCACGTCTCTTGTTGAAGACTACTGCCTCGGGTACAAACTGGCCGGCGCAGGTGGTGGTGGCTATCTCTACATGGTGGCCAAAGACCCCGAGGCCGCTGCCCGCATCCGACAGTGTCTGCAGCACCACCGTCCGAACGCCAATGCCCGTTTCGTTGATATGACCCTCAGCACCACCGGTCTTCAGGTGAGCCGCTCATAGCTGCTTACGAACAGCAACTCGCGAAGACATGCCCACCTCTCAATCCTTCATCCATCATCCATCACCCTTTACCCTTCACCCTTCATCCTTCATCCATCACCCTTCATCCAAACAATGTACACCTACAAATATCCCCACCCAGCAGTTACCGCCGACTGCGCAGTCTTTGCTCCCGACGAATCGGGAGCCCTCTCTGTGCTTCTCATCGAGCGCAAAAACGACCCATGCAAAGGCTGTTGGGCACTGCCGGGCGGATTTATGAACATTGACGAAACAGCAGAGGAAGCCGCCGTGCGCGAACTCTATGAAGAGACAAGCATCCACATCGACGCCAAGAATGTCCGTCAGATAGGTGCCTACACAACCGTTGACCGCGACCCACGCGAGCGCGTCATCACCATCGCCTTTCTTGCCGTGTTGCCCGCTCTTTGTGCCGTCAGAGGCAACGATGATGCCCGCCAGGCCCGTTGGTTCCGTTTGGACCATCTTCCCCCTTTAGCCTTCGACCATGCGCAGGTCATGTCCGATGCCCTCGCCATCTACAATTCTCCTGCTCAATAATACCCCAACCCCTATCAATCCATCATCTTTCATCCATCACCTTTCATCCATCACCCCTTTCATCCATCAATCCTTCATCCTTCATCCATCACCTTTCATCCATCTCCATGCTTCTCCAAACCCCGGTATCCATCCCATCCGCCCCCTTCGTCGTCACCCCTAGCGACCGTTTCCTCTTTGTGGGCAGCTGTTTTGCGCAGAACATCGGACGCCGAATGGCCGACAATCAGTTTCGCACCATGATCAACCCCTTTGGCGTGATGTACAATCCCGCCAGCATCGTCCACACGTTGCAGCGCGAAGGCTGTCTCGATGTGCAGGTGCCCGATGTCGTGGTACTGACGCTCGGCACCAATCATGTGTACATCCGAAAGACGACGAACGAGATTGTGGACAACTGTCGCAAGGAGCCGCAGTCACTGTTCCGTGAGGAAGAACTGACGGTGGCGCAGTGCGTGCACTATCTCTACCATTGTGTCGACTTGCTCGTCCACTGCAATCCCCAGGTGCGCATCATCTTCACGGTCAGCCCCATCCGCTACGCCAAGTACGGTTTCCACGAGAGCCAGCTGAGCAAGTCCACTTTGCTGCTTGCCGTGCATCAGCTGCTTAAGATGACACCTTCCATAGCCGCAGCCAATGCCGTGCTCCATTATTTCCCCTCCTACGAAATCATGAACGACGAGCTGCGCGACTATCGTTTCTACGCTCCCGACATGCTGCACCCCTCCGAGCAGGCTGTCGACTACATCTTCGAGCGCTTTTCCGCCACCTATTTCTCCGCCGAGGCCCACCGTTTCGTCTCCGAGTGGCAGCCCATCGGCAAAGCCCTTTCCCACAAGGCCTTCCATCCCGATAGCGCCGAGTACCAGCAGTTCATGTCTTCTGTACAGGAGAAACTCGCCGCTTTCCGCCGGAAATACCATCTTGATTAATTAAGAGTTAAGAATTTAGAATTAAGATGTGAGCGGTAAGAGTTATGAATTAAGAGTTAAGAATTTAGAATTAAGATGTGAGAGGTAAGAGTTATGAATTAAGAATTAAGAGTTTAGAATTAAGATGTGAGCGGTAAGAGTTATGAATTTAGAATTAAGAATTTAGAATTAAGATGTGAGCGGTAAGAGTTATGAATTTAGAGTTAAGAATTTAGAATTAAGATGTGAGAATTAAGATGTGAGAGGTAAGAGTTAAGAAGCTAAAGTTTCCCACCCCTGATTTTACGGCGAAATCGAGATGTATATAGTCTTGGATTGCCTATAAACAGGGGAATTCCGCGACTTGTCAA
>OCTW011619129.1_pt1 | contig 16008 bp, 11 predicted proteins | sample 1539671 | NCBI WGS metagenome assembly OCTW01 (sample SAMN02144230, study PRJEB22623) | gut metagenome | biome: sheep rumen | host: Ovis aries | place: New Zealand
TTTTGAAACTTACAAAAGTAATTTTGATTGGGATATAGTAGGAAATGCTGATTGTAATAATAGAACAGTATATTTAAGTATAAGTGATGCAGCAGGAAACGTTACCAATTTAGTAAGTAGTCCATATAGTCCTGTTGATACAGTTAAGTATGATGCAAATGGAGGTAGTTTAGTAACAGCAAGTGATAGTAAGAAAACAGCATGTTATAATGGAACATATCCGCTTCCAAGTGTCAAGAGAACAGGATATACGTTTGACGGATGGTATACAGAGAAAACAGGTGGAACAAAGATAACAAGTACAAGTAAAGTCAACTTTAATGGTTTAAAGACTTTATATGCACATTGGACAGTTAATAAGTATTATTTAAATTTAAATGGACTTTTAGATGGAACATCATCTGAGAATACAAATGGATATGGAACATTTGATGTATATATAAATGGAAGTAAAGTATCAACTGGAGTAACCGATTATTATGCTCAACATCCGTATGGAACGAAATATGAATTTAAAAATATTAAAGCGACGACAGGACATACATATAATGGAGTATCATCTGGTTCTGCATCATCAACACTAGGAGCAGGTAATGCCTCAGTTCAACTTAAGTTTACAACTAATAATTATACTGTAACATGGAATGGTAATGGAGGAACTGTTACTAAAAATGGCGCAACAAGTGTAAAATATAATAATAATGTAGGAACACTTGGAACAGCTACAAGGACTGGATATACCTTTGCTGGATGGTTTACGGCAGCAAGTGGTGGAACTCAGATATCAACAACAACAAAAGTTACTGGTGCTGTAACATATTATGCTCATTGGACAGTTAATAAATATTATTTAGATTTAAATGGTTTACTTGATGGAGGGGCAAACGGAGGAATAGCCGGTTTTGGAACAGCAGATGTATACATAAATGGTAGTAAAGTGGCAACAGGGGTAAGTGATTATTATACTCAATGGAATTATGGAACGAAATATGAGATTAAAAACATCAAAGCGACGACAGGACATACTTATAATGGAGTATCATCTGGTAGTGTATCTGGAACTATTGGAGCTGGTAATGTCGCAGTTCAACTTAAGTTTACAACGAATAGTTATAGTGTATCATGGAATGGTAATGGAGGAACTGTCACACGAAACGGCGCAACAAGTGTAAAATATAATAATAATGTAGGAACACTTGGAACAGCTACAAGGTCAGGATATACTTTCCTTGGCTGGTTTACAGCAGCTAGTGGTGGAAGTCAGATATCAACAGGTACTAAAGTTACTGGTAATGTCACATATTATGCTCATTGGAAACAAGATTTCCCTTCATCGCATTGTATTTTTGGTACGGGATATATTACTAAAGTTGCTTATAAAGATGAGAAACAATTTAGAGTTTATTTTTCAGATGATTCTCATGTAGAAGAAGATGCTCGTTTATATCATTATCATACGTACACTAGTTATAAACGAAATGGGGACATCGATATGGGTACGAACTCAAGTTATCAGATTGCTTATGATTCACCATCTAATTATGCGGAATATAGTGATTCTGTAGTTGAGTATCCGAGGTATTACCAAGGAAATGTTTATTATACTACTGCCTATAGGTTGTACGCTGGAAGTTGGTATAGAGAAAATGGTTATTTGCGTTGGAAAATTACTCCTGGAACTGTATTTTATGGGGCAACTATACTAGATGAGGCACAATTGGTATTAGATAGTGATTCTTCAAATTATGGAGGACTTGATCAGAATCAATATTATGGTTACTTACGTAAGCATTATTTAACTGATAAAAAAATTAAAATTAAATGTAATCATGGTACTAAAGAATTTACTATGACATATATGAACTGGTAATAACAAAGACTCAGCATTGTAAACTGAGTCTTTTGTTTGCTTTAAATAGTAACTTAATTGATAAGATATTAATATAGAAATAAGATTTTGAAATATGTAAAAAACAGATCTATGTTTCCATAGTCTGTTCTTCTTTTATTAATTTGGCATGTAAAACTAAACGTTTATCATAATTGTTGCAAGTTGATAAAGTGATGAATATATCATCTGTTGTAACTTCTACACCAAAGTCTTTTACACTTCTTCCTTTAACCATGTCTATATAGGCCTTTTTAGCTTCAGGAGTGGTAAATGATACTTTTAAATAATCATTTGTTTTAGGAAGAGTATAAATAGAAAATATTCTCCATTTCATTGATTCATACATGGTATCAAATTCTAAAACCATATTTTCTTCATTGTTATACCATTCTGGTTTAATGATGTTTTTTAATGAACCAAACATAATATCGCTGTAATATCTATTATGGCCATATATGATGGTATTATCATTTAATATTTTGTCTGAGTTTCGAAAGTCCATGAATATCCATCCATTTTTGTCTTCTTCATTATATAAGTTTTTATCTAGATAGTACTTATTATCTTTACTTAAAACTACTGGATAATCAACATTTGTATTATTTACTTTTAAATATCCTACGACGTCTTGATTAATAGATAAAAGAGAAGCAATGTATTTATTTTTAATAGTATATTCATCATCTATTTCTTTAATTTCTTCTTTGTTATCTTCTGTTTTAGCTATTATTTGATGAACTTTTTCTTGAATAGCACTTACTTCTTGTAGGGAACTATAGTTATCATAGGCTATATAAGATATTGTTCCAACAATCATTAATATAAGGATGAAACCACATAATTTTAATGTATTAATGGATATCTGTTTCATCAAGTTATCTTCAATATATTCTTTTGAATATACAAGTTCAACCATTATTTTTTGTTTTTTATATTTTTTGTTTATAGATTTTAATAGTTCTACTTGTTCTAGGCTTGTAATATTAGCGTACAACTTAATTATAATATGTTTTAATTTGTAAGTGTCAAATAAGTTAGATAAATACTTCAAATCTTCAATGTGAAGTTCTTGGAGATGGATTATTCTTAAATAATGATTTAATTTTATAAAAGAATTTAAGTCTTCTTTATCATCATCTTTTAGTTTTTCGTAAATAGTAATCTGTTTTTTATAGTAAATGTCGGTATAACTCTTTAAGTTGTTTTTTATCATAAAATTTGACATAGTTAATAATTCGGCATTACTTATTACCTTGATTTTATATTTGTCTAAGTAATCTAGCATATAATTAGCAATGCTATAACAGTATAATTCTCTAAGTGTTTTAATTACTGGTAATTTTTCACATAAGGAGTATGGAATAGTTTCCTCTTTTTTAATTTTAATAGTTCTAATTTTTAAATTTTTAAAAAGTTCAATTAAAAAAATTGCTAAATCGCTATTTTGAAATACTAAAGTATCAATTTGATTCATTGCGTATAGTTCTTTGAAAAAAGGTAATACAAGATTTTGATTTTGGAGAATATAGTCATCGCTGAAAACAATTTCACTGTCAGAAATAATGTTTGTATTCATTAAATCTTCTCTGGCTGTTTTGCCATGCTTATATGAAAAATATAAGGCGTTATTTTGGATGTTAACAACAATTTTTTTCACACTAGCACCACCAATCAAACTTATCTCTGTACTATCATACCATATTTTTGACAAATTATTGTAAAAAAAATTGAAATTTATCAAAAAATGTAGAATTATTGTATTTTTATGATATAATATAACCATAATAAAAAAAGAAAAGAGGTTTGTTATGAGAAAGAAAGGATTATTGTTTAGTATTTTACTTTTGGTAGCTATGGTGTTTGGGCCAGTTGGAGCTAATGCTGCGAATGTAAGTTATGAAATTTTTGGCTCAAAAGATAAAGAAATGACTGATACTTCAATGGCTGGATCTAGTTTTACAATTGAAAATAAGGGAACTAATACATTATTTTATTTAGGTGTAAATGTTACTTCTGGAACATTAAATGAGTACTCTTTAACTTTGAATTTTGACTCTCCATATTATACTTATAGTAGGTTTACTCCTGAATCTGGATCTGGTTGGACAAAAGTAAATGAAGATGTTAGTGCTGATAAAAAGACTGTGACTCTAACTTTAAAGAACGCTTCTGGTGTTACCGGTAAAAAGTTAGTTGGTACTGTTCGTGTTGCGGTTGACAATGATGCAACTTCTACAGATAAGTGTACTATTACTTTAAAAGGTGCTGATACTCCTGAAACTCCTGTTACTCCAAAATGTAAGGTAGTTGATGGAAAATACTATAATGATAAAGGTGTTGAGGTAACTAAAGAAGAATATGATAAAGCTTGTACTTCAACTAATCCTGAAACTGGTGCCTTTTTACCAATTGCTGTTATTGGTTTAGGTGTTGCAGTAGTTGTTGGTTTGTTCTTTGCAACAAAAAATAATAAGATGTATCAAGTATAAGGTAGCTGTTAGCTATCTTTTTTTTATAAAAAAAATTCAATAATTTGTTTATTGAATTTTTTAAATATCTTCGATGTTTATTTTGATTACATATCCATCTTCATTATAATCTAATTTAATTTCATATTTTTTGTTTTCTAATTCATGTTTTATTTTAATTATTTCATCTGGATCACTAGTTTCTTTTTCCTTATATTTAACAGAAATGGTTAGGTCATGATTTGTTTTATTATTTGTTACTGTGTTGTCTAAGAGTTTTTCAATAAAAAATTTTTCTTGTGTTCCACTGTAAGGTTCAAAATCCATATTGTGCATACTTTTACTAATGGAGTAAGTTGTTTTTCCAGTGTCATTTTGAGTGTCTCTGATATTTTTAAAAGTGAAAAAGAAGATAGTTAAAATGATTATAAAGATAATAGTAAATGGAATAAATATCCATTTTGGTGGTTTTACAAAATCCTTAAGTGAATCGTCTAATTTAATATTAATATTATGGGTAGAATTTAGTTTGACTTTCGATTTACAATAAGGACAGCTAGCAAATTCTTTATTATTATCTATTACCATTTCTCCTCCGCATGATTTGCATTTTAAAGATTCCATTTTATCACCAACTTTCTATTTTGATTTTATCAAATTGTTTATTGAAAAACAATTCTCTTTTGTATTTTCACTAGTTTTTCACATTTTTGATATAATATAATTATTGAAAAGAGGTGTAAAAACGTGAAAGTATTAGTCGTAGATGATGAAGAATTGATTAGAAATGTGGTAAAAGAATATTTAGAATTGGATGGAATTGAAGTGGATGAAGCTTCAGATGGCGATGAAGCTGTGACTAAGGCTTTGGCTAATGATTTTGATTTAATTGTGATGGATATAATGATGCCTCATAAAGATGGTTTTTCTTCTTTAAGAGAGATTAAGAAGGAAAAAGATGTTCCGGTTATCATGCTTTCTGCTCGAGGGGAAGAATATGATAAGTTAATAGGCTTTGATTTAGGCGTTGATGATTATGTTACTAAGCCATTTAGCCCTAAGGAATTAGTAGCAAGAATTAAAGCCGTTACCAAAAGAAGAGTTAAAAATTTAGAAAAGATTGATCTTGGTGGACTAATTATTGATGATTCAGCTCATGAAGTTAAGATTAATAATAATATTGTTGAATTAACACCAAAAGAGTATGATTTACTAAAGTATTTTGTTGCTAATAATCATATCGCTCTGTCTAGAGAGCAGTTGCTTTCTAATATTTGGGGATATGATTTTTATGGAGATGATCGAACTGTAGATACTCATGTAAAGACGCTTAGACATCAGTTAGGAGAATATGGTAAGTGTATTAAGACTATTCGTAAGGTGGGGTATAAGTTTGATTATGAATAAAAAAAGTACAAGTATGAATGCTAAAACGCTTCTTTATTTAATTCTTTTTAGTGCTGGGATATTACTTACTACTTGGTTTTTTCAAATAGTATATCTAAAGTATTCTTATAAAGACTATCAAACGAGATTAATGAATAGACTTGCTAATTCTATTCAAAGGACTAGTGGCGAAGTTTCGACAACTTTAGAAAAAATCGCTTATGAAAATGAGGTTTGTATTGAGTATCATACTTATGATGGGAAGAATTATTTTTATAATACATTGATGAATGGCTGTGCTCTTGGTAAGAATAATCCTGAGCTAGTAAAGGTTGAGCAAGATTTTTTGGCCAGTGATTTAAATATTAAAGATTATCAGGTTGTTAATAAAGAATATGAGGCTAAGGCATTTTTATACGGTATTAAGCTTGATAAAGGAAGTGTTTTTTTATATCGAACATTAGAAGATGTCAGTGGCGCTAATATGGTTTTAAAAGATCAATTAATCTATTTAACTGTTATTGCAATTGTTCTTGCTTCTGTCGTTGCTTATTTTCTTTCTAAAAAGTTATCAGGTCCTATTTTGGATATTACTAGTAAAGCAAAAAGATTAGGAAGTGGAACTGAAGTTGAATTTTCTAAATCAGGAATTTTAGAAATTGATGAGTTGTCTAATGTTTTGTCAAATGCCCAAAATGAGATGTTAAAAACAGATGAATTAAGACGAGATTTGATGGCTAATGTTTCTCATGATTTGAAGACGCCTTTAACAATGATAAAAGCTTATGCTGAAATGGTAAGAGATATATCTTATAAAGATACTAAAAAAAGGGAAGAACATTGTAATATTATTATGGATGAAGTAGATAGATTGAACTTGCTTGTAAACGATATTTTGACTTTATCAAAGCTTCAAGCAAGTACTAATGAATTAGAACTTGTTAAATTTGATTTAGTTAAAGAGATAAAAACAATTCTATCTCGTTATGAAATTATTAAAGAAACTGAGCATTATCATTTTGAACTTTCTTCTCCAGAAAAGGCATTTGTCATAGCAGATCAAAAAAAGATAGGTCAAGTTATTTATAATCTTATTAATAATGCTATTAATTATACGGGAGAAGATAAAGTTGTTAAGATTCATGTTAAATCACAGAAGGATGCTTATTTGGTTGAGATTATTGACACAGGTAAAGGAATAAAAGATGAAGAGCTTCCTTATATTTGGGATAAGTATTATAAAAATGATAAGAATCATAAAAGAAATGTAGTAAGTACGGGAATAGGGCTTTCAATAGTAAAAGCGGTGTTAGAGAATCATCATTTTGAGTATGGTGTAAAATCTAAAGTTAATCATGGAACAACTTTTTACTTTTTAGCCAAAAAGAAATGATTTCACTTTTTTTTCACATTATTTTCATATTGATATGATATTATTTGAGTGTGAAAGGAGAAGTGATATAAACATTAAATATATTTTGAAACTGCTACAAAATATAAACTAATCATGTAAAAAAAATAACATATAAACTCAAACTCAACTTTTATGAGAAAGACGATTTTTTATAGTCTTTCTCTTTTTAATTTTTTAAAATCATTGTATAATGTTTAGAAAGGAAGTGTGTCATATGAGTTTTTTTGTACCAGTGGGAATTAGTAACAGACATGTTCATTTAACGAATGATGTTTATGAGAAGTTATTTGATGATGATTTAATTAAAGTACAAGATTTGAAACAAGGTGGAGAATTTATTAGCAATAAAAGTTTAACAATAGAAGGCCCTAAAGGAAGAATAGAGAATGTGAAAGTATTAGGCCCTATTAGAAAATATGATCAAGTTGAGATATCTAGTAGTGACGCATATAAACTTGGTGTAAATCCTCCGGTTAGAAGAAGTGGAGTTCTTGCTAATTCTGAGAGCATCACTTTAATTACGGAAAAGGGGAAAGTTGAACTTGATGATTCTTGTATTTTAGCAGAATGCCATATTCATATGAATTTTGAAGATTTAAAGACTTATCAAGTAGAAGATGACGAAGTAGTAGATGTAATAATTGATGGAAAAAGGAAAGGAATTTTAAAAGCTCATATTAAAGCTAGTAGTAATGGGGTTTTGGAATTTCATGTTGATAGAGATGAAGGAAGTGCCTTTTTGCTTAACAATAATGATTTGCTTGAAGTTAAAATTAATAGGTGAGAGTAGTGGAATGGAAAATTGGAAATATAACTATTAAAAATCAAATTGTTATGGCTCCGATGGCAGGATATAGTAATACTAGTTATCGGAAAATAATTAAACGAATGGGAGCCGGTCTTATATTTGCTGAGATGGTAAGTGATAAAGCTCTCGTATATCAAAATAAGAAAACTTATGATTTATTAAAAGTAAGTGATTTTGAAAGACCAATTGCTCAACAGATTTTTGGAAGTGATGTAGATAGTTTTGTGAAAGCTGCAAAGATTGTTGAAGCTACTCATCATTTTGATATAATTGATATTAATATGGGATGTCCTGTACCTAAGGTTGCTATTTCTTCTCAAGCTGGTAGTGCTTTGCTTAAAAATCCTGATAAAATATATGAAATAGTATCAGCAGTAGTTAAGGCTGTTTCAGTTCCTGTTAGTGTTAAAATACGTCTTGGTTGGGATGAAAGTTCTATTAATTGTGTAGAAGTTGCAAAGATTATAGAGAAAGCTGGAGCTAGTGCAATAACACTTCATGCCCGTACAAGAGCGCAAGGTTATAGTGGAGAAGCTAGATGGGAATATATAAAAAAAGTTAAAGATGCTGTCTCTATTCCTGTTATTGGTAATGGTGATGTTAAAAGTCCAGAAGATGCTAAAAGAATGCTTGATGAAACTAGTTGTGATGCTGTTATGATAGGAAGAGGTATTTTAGGTAATCCGTTTTTAATTAGACAGTGTATAGAGTATTTAGAAAAGAACACTTATCAAAAAGAAATATCTATTGATGAAAGAATTAATGTTATGAAGGAACATTTTTCTTTACTTAAAGAAGATAAAAGTGAGAAATCGGCTTTGTTAGAGATTCGTTCTAATATTTTGTATTATCTTGCTGGTTTACCGCATGCTAAGAAAGTTAAACAACGTGTTTGTGAGGCTAAAAATGAGAGTGAAATTATGAGTGTTTTAGATGAATATGTTGATTTATTAAAAAAATAGGTTGAGTCCTGTTTTTTTTATATGAAAAAAGCAAACTATAAAAGTTTGCTTAAATTTTACAATGGCGCCTGATGTAGGGCTCGAACCTACGACCTAACGGTTAACAGCCGTGCGCTCTACCGACTGAGCTAATCAGGCAAGTACATGTTCATTATATATTACTAAGATGTCCAATGTCAATAAAAAAATACATAAAACCATAATATTTTTAAAAAAAGTTGAAAAGAAAAAATATCCTTTATATAATAATAAGCGTGGTGAGAAATGCATAAGATAAAAAGAAAGGACATATTATGTTAGAATTAAAGAATATTAAAAAAAGTTATAAGACAGGAGATTTTTTACAACATGCATTAAAAGGCGTTAGTTTACAATTTCGTAAGTCTGAGTTTGTTGCGGTTTTAGGTCCAAGTGGAAGTGGAAAAACAACTCTACTTAATGTTATTGGTGGTTTGGATCGTTACGATAGTGGGGATTTGATTTTAAATGAAAAATCAACAAAGAAGTTTAAAGATAAAGATTGGGATGCTTATCGTAATAATTGTGTTGGTTTTATTTTTCAAAGTTATAATTTGATTTCTCATATTGATATTTTGAAGAATGTAGAGATGGCTATGACTTTGTCTGGAATATCTTCTAAACAAAGAAAAGAAAAAGCTAGAGAAGTATTAAAGAAAGTTGGGCTTGAAGCACATATGCATAAAAAACCTAATCAGTTATCTGGTGGGCAAATGCAAAGAGTTGCCATAGCACGTGCTATTGTTAATGACCCAGATATTATTTTAGCTGATGAACCAACTGGAGCTCTAGATTCTAAAACTAGTGTGTCTATTATGAATCTTATTAAAGAGATTGCTGAAGATAAATTAGTTATCATGGTTACGCATAACCCAGAACTTGCTAAAACTTATGCAAGTCGAATCGTTGAGATGAAGGATGGAGAAATTGTTAGTGATTCTAATCCTTATCAAGAACAGGAAGAAAGTTTTGACGATTTATTGATTCGTAAGACATCAATGAGTTTTTGGACTGCATTGCAACTTTCATTTCATAATATTAAAACAAAGAAGGGACGTACTTTATTAACTTCCTTTGCTTCTTCTATAGGAATAATTGGCATTGCTCTTATTCTTAGTCTTTCAAATGGCTTTGACAAACAAATAAATAGTTTTGAAGAGACTACTTTAAGTGCTTTACCAGTTATTGTAAGTAAGCAGAGTATGAATTTAGATCAAGAGTCTCTTGATAAAATGCAAAGTGAATTTTCTTCTAGTCAAGAAGATTATCCGGATATTTCTTATGTTATTATGCAAAAAAAGGAAGATCAAACTATTTTACATACTAATCAAATTACAAAGGAATATATGGATTATGTATCTTCTATTCCTTCTAAAGATGTATTAGCTATTAATTATTATTATGCTATGAATTTTCCGATTTTACAAAAGAATAAGGATAAAGTCAATTTGTTTTTATCTACTGGTCTTAGTATGTCATCTATTCCTCATACCAAGAGTGAAGATAGTTCTATTATTAAACAGCGTTATGATATTTTAGCTGGAAGAGATGCAACATCTTATGATGAAGTCTTATTAGAAGTAGATAGTAAAAATAGAATTAGTGAAGATATATTAAAAGTGCTTGGTTTTACTGAAACCGAACAAGTATCTTTTGATCGTATTTTAGAATCTTCTTTTGAGATTGTTTTAAATGATGATTATTATGAAAAATTGGGAGATTATTATATTCCTAAACATGATATAGATAGTTTGTATCATTTATCAAATAATATTAAAGTTAAGGTAGTAGGAATAGTTCGTTTAAAGAGTGATTATCCTAAAATGGCTGCAACTTCAGGTATATTATATACTAATGATTTATGTGAATATGTTATGTCTAAAAATGAAAAGTCATCAATTGTTCTTGCTCAACAAAAACAGAATTATAATGTTATGAGTGGAGAAAAAATGGATTTATCAACAAAGGAAGGAAAAGATGCAAAGGAGAATATTTTAAGTTATTTAGGAGATAGAGTTGTTCCTTATGTTATTCATATTTTCCCTAAAGATTTTGCAACTAAAGAAAATGTTTTAGAGTATTTAGATCATTATAATGAAGATAAAAAAGATGAAGAAAAGGTTATTTATATGGATCAAGCCAATCTTATGAGTTCACTTTCTTCAAATATAATGGATGCAATCACAGTTGTTTTAATTGCTTTTTCATCTATTTCTTTAGTGGTTTCTTCTATTATGATTGGTATTATTATGTATATTTCTGTTTTGGAACGTACTAAAGAAATTGGTATTTTAAGAAGTCTTGGAGCGCGTAAAAAAGATATTTCTAGAGTATTTAATGCCGAGACATTTATTATTGGGGTGACTTCTGGTCTTTTAGGAATTTTAGTTTCTTCTTTATTACTGATTCCTACTAATGCTATTTTAAAGAATTTGACTGATCTTGATAATGTAGCTATTTTAAATCCAATGCATGCTCTTTTATTAGTATCTGTAAGTGTAATTTTAACCTTAATTGGCGGAGCTATTCCATCACGTGTAGCTAGTAAAAAAGACCCTGTTATCGCGCTTAGAACAGAGTAATTAGAGTATTTTGACATTATTCGACAATATCAGACAAAACTTGTCAAAGTCTTCTCTTGAAAACTTTTGATTAGGTATTTATAGTATATATCACCAAGGGAGAAATAAACTTCCTTGGAAAAAGAGTTTCTTATTTTTATACGTTATATCTACCCTAACCAAACATCGTTCAAAGATTATTTTTCTATTTTATTCAACACACTCTATTATTTCTAAATTGGAATATTTTTTAAGAAACTCTTTTGGAGCAGCTTGCTATATGCAGGTTGCTTTTTTTTAGTCTTTTTGATATGATACAATAGATATGAATGAATTAGGAGGATGCCATGAAGAAGGTAACCTTTTTGAAGAATTTGAAAAAAAAATTAGATGTATTAAATGATGATGAAGTGTCTGAAATATTAAATAATTATGATACATATATTAGTGAGAGACAAGCTAAAGGGATGAGTGAAAGTGAAGCGGTTGCTTCTTTTGGAACTATTGATGAAATTGCGGCTCAACATATTAAATATTCAAAATCTAGAAAAGAAGATAATTCTGATCCTATCTTTGATTTTACTTATCAGTTAAGTGATATTTTATCTTTTCTTATGAAAGAAATTAGTTCGAAAAGTTTTAAACAACTATTAAAATGGTTTTTAGAGGTTTTGTTTTTAATCTTTTTACTTGGAATAGCATATTTTCCTATATCTTTATTAATTCAACTTGGAAAAGATGTTTTTTATATTTTAGCTAGTCCATTTAACAGAATTTTCTTTCTTGTATGGAAGTTTGTTTTAGATATAACATATTTTTTGCTAGTTGTTTGTATTTTTTTAAAAGTATTTGAAAAAAGATATTTAAAAGATTTTAAAACATTGCCAAGAAAAGAGGAAAATGAAGTTAAAGGTCCAAAAAAATCAGCTTTTTTAGCTTTACAATGGTTGGTTTATCTTGTTAAATTTTTTTCGACTATTTTCTTGTTTGTAGATAGTTTATATCTTGTTGCAATGGCAATTGTTTTAGTAATATGCGTTTATTTATTAATTAAAGGGGTTACTTATTTTGGCTTCTATTTAATTATGATTTCTCTATTCTTTTTAGGAATTCTTTTGTTTTATGTTCTTTATCATTTTGTTGTTGGTAAGAAGAACTATGGTGCTGGTATTTTTACTTTTTTGTTTATTTCTTTTTTGATTTTAGGTCTTGGATGTGGATTTGCCACAATTGAGTTAGCAGATACAGAATTTATATCTGGCTCTCCTCATGATTTAGAAATGGAAGTTTTAAGAGAAGAACTTCCAATGACTAATAAAACGGTATTTATAGGAAATGTTTCTGATTATCTTGTTGACAATTCAAAAGATGATGTTTTAGTAGAATTTTATTATTATCCTTTAGGAAGTACGATGGCGACTGATATCAGTAAAGATGGTAACTATGTATATCTTAATTGGACAAGTCAAAACTTTTTTTATAAAAAAGAATTCTTCACTCATTTAATAAAAGATTTAAGTGAAAAGAAGATTTATAATTATTTAATTGAACCAACAATTATTTTGACTGCTAATGAAGAAAATATTGCATTAATCAAGAAGAATAGGCAAAATTATTATAGAGAAGGTGTTACTTATACTTCTTGTAATTTTGTACGAACTTATTATGTTGAGATGATGAGAGCTTCATCTGAGGAAGATTTTGTTTATGTCGTATTATCTTCTAGTGTTGATAATAGTTTGGGGACTGTTCTTTTAAAGAAGAGTCTTGCTCAAAATATTATGGTAGGGTCAACTTATGAGTTTACATTTAAAACTTATCAGGCTTATATTGATACGAGAATAGATCATGTTTTTGAAGAAAATGAAGTTGTTAATGTTAGAGAAACAACTAAAAAGAAGACTGAACAAAAGCAGGAGACAGCTTGTACTATTTTCTATTAGTTTTTCCTCGAATTTTTATTTAGGTTGTGGTACAATCATATTATATGAGGATGTGATTTTTCATGGAAGTATTACATATGGATTTTTCAATGCTAGAAAGGTATGGAGAAAATTTAACTGATAAAGAATATATAACTGATCCAGCTATTGCAAGAGATAATGAGATTAAGCAAGTTATTTTAACTTTACTTACGCCTGAGAAAAGCGCGTTGCTAGTTGGTAAACCTGGTATTGGTAAAACAGCAATTGTAGAGGGTCTTGCGTATAGGATTCAAAAAAATGAGGTTCCTAATGCTTTAAAAGGTTGGGAAATAATAAAAATAAATATTACTTCTTTACTTGGAGAAATTGTTAGTGATGGTCAGACAGAAGCTAGAATTGATATGCTTGTTAAAGAGTTAAATAAGAAGGATAAGACTATTTTATTTATTGATGAAACTCATGTTCTTGTTAATAAAAATACAACAGATAATTCAGGAATTGATTTTGCAAACATGTTAAAAGCCGGTCTTGATAGAGGAACTATAAAGATGATTGGGGCAACTACTACAGAAGAATATGAAACTTATATTTTAAGAGATAGAGCTTTCTTAAGAAGGTTTCAAAAAATTGATGTTTTAGAAGCTGATCAACCAACAGTTGTAAAAATACTTATGGGTACTTTACCTAAGTTAGAAAAGCAAACAGGTGTTAAGTTAGCCTATACTGATTTTATTAAAGAAAAAATAATGACTTTTATTGTTGAGATGACTGATGAATATAAAAGAGTATATGAAGTTGCTTCTAGATATCCTGATATTTGTTTGACAATTCTTTCTAATGCCTTAACTTATGCACTTTATGATAATGAAGATGTGGCAACTATAAAACATGTTTATAAGGCTATATGTAATGCGAAGAATATTTATGAGGATGTTAAAATAAAAGAAATAGAGAGATTTAAAACGGTATTTAAAGATATTATTTTAGAAGAGCATTTAGATTTGAATGAAAGGGGATAGAAAAATGGAAAGTTTGCGTGTTTTTCAAATAGGATGTGGAAAAATGAGTAAATATACAATGAGGTATGTTTACGAAAAGAATGGTGTTATTGTTGGGGCAGTTGATAAAAGTAATGATGTAATTGGTAAAGATATTGGTGAAGTTGCTGATATAGATAATAAAGGTGTAATAATTCAAAGTGTGGATAAACTAGATACTCTTTTAAAGGAGACTAAGCCTGAAGTTGCTATTATTATGACCATGAGTTTTTTAAATGATATAAGAGATGTTTTAAGAATTTGTATTAAAAATGGTGTTCATGTATTAACTACGTGTGAAGAAGCATTCTTTGCTTCTAATTCTAATCCAGAAGTTTATACAGAAATTGATAGTTTAGCTAAAGCTTATCATGTTAGTGTAGTAGGTTGCGGTTATCAAGATGTTTTTTGGGGAAATATGATATCTAATATTTGTGCTTCTACTCAAAAGATTACGAAGATTAAAGGAAGTAGCTCTTATAATGTTGAGGATTATGGCATTGCTCTTGCTAAAGCACACGGAGCAGGATTTAGTAAGGAAAAATTTGAGAGTGAAATAGCAAGTATGAATCATATGAGTGAAGAAGAAAGGCAAGAACTTATGAACAAAAAGGCTTTTTTTCCAAGCTATATGTGGAATGTTGTTGGTTGGCTTGCATATAAATTAGGACTTCATATTACTAGTCAAAGTCAGGAATGTATTCCGGTTATGTGTGAAACACCATTACATAGCACTACTTTAAATTTAGATTTAGAGAAGGGTAGTGTTCGAGGAATGAGAGCTGTTGTTAGTGCAACTACTAAAGAAAATATTTTACTTGAAGTTGAATGTGTTGGAAAAGTCTATACTCCAAGTGAGTCTGATTATAATGAATGGTGCGTATTTGGTGAACCTACTACGAAAGTGTTTAATGATAGTCCATCAACTGTAGAATTAACATGCGCTGATGTTGTAAATCGAATTCCTCAAGTATTAAAAGCTAAAAGGGGCTTTATTTCTAGTGCTGATTTAGAAGAGCCAAAATTTGTGTTTGATATTAATAAAATATAAGGAGTAAATAACCATGAATAATAAAAAATTAGGCGTTGCTTTATTAATAGCCTTAATTGCCTTAGCGTCTGGTATTTCTTATGCTTACTTTTCAGCAACATTTCAAAATCTAGGCACTAGAGAAACAACTATTACAGCAGCAACGATGGGAAGTTTGAAATTAACTGCAACTGAAGCAACTTATACCAGTGGAAATCAATACCCAGGGGACATGGCAATCCAGAAGTTTACAGTGGAGCCAGTTTCTAAAGGTTCTGGAGTCTATGAACTAGACTTAACAGGAGTGATTGATGAATCAATCTTTGGAAGTGACGTAGAAATACAACTTTATAAATCTATCGATAATACCGAAGTAACCATAACAGAAGGAGAATTAACTCAAAGTGGAACTCAGTTTTCTAGAGTCGATACTCTAGTTACGAATGGACTTACACCAATCTATACTAAAGCATTGAAGAATGGATTAAATATTCTATATCAAGAAGAA
>OCTW011618129.1_pt1 | contig 16007 bp, 14 predicted proteins | sample 1539671 | NCBI WGS metagenome assembly OCTW01 (sample SAMN02144230, study PRJEB22623) | gut metagenome | biome: sheep rumen | host: Ovis aries | place: New Zealand
CCCGCCGCAGAACCTGCCAGTCCGCCCCACTACGGACATGGCGCGCGAAAGCCTCTTCAACATCCTCAACAACTATGTCGACTACGAGGACTGCTCCGTCTTGGACCTCTTCTCCGGCACCGGCGCCGTCTCGTTCGAGTTCGTGTCGCGCGGCGCTCGCGAGGTCACCAGCATCGACATCAACGCCCAGTGCACCGACTTCGTCAAGTCCGAGGCCGTCCGCATGGGGGTGAAAAACATCCATGTCGTCCGCGCCGACGTCTTCGACCTGCTCAAGCGGGCCAACCGCCGCTTCGACATCGTCTTCGCCGACCCGCCCTACGCACTCGAGGGGCTGCCCTCTCTGCCCGACCTCGTCTTCGGACGCCAGCTGCTCACCGACGACGGCATCTTCATTCTCGAGCACCCGCGCGAGTTCTCCTTCGAAGAGCACCCACACTTCTGGCAGCACCGCGCCTACGGCAAGGTCAACTTCACCTTCTTCGCCAACAAATTGGATGAATAATCAACCCCCGCGCGGGAATCAATAATAGAAATATTCCTGAATAGATATGAACGCAATCGTTAAAACCAACTTCAACTTTCCCAAGCAGAAAAGCCTCTATGTGGGCAAGGTCCGCGATGTGTACAACATCGACGACAAGTATATGGCCATGGTCGTCTCCGACCGCATCTCGGCCTTCGACGTGGTGCTCCCCAAGGGCATCCCCTACAAGGGTCAGGTCCTGAACCAGATAGCCGCCAAGTTCCTCGACGCCACCGCCGACATCCTCCCCAACTGGAAGCTCGCCACCCCCGACCCCATGGTCACCGTGGGCCTGAAGTGCGAAGGCTTCCGCGTCGAGATGATCGTGCGCGGCTACCTCGCCGGCAGCGCCTGGCGTGAGTACAAGGCCGGCGCCCGCACCCTCTGCGGCGTGCAGCTGCCCGAGGGCATGGTCGAGAACCAAAGATTCGTCGACCCGGACACCGGGTTCCCCACCCCCATCGTCACCCCCACCACCAAGGCCGACGAGGGGCACGACGAGAACATCAGCCGCGAGGAGATCATCCGCACCGGCCTCGTCAGCAAGGAAGACTACGACCAGCTCGAGCGCTACTCGTTGGCCCTCTTCGAGCGCGGCACCAAGATGGCCGCCGAGAAAGGCCTCATCCTCGTCGACACCAAGTACGAGTTCGGCAAGCGCGACGGTAAGATATATCTCATCGACGAAATCCACACCCCCGACAGCAGCCGCTACTTCTACGCCGACGGCTACGAGGAGCGTCTCGCCAAGGGCGAACACCAGCGCCAGCTCAGCAAGGAGTTCGTCCGCGAGTGGCTGATGGCCAACGGCTTCCAGGGCAAGGAAGGCCAGCGCGTGCCCGAGATGACCGACGAAATCGTCAACAGCATCAGCGACCGCTACATCGAGCTCTACGAGCACATCACCGGCGAGCGCTTCCAGAAGGCCGACGACTGCGCCGACGTGGCCGCACGCATCGAGAAGAACGTCTCCGACTACCTCGCCACGCTCTGATGGAAATCGAGCGCAAATATCTTGTCAATGAAACACCATCCAATCTCGACGACTATCCTTCTGTAGAGATTGAACAAGGCTATCTTTGCACGTCGCCCACCCTGCGCATCCGCCGGATGGGCGACGCCTATATCCTGACCGTCAAGGAGAAGGTGCGCTCCGCCACCTCCGCCATCGTCAACCGCGAGGAGGAGTTCGCCCTCTCGGCCGACAAGTACGAAGCCCTGCGCCACAAATGCGACGGCCGAATGGTCTGCAAGACCCGCTACCGCATCCCCGTGGGGCCGTACACCGCCGAGCTCGACCTCTTCCACGGCGCCCACGAGGGCCTGTGCCTCGTCGAGGTGGAGTTCCCCTCCGTCACAGCCGCCGACGCCTTCGTCCCCCCGTCCTGGTTCGGCCCCGACGTCAGCTCCGACCCCCGCTTCCGCAACACCCACCTGGCATTCAACGCAAATCCCTGCAATTCAGCCTCCTGATACTATGAAACGCATACCGCACACTTTTGTTATCGTCTTTGCCCTCATCGTGTTGGCGGCCGTGCTGACATGGGTGGTGCCGGCCGGCGAGTACATGAGGAACGTCGTCGACGGGCGCGAGGTGGTGGTGGCCGATTCCTACCATCGCGTCGACGCAGCACCTCAGACGTGGCAGGTCTTCAGCGCTCTCTTCAACGGCTTCGTCGACAAGGCCGACATCATTGTTTTCATTCTCATTGTCGGCGGCGCCTTCTGGATTTTGAACAATAGCCACGCCATCGACGTGGGTGTGATGGCCTTCCTGCGACACGTGCAGCGCATGAGCCGCTACAGGATGGTCCGCGCGCTCGGTGTCGACAATATCATCATCACCCTTGTCATGCTGCTCTTCAGCCTCTTCGGCGCCCTCTTCGGCATGAGCGAGGAGACTATCGCCTTTGTGGTGGTGTTCATCCCCCTGGCGGTCCGTATGGGCTACGACAGCATTGTGGGCGTCTGCATGTGCTATGTGGCTGCGCATGTGGGTTTTGCCGGCGCCATGCTCAACCCCTTCACCGTCGGTATCGCGCAGGGCATCGCCGGCGTGCCGCTCTTCTCGGGCTTGGAATACAGGATGTTCTGCTGGGTGGTGCTCACTGTGATAGGCATCGCCTTCGTGCTGTGGTATGCCCACCGCGTAAAAGCCTGTCCCGAGCGCTCTCCGGTCTACAAGCTCGACGCCTACTGGCGCGAACGTCAGCAGGGTATGGAGCACACTTCGCTCAGCATTAGCCACGTTCTCATTCTCTTGCTGCTGTTCGCCACCGTGACGGCCCTCGTGGTCGGCGTGCTGGCGTCGGATTGGTACATCACCGAAATCTCGGCTCTCTTCCTCGCCATGGGTATCATCGCCGGCATCATAGACCGCCAGTCGGCCGACGACATCGCCAAGCTCTTCCTCGCCGGCTGCAAGGACATTCTCTCGGCGGCCATCGTGGTGGGCCTCGCCAGTGGTATCATATTCATTCTCAAGGATGGCCACGTCATAGACACTCTCCTATACGCTCTCTCGAACTCGTTGGCGCAGACGGGCGAGGTGGTCTCGCTCGGGGCTATGTATCTCTTCCAGACTCTTCTCAACGTGGTGATGCCCAGTGGCTCCGCCAAGGCGGCACTCACCATGCCCATCATGACGCAGTTCGCCGACCTCATGGAAATCAGCCGACAGACCACCGTCCTCGCATTCCAGTTCGGCGACGGTTTCACCAACATGCTCACGCCTACCAGTGGCGTGCTGATTGGCGTGCTCGGCGTCGCTCGCATACCCTACGGCACATGGCTCAAATGGGCGTGGAAGTTCATCGTCGCTCTTATCGTAATAGGTTTCATCTTAATGCTTCCTACTCTATGGATAGACATGCCCGGCTTCTGACGTTTGCTTTTATCTTCCTTGGCCTCAGCGGCTTGCTTTGTGCGCAGGACAGCAACTATGCCAGGCGTGTGGTCTGCGACCTCGCCTCGCCCGCCATGTTCGGCCGCGGCATGCAGAAGGGGGGCGACTCCATAGCCGCGGAGTATGTGCGCAACGAATTCCTCGCCAACGGGGTCAAGCCGCTTTGCGACAAGTACTTCCAGTACTTCCGCTTCCCCCAGACCAGGACCGTCCCGCCGATAGTCCGTGCTGGCTACCGCTCGCAGAATGTCTGCGGTTATATCCCCGGCGAGGTGGACTCCATGATCGTCTTCACCGCCCACTACGAGCACCTCGGCATGAGCGGCGACACCATCTTCCCCGGCGCCCACGACAACGCCAGCGGCACTGCCGCCGTGCTCGACCTGGCCCGTCGCATCAATCAGCAGCGTGGGCACTATACCTATGTGTTCCTGCTCTTCGGCGGTGAGGAAGCAGGGCTTGTCGGCTCTCGTTACTTCGTTGAGCACCCGCTGATTAGTATGGCTAAGGTGAAGTTGTTGATTAATCTCGACCTATTCTGTGGCGGAGACGAAGGCCTGATGGTTGTGAATGCAAACGACCGTTCAACCACCGCTTTCGTTGATATGCTGCAACAGATTAATAACGAGCGCTCTTACGCCGCTGACATTCGGCGTCGGGACAATGCGCCCAACAGCGACCACTGGTTCTTCACGCCGGAGTGTCCGGCAATATTCATATACACTCTCGGCGGCCCTTTCGGCGGCTACCACAGCCCGACGGACACCTGTGACGGCTGTGGCCTTGGGCATTACGAGGACTTTATGTCGCTGATTGTAACATTCTTGCAACATATAGAACCGTGACGAACACTGCCCTCGACAGCGAGTGGCGCCGCTATGGGCGCGACTTCGAAGCCTATCTCCGCCTCGAGCGCGGTCTGGCCGAAAACAGTGTCGCCGCCTACATGCACGACTTCGTTCACATGGCGTCTTTTATGTCCGAGCAAGGCATTGCGCCAGTAGATGTTACGCTCGATGACCTGCAGTTGTTGTTAAAGCAGTTCTCGGACATAGAACTGGCCGCTTCGTCGCAGCGCCGCATGATTGCCGGGTGGCGTATGTTCTTCCACATGCTGGTCGTGGAGGACGCCATCAAGGACAGCCCGGCCGACCTGCTCGACCTGCCTCTGCGCTCCAAGCATCTGCCCGACGTACTCTCCGACGACGAGATTACCGCCATACAGAGCACCTTAGACCTTAGCCAGCCCGACCAGGCCCGCAACAATGTTATCGTGGAGATTCTCTACGGGTGCGGTCTGCGGGTGTCCGAGCTCGTGGCCTTGCGGCTGTCGAACGTCTATGCCGACGAGCAGTGTCTGCGGGTGATAGGAAAGGGAAACAAAGAGCGCTGGGTTCCAGTCAATGAACACGCCCTCAGCATGCTCCTCACGTATATCCATACCATCCGCTCGCACATCATGCCCAAGCCGGGCGAGGAGAAGTATGTCTTTCTCAACCGTCGCGGCACCCACTTGAGCCGCCAGATGGTTTTCATCATGCTGCAGCGGGCCGTCGACGCGGCGGGTATCGACAAGCGGGTCAGCCCCCATTCGCTGCGCCACAGCTTCGCCACCGAGTTGGTCGAGAACGGTGCCGACCTGCGTGCCGTGCAGGAGATGCTGGGCCACGAAAGCATCTCCACGACAGAGATATACACCCACCTCACCCGCGACGCTCTGCGCAACACCATCGAGGCCTTCCATCCCCACTACAGGAAGCAGTGAGTGCGGCGTGTACGGGTGTAAGCGTGGGCGGCAGAGCATGTTTTTTGCTCTATGTCTAAAAGTTTTCGTAACTTTGCAGCACTAACTGATAGAACCCCAAAAAACAAATGCCTTATGAAACGCATTGCAATCTTGATGGTTATGACCCTGATGGGTCTTGTGGCAACGGCATCGCCGATACGCTACTTCACGCAAAGTCAGGCCACGCGCACGGTGCGGCACCTGAATGCGCAGAACGAAATCATGATTTACTGCGGCTACGAATACGAGATTGAGACCTACGTCCTGGTGAACGAGGTGTGGGCGGAGCGCATCAACTCGGCCTACTACGAGCTGTGGGTGTTCGGCTACGACGCCTACACGGGCGAGGAGGTCTATATGCCGCTGGACCTGGAGTGTGTGTGGCTCTACAGCGCAGGACGGATATACAACGCGGCCCAGTTCCTGCGGTTCCACACCTCGGTGCGACGCCCGACACTCACTTGGTATGTGCCTTCGTACAACCCCTACACGCGGGTGCTGCATCGCCCCGGATATGTCCGCACCTACCACTATGATATCCACCTCCACGGCTGGATGCCGCCGGCAGTGCCGGTAGGAGGCTATGGCCCCGCACGCCCGGCTCCGCTGCCGCCGTACTATATGCGTCAGCCCCATACCCCGGCTCCGCGTCCGGTGACGGTGTGGACTCCCGGCGTAGACAGACCGCGCCTGTCGGATAGGGATATCAACGTCCGCCCAAGCGGCAACAGCACTTCGTCCGACCGTCAGTCGGCACAGCCCGGCACCAACAGCCGCAACTCGGGAGCTGCCGTAGGCGGCAGAGTCAACAGCCGTTCGGGCAGCAGCACCGGCACGACGAACACGCGCTCCGGCAGCAGCACGGGCACGACGAACACGCGCTCTGGCAGCAGCACCGGCACGACGAACACGCGCTCCAGCAGCAGCACGGGCACGACGAACACCCGCTCTGGCAGCAGCACGGGCACGACGAACACCCGTTCTGGCAGCAGCACCGGCACGACGAACACCCGCTCCGGCAGCAGCGCTGGCACGACGAACACCCGCTCCAGCGGCACGGGCACGACGAACACGCGCTCCAGCGGCACTACGACAAATACGCGCTCGGGCAGCAGTACTGGCACTACCAACACGCGGTCGAAGAGCTCCATCCAGACGTCCAACACCAGGGCCACCGGCACCTCGACGACTGGTAATAGCACAGCCACGCGCAGCAACACCGGCACCCCGGCCACCCGCAGCAGACGTTAGACCGCAAAAAGACCCTACGCGAAATGGAAAGCAAGTTCGATATGAAAGCCAGCGAACTGGTGCTGGCACCCGACGGCAGCCTCTACCACATTCACCTAAGCAGCAGCACCTTGGCCGACAAGGTGCTGCTCGTTGGTGACCCTGGCCGGGTGGATATGTTCAAAGAGATATTCGACTCGGTGGAGCACGAGTCGTTCAACCGCGAGATGCACGCCCTCACGGGGTGCTACCATGGCACCCGTATGACGGCCCTCTCCACGGGCATGGGGTGCGACAATATCGACATAGTGATGACTGAGCTCGACGCGGCGCTGCATGTGGAGAACGGCAAGTGGAACGACAGCTGCGACCGCCGGTTGCAGGTGGTCCGCATAGGCACCAGCGGGTCGCTGCAGGCCGAAGTGGACTGCGGAAGCCACGTGGCGTCGCGCTACGCCATAGGGCTGGACGGGCTGATGAACTACTACCGCGAGTGGGACACGCCGCTTCCGGCCATGGACCAGAGCTTCATGGTGCACATGGGTCTCAACCGCCGTCTGGCGCAGCCCTATTGTGTGGAGGGAAGTCCCAGTCTGCTCGGCTCGGTGGGCATGGGTATGCACCACGGCATAACGGCCACGGCGCCCGGATTCTACGGGCCGCAGGGGCGTACAATAAGGCTCCATCCCGCCATCAAGGACCTCAACAAGAAACTGGCCTCGTTCGAGTGGAAGGACGAAGGTGGAAACCTGAGAATCACGAATTTCGAGATGGAGACCTCTGCCATTTACGGCTTCAGCCACATGATGGGCCACGACGCCCTGACGGTGTGCCTCATCATAGCCAACCGTCCCCGTGGCACCTTCCTCAACGACTACCACCAGCAGATGCGCCAGCTTGTGGGCACTGTGGTGGAGCGGCTTGTGTAATCACTTCATGCTGGGCCGGCGCGACTTTATGACGTCGTAGGCTTGGTTTATCTCCTTCATCTGTTCGGCAGCGTTGCGCTGCATCTCTTCGCTCATGCCGGCCACGCGGTCGGGATGGTATTTCATGGCCATGCGCCGGTAGGCCTTGCGCACTTCGTCGTCGGTGGCGGTGCTCTCGATGCCGAGCACGCGGTAGGGGTCTTTGGTGTATCGGCTGCTTGAACTGCCCGAGCTGTGGCTGTAGCCGTTGTCCGTGTGGCCCACGTGGCGCTCGAAGATGCTGGTGTAGTCGCCGCTCGATATTCCGAGGTACTGGGCGATGAGGCGCAGCATGTTGACTTCCGACTGGTGGAAGGCACCGTCGGCGGCACCGAGACCGAAGAGGAAGTCGACCATGTGGTAGCGGGTGTTGTAGTCGGTGTTGACCTTGATCTGGTTGCAGACCTGGTTGATGGGGATGTCGCGCTCCACCATCTGCTGCAGCACGTGCAGCATCTCTTTGCCGTGTTCCTCGCCGTAGTTCTGGAGCAGGAAGCGCTTCACGTAGTCCAACTCGCTGCGTTTCACATTCCCGTCGACCTTCATCACGGCGGCGATGAGGACCATGAGTGCGGCGTTGATGTCCTGCTGCGAGCCGGTGTTACGGTACGGGCCGCGGTGCGGACTGTCGTAGGCGGTATTGCCGCTGCCGATCAGGTTGTCGGAGGAGAAGGCCTTGCCGACGAAGTATCCGAGCAGTGCTCCTATGGGACCTCCGATGGCCCATCCAAGACCCGCGAAGAGCCATTTGGTGAAGTTTGCCATTGTTCTTGGTTCTTTGACTGTTGTTGAAAAATGCCGGAGTGCGGCTATTTAACGATGCAGTTGTATATGGTCGACAGGATGTCGGTGCGGATGTTCATTTGGGCCAGCTTGTTGGGGGTGGAGGAGGGGTGGACCCGGTTGGAGAGGAAGACGTAGACGAGGTTGTAGTCGGGGTCGACCCACACCATGGTGCCGGTGAAGCCGGTGTGGCCGAAGCTTTGCTGCGAGGCCTCGGCGCAGGTGGGCCCGTTGGAGCCGCCGTTCAGGAGTGGCTTGTCGAAGCCCAGGGCGCGCCGGTTGCCCTGTTTGGCAAAGTGTCGGCTGGTGAAGGTCTCCACGGTCTTGCGGCTCAGGTAGCGGTGTCCGTCAAGTTCGCCGCCGTCAAGCACCATCTGCATCAGACGAGCCACTTCGGCGGCTGTGGAGAAGAGGCCGGCATGGCCGCTCACGCCGCCCATGGCGTAGGCGTTGGGGTCGTGGACAGAGCCCCAGATGAATCCGAGGTGGTCGGCGCGCAAGCTGTCCTGCTCGGTGGGGGCTATCTCCGCCCGCACATAGCCTTCGGCGCCGTCGCCGGCCTTCATCGGGTTGAAGAGCGTGTTGCGCAGGCCCATGGGCTGGTAGAAGTGGCGGTTGACGTAGGCGTCGAGGCTTTCGCCGCTCACACGCTCCACCATGTCGGCCAGCAGCATGAAGCCGAAGTCGCTGTAGCAGTAGCCCTTGTTGGCGTTGAGCTTGCTCTGGGCTATGAGCATCAGGATGCTGTCGCGGTTGGAGGTCTGTTGCCACAGGGCGTCGAAGGCCTTGAGGCCGGCGCAGTGGCTGAGGGCCTCTTTGAGGGTGATGTCCTCCTTGTCGGTGCCGATGAGGTAGGGGAGGTAGCGGCTCAGGCGGTCGTTGATGCTTATCTTATCCTCGTCGACGAGTTTCATGACGGCGAGGGTGGTGGCGCAGACCTTGGTGAGCGAGGCCAGGTCGAAGAGCGTCGAGGTACTGACGTTCTCGCTCAGGCTGTCGTAGGTCAGGTGGCCGTAGGCGCGGTTGAGGACGAGGCGTCCGTTGTGCATGACGGCGATCTGGCAGCCCGGCGTGGCGTGGGTGTCTATGGCGGAGAGGACGATGCTGTCTATACGCCGGTCTATGTTGATATTAAGGTCGCTAACGATGTCGTTGCAAGTGGAGCGGTGTTCCCTGCCCGGCACGTGGATGTCCTCGTCGAGGTGCGGCACCACGAGGCGGTATTTGGCCTGGAGCACACGGCGGCAGTGGTATTCCACCAGGTGTCGCACGCTGTCGTTCTGGACGGCGGCCGTCTTGATGGCCTCGATGGCGGCGGGCACGTCGGGGGGCAGGAGCAGAATGTCGTTGCCAGCCAGCAGTGCGGCGAGCTCACCCTGACCACCCTTGTAGGTGTTGGTGACGCCTTTCATGTCCAGTCCGTCGGTGACGACCAGCCCGTCGAAGCCCATCTCGCGGCGCAGCAGTCCGTCGACGACGGCGGGGCTGAGGGAGGAGGGGCGTTCCGGGTCGAGCGCGTTGACCTGCAGGTGGGCCACCATGATGCCGCCCACGCCGGCCTCAATCAGGCGGCGGAAGGGGTAGGTGTCGATGGTGTCGATGTAGGCGCGCGTGTGGTTTATCACCGGCAGCTCGAGGTGGCTGTCGGTCTCGGTGTCGCCGTGGCCGGGGAAGTGTTTGGCGGTGGCCAGCACGCCCTGGCTCTGCTGCCCGAGGGCGTACATGATGCCCAGCTGGGCCACCCGCTCGCGGTCCACGCCGAAGGAGCGCACGCCGATGACGGGGTTCTTGGGGTTGGAGTTGATGTCCACCACGGGTGCGAAGTTGATGTGGATGCCCATCTCGCGGCACTGGCGGCCAATCTCCTCGCCCATGCGGTAGACGATGCTGTCGGCGTCGAGGCTGAGCCGTCCGAAGCGGTCGTTTTTGGGGAAGGAGTAGGTGTCTTTCAGGCGCATGCCGAGGCCCCACTCGCCGTCGATGCACACCAGCAGCGGCACGCGGGCGTCGCGCTGCAGACGGCGTGTCTGCTCCACCTGGCGCTCCGCCGTACCGACGAAGAAGCACACACCGCCGACACCGTAGCCGTTCATCTGGTCGGAGAAGTCGCGAGTCTTGCTGTCGTCCATGTTGAGCGGCACGCGCACCACCATCAGCTGTGCAATCTGCTGGTCGAGAGTGAGAGTGCGCATCACGGAGTCCACCCAGTTGGCTTCGGGGTTGCGGAAAGTGAGACCGCGCGAGCTGAAGTGCTGGGCCTGGGTCTCGCAGGCCGCGAGGAGCATGAATGCCGTCACGGCGGCAGCGACTGTCTTATTCATTGTCTAAGCAATTGGTCTATATGTTTTACCTGTCTTTGGCGAGGGTTGCCTTCGTAGTTGAGAATCACGTAGTCGGCGCGGCGCATCATCTCTTCGGCGGGCATCTGGTTGGCGATGCGTGCGCGGATGGCGTCGTCGTCGATACGGTCGCGCAGCCGGAGCCGCTCCATGCGCTCCTCGAGGTCGAGGTAGACGCATATCACGCGGTCCATCAAGCGGTCGAAGCCGTAGTCGAAGAGGATGGCACTTTCGAAGAGGACATAGGGGGCTGCGGCGTGGAGACGGCAGAAGTCGTCGAAGTCCGCCATCACGCGGGGGTGCACGAGAGAGTTGAGTCCGTTGAGCAGGCGTCGGTCGGCGAAGACGCGAGCCGCCACGGCCCGCTTGTCGGCGCTTCCGTCGGCGAGGAAGACGCCGTCGCCGAGCAGCCGGCGCAGGTCGTCGAGGAACTCGATGTCGTTGTAGTAGGCGGCCGCCACGATGTCGCTCACGAAGCAGGGCACGCCCAGCGCCCTGAACTCCATGGCCACGGTGCTCTTGCCGCATCCGATGCCTCCGGTTATGCCTACTTTCTTCATCTTATTTAATAATGACGCATTGCACCTCCTCGGGTTCGATGCATCGCGGGCGGATATAGTCCGGGAACTGCATCAGACGGGGGGTGATGTGTTTGCCGTTGACCAGAATGTCGTTGTAGTCGATGCCCACGCGGAAGTCCGGCGAGCGGTGCAAGTCGCGTTGGGCAATCCAGACGCGCAGCGAGACCTCCTGCGGGTAGAGCTTCAGCTGGACAGAGGTGTCGGCGTTCAACACCTGGATGGGGACCTTGTACTCGTGTTCCACATAGGCTTCGACCGGCAGGTAGATGTCCACCTCGGACTGGGAGGGGCGTATGTCGCCAACCTTGTCCCACACGGGTTCGAGGGCGAGGCGGTGGTGGCCGCTGGAGTGGATGTTGGCCAGGTGAGTCTCGGCCACGGGCAGGTGGTCGATCTTGTCCAGTGCCTCGCGCGGCCCGTAGAGGGTGACCTTGGCCGGTTCCATGACCGGTTCGCCGTAGAGGCCGTACTGCTCGGCGAAGCTGAATTCCACCTTCTCGAGGGTGGGGCGGAAGGTGCGGCTTTCGCGCGGCGCCAGCACGAGGCGCAGCGAGTCGGCGCTTCCGACGGCCTGGGTGATGCCCACGCGGCTCCTCGTGAACGCGAGGCAGACCTGCTTCATGGCGAGGGCCCGGCGGGAGCCGTTGCCTTCGGGGGTCAGTGTCAGTTGGGCCTTGCGGTGGTTGAGGCTTTGGCCGATGGCGACGAAGCCCGAGGAGGTGACGCGCAGAGTGACGGCGGTGTCGGCGTAGACCACGGCATAGCGCACGCTGTCGTAGCCCGAGAACGTCACCTTGACGTCGACGGGATACTCAGTCGGTTCCGACATGGACACGCCAAGCCATACCAGTGCAGTAAGTCCCAGTATGACTAAGAATTGTCTCACTTCTTCTCCTCGTTCTTGGCTTCGGGGGCGGGCTGGATCATGGCCTTCTCGACGGTGAGGATGGTGCCGTTGGACACTTCGACCTCGACGGTGTGCTCGTCGACGGAGTGGACTTTGCCGTAGATGCCGCCGGAGAAGATGACGCGGTCGCCCTTCTTCAGGCCGCTGCGGAACTTCTGCTCCTCTTTTTCTTTCTTGCGTTGCGGACGCAGCATAAGGATCCACATGATGACCAGGATGGCAATCATCCATATCCACATCGAGCCTCCGCCCTGTCCCTGCTGCTGCAGGGTGATTATCAGACTGTTCATTGCTTTATGGTAAGGTTTAAGGTTTAAGGTTTAAGGTTTAAGGTTTAAGGTTTAAGGTTTAAGGTTTAAGGTTTACGGTTTAAGGTTTAAGGTTTAAGGTTTAAGGTTTAGGGTTTAAGGTTTAGGGGTTATGGGTTATGGGGTGTTTTTTTCTTTTTCTCTTTCTTTTTACTTCTTCTTTTTATTCACTTTCTCTTTTTCCTTTTTCCTTCTTTTTCCTTCTTCTTCCTTTTCTTCTTTTTTTCTCTTTTCTTTTTCCTTATTCTTTTTATTTTTCTATTCTTTTAGCGGCCGACTTGGGCGGTGATTTTCAGTTTGTTGCGGGCGGGTTGGGCGTTGCTTACGACGGTTACTTCCTGGTATTGCTGGCCGGACTTGCCGGCGCTGTTGAAGGTGACGGTGACGTAGCCGTCGGCCCCGGGGGCGATGCGGCCTTTGGGGTAGTCGGCCACGGTGCATCCGCAGGTGGCGGAGGTGGAGCTGATGACGAGGTCGGCGTTGCCGGTGTTACGGAAGTGGAAGCTGTAGCTTATGTTCTCGCCGGCGGAGAGTCGACCGAAGTCGTGCAGTTCGCTGTCGAAGGTCATAACGGGCATCTTGGCCTTGTTGTCGTAGCCCTGAGCGCTGTTGGGGTTCTTTATGATGTCCACGCTTATATCGTCGTGGTCTTTCTTGGCGCCGCATGCCGCGAGCAGCAGGGTGGCGGCGAGGGCGAATGAGAGTATTTTGCTTTTCATTAATATAATGTCTTTGGCGGTGCTTATTCTTCCATCAGGCCGCGGCCGCTCTTGTTTATCTTGCCGCGCTTGCGCAGTTCCATGACCAGCTTGTCGAGGATGGCGTTGATGAAGAGTCGGCTGCGTTCGGAGCTGAATTCCTTGGAGAGTTCGATGTATTCGTCGACGGTCACTTTCTCCGGGATGGTGGGGCAGCTTATGAACTCGGCCATGGCCATGTTGATGAGCAGGATGTCCATCAGAGCCACGCGCTCGAATTCCCAGCCTTGGAGTCGTTCTTTGATCATGGCGTCGCCGTCGGCGCGGTTCTCGATGGTCTGTCGGAGGAGTTGTCGAGCGAAGTCCATGTCGGCCTCGTCTTTCTCGAGGCGGCGGTCGTACATGATGGGCCACTGCATGGCCTCGTCGAGACGGTCTTCGTCGAGGGTCTTGAGCATCATGAAGTTGTACTGGGCAATCTGCTCGAAGTCGTCCTCCCAGAGCAGGCTGCGTTCGGCGACGGCGGCCACGAGGGCTTCGCGGTTCATGAGGAAGCGGAAGAGCATGATGGCGAGCTCTTTGTCCTGTTTGAAGTCGGTGTCGGGGTGGGAAAGGTATTCGCAGTAGGTGTTGGTCTTGCGGAATTCGATGAAGGATTCGCGCACCATGTCTTCGTTGGTCTGCCAGCAACCGGCCCACTTCTCGGAGTAGCGTCGGAGGTCGAAGTTGTCGGCCAGGCGTCGCAGGTACTCGTTGTTCAGGAACTTGCGGTTTGGGGTTTTCTCCTCGTCGGTGGGGCGGAATTTCTTCTTGCCTCCTTCGATGACGCGCTCGGCGACCTCGAGTGTTTTTGGCAGGAGAGCTACCTGCAGGATGCCGAGCTCGTTGATGCGGCCGATGTGGTATTCGAAGTCTTTCATCACCGACACGGTGTCGACCTGGTCCATTTCGTGGGCGTAGAGGGCCTGCAATACCTTGCTTCTTAGAAAGTGTCTGCTGAGCATTTTTTTATAGTTGACAATTGATAATTGACAGTTGATAATTGGTAGTTATCAATTTATTAGAGGACGATGTTGATGATTTTTTTAGGGACGAAGATGACTTTCTTGGGCTGAGCGCCGGCGAGCCACTTCTGCCCGTCGGGGGAGGCGCTGACGGCGTCGAAGGCCTCCTGCTGGGAGCAGGCAGCCGGGAGTTCGATGGTGAAGCGCATCTTGCCGTTGAACTGGACGGGGTATTTCACGGTGTCTTCCACGAGCATCTGCGGGTCGTAGGCCGGCCATTCGGCGTCGCACACCGTGGTGTCGTGGCCGAGGTTGTGCCAGAGCTCTTCGGCGATGTGGGGGGCGAAGGGTGCGAGGAGGACGGCCAGTGGCTCGAGCACCTCGCGGCCGGCGCCTTTGAGGTCGGTGAGCTGGTTGGTGCAGATCATGAAGGTGGAGACGGCGGTGTTGAACGAGAAGCGCTCGATGTCGTCGGTGATTTTCTTGATGGTCTGGTGGAGGACTTTGAGGGCTTCCTTTGTCGAGCCGGTCGGACTTGTCAGGCCGTTTTCGTAGAGTTTCCAGAATTTCTTGAGGAAGCGGTGGACGCCTTCGATGCCGTTGGTGTCCCAGGGCTTGGCCTGCTCGACGGGGCCGAGGAACATCTCGTAGAGGCGCAGGGTGTCGGCGCCGTAGCGTGCCACCAGGTCGTCGGGGTTCTGTACGTTGTACATGCTCTTACTCATCTTCTCGACTTCCCAGCCGCAGATGTAGCGGCCGTCTTCGAGCTGGAAGCGAGCGTCGGCGAACTCGGGGCGCCACTGGCGGAAGCGGTCGATGTCGAGGACGTCGTTGTCGACGATGTTTATGTCGACGTGGATGGGGGTGACGTCGTCCATGTTGTGGACGAGGCCTTTGGATATGAAGAGGTTGTTGTCCTGCTTGCTACGATAGACGAAGTTGGAGCGGCCCTGAATCATGCCCTGGTTGATGAGTTTCTGGAAGGGCTCTTCTTTGACGGCGAGGCCGAGGTCGAAGAGGAATTTGTTCCAGAAGCGGGCGTAGATGAGGTGGCCGGTGCCGTGTTCGGCGCCGCCGACGTAGAGGTCGACGTTCTGCCAGTAAGCGACGGCTTGTGGGGAGAAGTAGGCTTGGTCGTTGGAGGGGTCCATGTAGCGGAGGTAGTATCCGCTGCTGCCGGCGAAGCCGGGCATGGTGCTCAGTTCGAGCGGGAAAACGGTGCGGTTGTCGATGAGCGATTTGTTTACGACGCGCTTGTCAGCCTCGTCCCAAGCCCAGCATTCGGCGTGGCCGAGAGGGGGCTCGCCGGTGGCGGTGGGTTTGAAGTCCTTCACCTCAGGCAGTTGCAGCGGGAGGCATTCTTCGGGGATGGGGTAGGGGATGCCCTCCTTATAATAGATGGGGAAGGGCTCGCCCCAGTAGCGCTGGCGGCTGAAGATGGCGTCGCGGAGGCGGTAGTTGACGGTGCGGTGGCCGATGCCCATTTCTTCGATGCGGTCGATGACGGCGCGCATGGCGTCTTTGACTTTAAGGCCGGTGACGAAGCCGCTGTTGACGGAGTAGCCGGTCTTGGCGTCGAGGCTTTCGAACCAGGTGGCGGGGTCGGAGGTGACGCCCTTCTCGAGGGAGACGACCTGGCGGATGGGCAGGTTGAAGTGGCGTGCGAAGGCGAAGTCGCGGCTGTCGTGTGCGGGGACGGCCATGATGGCGCCGGTGCCGTAGCCAGCCAAGACGTAGTCGCTGACGTAGATGGGGATGCGCTCTTTGGTGAGGGGGTTGACGGCGAAGGCGCCGGTGAAGACACCGGAGACTTTCTTGACCTCGGCCTGGCGCTCGCGCTCGGAGCGGTTTTTGGCCCAGGTGACGTATTGCATCACCTCGTCGCGACGTTCGGGGGTGGTGATTTGCTCGATGAGCTCGTGCTCGGGGCAGAGGACCATGAATGTGACGCCGAAGATGGTGTCGGGGCGGG